>Ga0208376_1000029_pt1 | contig 38508 bp, 28 predicted proteins | sample CryBogmetaGMA25M_FD_184548 | JGI IMG/M metagenome (GOLD analysis project Ga0208376, IMG submission 184548) | Freshwater microbial communities from Crystal Bog, Wisconsin, USA - MA2.5M (SPAdes) | ecosystem: Environmental > Aquatic > Freshwater > Lake | place: Crystal Bog, Wisconsin, USA...
TCCCTACAACCGTGAGCGCGGATCAAGGGCGTCGCGCAGACCATCGCCCAGAAAATTAATGCTCAGCACCGCGAGGAAGATCAAGGCACCGGGGAAGAGTGCCAGCCAGGGCGCGGCCTGGAGGTACTGGCTCCCATCGGTGACGAGTCGGCCCCAGGTGGGCGTGTCGGGAGGGAAGCCCACGCCAAGAAAGGAGAGAGTCGACTCGGTAATGATCGCATTGCCGACTTCAAGGGTAGCGGCGACGATAATCGGCCCCATCGCGTTGGGCAGAATATGTCGAAACATAATCGCCCACGTGCCCACGCCGAGAGCGGTGGCGGCCTCGACAAACTCCTTCTCCTTGAGTGAGAGGAACGAGGCGCGCACAATCCGGGCCGTCTGCATCCACGCCAGACACCCGATCACCGTCACCACGATCATAAAGATCCCGGTCTCAGGCGAGCCCATCGCCATAATCACCGGGTCGCGGAAGAGGTAGACGGTGAGCAGGATGAACGGAATAACGGGCAGCGAGAGAAAGAGGTCGGTGACACGCATGAGTATCTGGTCAATGCTGCCGCCGAAAAAGCCAGCCACCGCGCCGACGAACGTACCCAAGGAGATCGCGATGATCATGGCGACAAAGCCAACCGCCAGAGAGACGCGCCCGCCATACATACAGCGGGCCAGCAAATCGCGCCCAAGGTCGTCGGTGCCGAGGAGGTGGATGCTGTTGGGCGGAGTCATCAGCGACAGGAAGTCGAGGTGATCCACCAGCGCACGCAGGTCGGGGTGCAGATTGGGCAGGGGCATGCCCTCTTGCGCAAGCTGACGAAGCAAGTAGCCCTGGTAAATCAGCGGACCGAGAGAGACGGAGAGTCCGAAGAAGAGGAGTGTGGCCACCCCAAACATGGCCAGCCGGTGCCTGCGGAAGCGGCGCCACGCATCACCCAGCAGAGTGCGCGGCTTCACCGCGATGCCGGTGGTGAGTTGCTGCGACAGGGCGGACGTCGTAGTGGCGGTTTTTCGGCCATCGAGCGCCTGGTCTGCTTCAGACATAGGGTACTTTCCGACGACGAGGAAAGAATTTCAGTTGGGCGTAACCCCCCGAAATTCTCTTTCTATTACCCATAGCGCACACGCGGGTCGAGGACGCCATACATGATATCGGCAATCAGGTTGAAGATGATCGTCAGAATCGAGAAGATGAAGGTCAGAGCCATCACCACCGGGGTATCCGAGTTATTGATCGAGGTGATCAGCAGGGCACCGAGACCGTTCACGCGGAAGAGGTTCTCGGTGATGATCGCACCGGCGAAGATCGTGGGGATGCCGAGAGCAATCAGAGTGATCACCGGGATAAGACTATTGGCGAGGACGTGGCGAACAACCACGACCCGGTCGGTGAGTCCCTTGGCGCGGGCGGTGCGTACGTAGTCGAGGGAGAGGTTATCGAGCATTGACGAACGCATAAAACGGGTGAGGGCGGCGGTCTGCTGCACCACCAGCACCAGCACCGGCAGAAACATTTGGCGCACCTGCTGGCCAAAGGTTGCCAAGCTGTTGACCTCAAGCGTTGTGCTATAGACAATCGGAAACCACTTGAGGTTCACCGCAAAGAGGAGAATACAGAGGATGCCAGTAAAAAAAGAGGGGACAGAGAATCCAACAAAGGAGAAGAAGGTGGCAATGTTATCAAAAATAGAGTATTGCATAACGGCGGAGAGAATGCCGATGGGGATGGCTAGGCAGACAGCGATCAGATAGGCCAGCCCAACGACCTGGAGCGTCTGCGGCATGCGCTGCCAGACAATATCAATCACTGGGGATTTGGTCGAGAAAGAGAAACCCCAATCGCCACGCGAGAGCGAGGTGAGCCACTTCACGTAGCGTATGGGCCAGGGCTGATCGAGGCCGAACTGAATGCGGATGAGCTGACGGGTGGACTCGGGGATGGCCGGGTTGAGCGCGAACTGGGCCAGAGGATCGCCGGGGGCCAGGGCGAGAACTGCAAAGATCACAAAGCTGATCACCAGCAGGGTCGGGATCGCGATCAGCACACGGCGCAGAATATACTGGGTCATCGGCCAGTTCCTCCCATTTTGGTGAGTTGCGCTTGCGCCGCAATAGATCCCAGGGCGTCAGGGCGGATGTGCCGCCCTGACGCCCTGATAATCCATCAATCCTACGAGGTGCGCTTCCAGCTCTGGATGTTCCAGAGAACTGAGTCGAAGGTCTGGTAGGTTGGGCCGTCCAGGGTCTTCAGCTTGCCATTCGGCGTTATGCGGTTAATCAGCGGAATGACCACCACATTGTTGACCAGGAAATCGTTGAGCTTCTTGGCCAGATCGGCACGCTTAGCCGGGTCTAGCTCTGAGGTGAACTGTGTGTAGAGCGCGTCGTAGTCCTTGCTGCAGTAGCGGGTATCGTTGGCACCCTTCCACTGATTCTTCGAGGAGTCAACTTCGGAGCAGATCCAGGCATCGAAGTACGAGTCTAGGCCAATATCCGAAGGGGTGTTGGTGTACATCTGGAGATCGGTGTAGAACTTCTGCATCGTGTCGGGGTTGCCCGAGTCGCTGCCGAAGAAGACGCCGGGGTCAATTGCCTTCAAATCAACCTGGATGCCAACATCGGCCAAGTTGGTCTTAACGATGGCCTGCACACCCTGGCGAATCGTGTTGATGCTGGTCTGGAAGGTGAGCTTGAGCGGCTTGCCGTTCTTCTCACGCACGTTCTTGCCATCGGGCAGAATCCAGCCTGCCTCGTCGAGCAACTTCTTGGCACCCTCAACGTCGCGCTCGCAGGTGAGGTCGGTTGAGGTGAAGGCGAGGGGCACAACCGAGATGTTGCAGGTGGGCACGCCGGCCGGGCCGTAGAGCTGCTCGGCAATCGGCTTACGGTCAATCGCCTTGGCGATAGCCTGGCGCACCTTCAGGTCGCTCAGGATGGGGTTAGGCTGGTCGGGCTCGCTGCGCTTGGGGCCGAGGTTCGGGTCGGGGTTAGCGAAGTTGATGTTGATGCGCTCGACGCCGAAAGATCCACCAGCCACCGTGTCGCACTTCCCGGCGGCCAGGATCGGGGTGAGTACAGCGGCGGGAACCTGCAGGTTCCAGGCATAATCAACCTCGCCGGTCTCGCAGACAGCGCGTGCAGCCGAGGTGGAGTCGCCGCCGCCCTTGATCTCAACCGTCTCGAAGAAGGTGTTCGCAACGTCGCGGTAGTTCGGGTTCTTCTCGTAAATCACCGTGTCACCGGGCTTGAACTCCTTGAGCTTGTAGGCGTTCGTGCCAATCGGGGCCAGGTTGGCCTTCTGGCAGGCCGCATCAGCGATAGCTGCCTTACCGACGCAGTTGGCGAACTGGGCCTTCTGGATGATCATGCCGGTGTTGCTGACGAACACCTTGTAGGGATTCGAGGTCGCCTTCTTCCAGGTCACTTTCACGGTCGTTGGGTCTATCGCCTCGACCTTATCAACGTTCGAGAAGACTGACGTCCACACGCAGCCGGTGTCCGGATTGGAGCAGTACTGCCAGGTGAAGATGACATCATCAGCAGTGAACGGCGTACCGTCCGACCACTTCACGTCCTTCTTCAGCTTCCAGATGATGCTCTTGTTGTCCTTGGCGATGCCGCCGTTGTCCAGGGTGGGGATTTCTTCGGCCAGGTAGGGCACTAGTTCGTCGTTCTGGTTGTAACGGGCCAGCGGCTCGAAGATCACGGTCGCGCCATCGAGATCCTTCGTGCCGGTTGACTGGTACGGGTTAATGACCGTAATGGCCTGGGCGTAGAGGATCTTCAGCGTACCGCCAGCAGCGGGAGCAGCGGTGGGAGCGATGGTTGGAATCTCAGTGGGGGCCGTCGTCGCGGCCGCGACCGGCGCGGTGGTTGGGGGAGTCTGCGCGGGCTTTTTGCCGCAGGCGGACAGCAGCGTGGTAGCTGTGACCATCAGGACGAGCCACGTCCAGAGCCGTTTGTGGGTCACACGAACCTCCTAACATATAGGCAAACAAGGGGGACACAAAAGGTAGCGGGGGGGGCTACGCAGCGGAGCAATCAGGTGGCTTCCATCTGGCGGCTTGCCCGTTATCCCAATGATTGCGGCGATGACGGCAACAGGGTACACGCAAACACCGGCTACTGCCGCATAATCCTGACATTCAGCTTCATTGATACTCGTGAGGATAATTCAAAGGTAGCATAGTATGCGTCAATCTGTCAATGTGCGGATGACTCAGCCCTGGGTTCCACCGTAACCTTCTGACCCTCTCGCGTGGTATCATGAGCGGATACACGGCACAGACAACCAAGCGATTCACGCACACCACCTGATGAAAAGAGCCGCTGTAAATATCTTCACAGAAAGGCTCCCGCCGATTACCCCCCTCAATCCCCCCGCAAGCGGGGGGAGGTTGGCACCGTATGTTCCCCCCGCTTGCGGGGGGCTAGGGGGGTGATTCACACTACAACTGTCGTACTATCGGCTATCGGCTATCGGCTCTTTTCAGATCACGGATCACGCATTATGACGATGACGGTACCTTCTACGGCTAACCCGATCCTCGACATCGCCCCGGTGGCGTTGAGCCTGATCGCCGGGGACTCGCGCAAGCGCCTGGTGAGCTACCTCAACCGCTGGGATGAGAGCGATACCCTGCTGCGCTACCTCGACGCCTGGTTGGTTGATCAGCCCACCAGTGTGACGCTGCGTGAGGCACGAGCACGGGTGCTGGTTGATCTCTTCCGGGGTGACGAGGCTCTGGCTATCCTTGCGGAGATCGATTCTGAGCGTCCCACCAGCGTCACGCGCCGTCAGTTGCGCCTGCGGGCGCTGATGATCGCCGACCGCTACGCGGAGCTGGATCTGGCTATTGACGCGATGGCCGAAGATCCGGCCCAGGAAGTGAATGCGTGGCTGCTGCGCGGCGACTCTCTGCGCTCCCAGGGCCGCTCTGACGAGGCCGCCGATCAGTACCGCGCTGTGGCTGTCCGCGACCCAAACAACCTGGCGGCGGTGCGCCGTCTGGCGGAACTGGCTCTTGAGCAGGGCGATCCTGAGGCTGCCCGTGGCCAGATTGATGCCCTGATGCTGCGCCCCGATTTCGCCCCTAGCATCGCTGATCTCCAGATCCTCCTGCGTGCTGCCGAACTGGCCGAGGATCGCGTTGCCGCCGATTCTCTGCGCGCCCAACTTGCCGACCACGAGTCCCTTGAACGGGCTAATTTGCTGCGTGATCTGGGCCTGCGTTTCGAGCGGCTCAAACCCGATGCGCCCGATCTGCCTGAGCCTGCCCCGCCACCAGCACCCCTGCTCCCCGACGAGGCGTACCGCATGCTGCGCGAGTCGTTTGGCCTCCAGGAGTTTCGGCCCAACCAGGCCCGTGTTATCCATAACGTCCTTCACGGCATACGGACGATGGCGGTGATGCCGACCGGGGCCGGGAAGTCGCTCACCTACCAATTGCCGGCGATGCTGCTGCCCCAGGCGACGGTGGTAGTCAGCCCGCTGATCGCTCTGATGAAAGATCAGCTTGATGGCATGTCGGAGACGGTGCGGGAACGCTCGACCCTGATTAACTCGACTCTGAGTACCCGCGATGTGGCCACGCGCCTGCACGAGATCTCCACGGGTGTCTACAAATTGGTCTATATCGCCCCGGAGCGGCTGCGCCAGCGAGCTTTTTTGCACGCCCTGAAGCGCTGCGGCGTCTCGCTTTTTGTGGTGGACGAAGTTCACTGCCTGAGTCTGTGGGGGTTGAGCTTCCGTCCCGACTACCTCTTTATTGGGCAGGCGATTGATGAGCTAGGCCACCCGCCGCTGCTGGCCCTGACGGCCACCGCCTCGCAGGAGACGCAGGCCGAGGTCGCTCAGGTGCTTGGCAAGAGTGAGGCGGTGCTGGCCTCGGTCTTCCGCCCGAACCTCTACTTCCAGGTGCTGCGCGCCGCCAGTCGTGACGAGAAACAGTTTGCCCTCATCCAGCTTTGCCGGGACGTTACTGGCCCAATTATTGTGTACGCACGGGCGCGCCAAGCGTGTGAGGAGTTAGCACAGGTACTTCGCAACGCGGGAGTGTCCGCCGACCATTACCACGCTCAAGTGGCTGACCGTGCAGGTGCCCAGGAGCGTTTTATGCGCGGCCAGACGCGGGTGTTGGTGGCGACGGTGGCTTTTGGTATGGGCATTGATAAGGCCGACATCCGGGCGATTATCCACTATAACCTGCCACAATCGGTGGAGGCGTACTACCAAGAGGCTGGTCGGGCTGGGCGCGATGGCCAACCCGCCCGTTGCGTGTTGCTCTACGCCGCCAGCGATAAGGCCCGCCTGACGACGTGGCTCCAGGAGCAGGCGATCACCCGCGACCAACTGCGGATGCTCTATAAGGCGTTGCGCCAGCAGATGCGTAGCACTTTCGATGTGGTTGATCTGGAGCGGGTAGAGCGGGCGATGCCGGGGGATGACGATACCCTGGTGCGTGTGGGGCTGAGCATGCTGGAGCGGGTGGGTCTGCTGCGGCGGCACTTCGACATCCCGGAGACGGCGAGCTTGAGCCTGACGGGGACACCGCCGCCCGAGGCCGCCGCCGCGCAGATTGCGGCGCTGGCCGGGCTAGAGGTGGGGGCGTGGCACGAGGTTGACCTACTGCTGCTGTCCAAGCGAGCGGGCTGGTCGCCAAGCAACCTGGAGGGCGATTTGTTGCGCTGGCACGATGCGGGCTACCTGCGCTACCGGGGCGGGCCACGCCAGGTGCTGATCGAGCAACTTGCTGCGCCAAGCGACGTAGCCGCACAGATTGACGCGCTGCTGGCCGATTATCAGGAGCGCCAGATCCAGCGTGTGGATGCGGTAGCGACCTACGCCCGATCGAGCGAGTGCCGCCATCGCAGCATCGCCGCCCACTTCGGCCAGCGTCTGGCCCGCTGCAAGACAACCTGCGACATCTGCGCACCAAACCTCGGCCTGCGCTCGGGGATCACCCGCACGGCCCGCGCTGCGCCGCAGCCCATTCCCCCGCGCAGCAATACCGACCCGCGCAACGATGCGCAGCGGGCACTGGATGGTCTGAGCAACATTCCCTTCCCCATCGGTCGCAGCGGGCTGACCCGTGTCCTCAAGGGTTCCGCCAACAGTCCGGTGGATTCCCACCGCTGCCCCGAAGTCGGTGCCCTGCGCCACCTATCCCAGAGCGCGATTGATGATCTGATCGAGCATCTGGTGGCCGACGGCTACATCAAGCGCGATGAGCAGGACGAGTACCGGCGGATCTGGCTCTCGCCGTTGGGCGAGGATGCCCGCCGCAACCCGGCGTATCTGCCTACGTGGGCGCGATGAGCGCTCGTCTAAAGGAATCTGCCGCCGCTCAACCCTCACCTCCCAGCCCCCTCTCCCAGAACGGGAGAGGGGGAGTAGATCGCTCTCTGATGCGAAAATCTCCCCTCTCCCTCGGTGGGAGAGGGGCAGGGGGTGAGGGAGCATCGTTCGGTAAGATTGGCTTATTTAGAGGATTATGACGACACCTCCACCCCCGTATTCTCCAGCGCAAGCCCGACGGCGCTGGCTAGTTCGTATGCCCGCACTGGCCCTGATCCTTTTTGCCCTGATCCTGATGTGGCGTCCGGTTGTGCTAGGCCACACCTTTCTGCCGATTGATGGCCTGCTGCATTTACAGCCCTGGCGCTACTCCTACGAGCGGGTGCCGGTCAATAATCCCCGAAATACCGACCCCACCCGCCAGCTCTTTCCCCGGCGTCTGCTGACCAATACGATTGTGGAGCAGGGTGCGCTGCCGCTCTGGAATCCCTCGATCCTGACGGGGACTCCGCTGTTGGATGACGGCCAGTTGGCGTTTTTCTATCCGCTCAGCCTGATCTTTTTTGTGCTGCCAGTTGGCCCCGCGTTCGGATACTATGCCTTTGTCCACCTGATACTGGCGGGTTTCGGGTGCTACTTTTTTACCCGCCAGTTGGGGCTAGGGCGGGGCGGGGCAATCCTTTCGGGCCTGTGTACCATGCTCAGCGGCTATATGCTGACGTGGCTCCAATACCCTGAGCATACCGCCGCAACCGCCATGCTACCCTGGTGCTTCTGGGCCGTGGCCCGTGCCATGACGCGCAATCGCTGGTCGGCGTGGCTGCTGTGTGGCGCGGTACTGGCCTTGCCGGTGGTGAGCCAGCTCCAGATCGCGTTTTACACCTACGTTGGCGTGGGCTGTTTTCTGCTCTGGAGTCTCTGGCATACGCCTGCCTGGTCTGTGCGCCTGCGCCATGTTATCGGCTTCAGCGGCGCGGTGCTGCTGGCGCTGGCGCTCAGTGCTATTCAACTGGTGCCGGCTTTTGATCTTGCCGCCACCAGCCAGCGTAGCACGCTCGCCTTTACACCGAACGGCGATGTTTCTTACTTCACCATGCTGCTGCGCCTAGGATTGCCCGCGCTCGAAGGAATTGCGCGGGTTGGCCCGCCACCCACCTGGGGCGTGACGCTGCTCCAGGTACCGTATCCCTACATTGGCCTGATTCCGCTGCTGCTGCTGCCTATCGCGCTCTGGTTCACCCGCTACCGCGAGGGTCTCTTTTTTGGCGTGCTGGCGGTGGTCTCGTTTGTCTTGGCGATGGGCAGCCCGCTGCTGCAACTGGTCATCTGGCTGGTGCCGTTCTACCGCCAGTTTGAAGATCACACGCGCTGGTTTGTCCTCTGGGGATTTGCCGCTGCGGTGCTGGCCGGCATGGGTGCCGAGGTGATCGCCACCCGCGACTGGCACTCCCTGGCTGCGGGAGTGTCACAACGGATGCGGACGATCAATCGCGGGTTGCTGATCGGACTGGCCCTGGGACTCGGTGGCTGGTGCCTTTATCATATGCAACTCTTCACGCCCGCATCGCGCTACGGAACCTACATCACACTGATCCGCCAGCAACAACTGCTGCCGCCCTTGCTCTTTGCCAGCACGGGATTGCTGGCGCTGTTGCTGTTGGCCCTGCCACGTCTCCCCACCATCCTGCGCTGGAGTCCCCTGCTGCTGCTGGTCTTCGCCGACCTGAGTTGGTATGGCGGCAGCTACAATTCCAGCACCGACATGAAAACCCTGGTGCCGACCAGCGCACTGAGCGCTGAATTGGCCACGTATCCGCCGGCGATGCTAGCGGCGAGCCAAGATTTTCCGCCCACCCGCCAGACCGCGTTTCTCCAGAGTCAGCCCGGCCCGTTCCGCATCTTCGGGGCCGATCCATCCGTGTTTCCGCCGAACGTCGCGGGTGCGTATGGCCTAGAGGATATTCGCGGCTACCATTCGCTCTTCACCTCGCGCTATATGCGTCTGGCGCGGATGGCAGATGGCAAAGATTTTACCGTTTCCAGTGCGGGCAGCGCGGTTCTGCGTCCCTACTTCACATCGGTCTACACCCACCGGCGCATCCTGGATATGCTGAATGTGCAGTATGTCGTTTTTGGGCCAGACAACGCGGGCGCCGCGAATTATGCGCCGCTTGAGCCTGTGCATCAAAGTGACGAGGGCACGATCTACCGAAACCCAACCGTGCTACCACGGGCGTGGCTCGTTCATCAGATTGAGGTTATCCCCAATGACGAGGCCCAGCTCACGCGGATGGCCCGTACCGACTTTGATCCGGGGACGCTGGCGGTGCTAGCCGATCCCGCCCCCTCGGTTGCTGCGTCCACTGGCAGCGAAGCCGTGCCAACGCTGAACTATCGCCCAAATGAAGTAACCGTACACGCAAACCCAACCGCGCCCGCGCTGCTCGTGCTGTCCGATGCCTACCACAACGGCTGGCAGGTGCAGATAGACGGCCAACCCGCGCCACTTTACCGGGCCAACTATGCCCTGCGGGGCGTCTGGCTGCCCGCTGGCCCGCATACAGTGACATTTAGCTACCGCCCGTCGGCGCTGCTGCTGGGTGCCGGAGTGAGTGTCGCGGCGTTGCTGATCGTGTGTGGCGCAGCCTTTTGGCGCACTACCGCAAAAGTAACGCTGTCACGCTGAGCGAAGCGAAGCGTCCCGGCATCCGTATCGCCCGCCGGGACGCTTCGCTTCGCTCAGCGTGACATGTCTCACAGCGTGCCTTTTGCGGTAGTGCCTTTTGGCTCTGGCGACGGTGATAATGGGGAGGACAGAAACGGGGGGCGAGCCTGTAGGCTCGCCCCCCGTTTCTGTTTCTTCAGGTCACGCTATGCCACGCCCTTGAGCCAGGTATGAAAATCATCGGTAATGCTGCGGGTGAAGCCGGAAATCATCTGCGACATTTTATACTCCATACCCCGTTCACCAAGGTTCTGGAGGATGTGATGCGGCATCATGTTCAGCATATGCGGAATGGGGACGTCCATCGCGATATCAACGGTATACTCGACGTGTGTGCCTTCGTCCTGAGGACTGAAGATCGCCTCAGCGGAGAGAGAACCGCTAAAGATTAGCCCAGGCATTTCGATTGGTGGGCCGGTATCATCGGGGACGATGCGGATCGCCTGCCCTGGCTCGTGGATCGCCAGCAGGTCGAAGACGCTCGCCATCGTATGGCCGTGTCCATCGCTGGCACCAACGATCAGGCGATGGCGGTTGTCCGCATAGGTGTGTACATTAAGCGCGTCAGGGAGCAGTTTGAAGACCGCCGGTACATCGCAAAAGTACTCATAGGCAAGACCAAGAGGAGAGGAGAAGCGGAAGAGGTGAACGGCCTGACCGCTGACATGAACACAGCGCCCGCCTGTGCGTGCCGCTGGTGAGCGAAAGGGATGGACCGCTGCCATACGGCGCTCCTTGCGCGGGCGGCTCTGCGGCCCCCCGGCCTGTGACTCTGTTCTTACATATATGCAAGCGTTGAATGGGGCAATTATAGCACCCGGCTTCTCTTTATGCAAGATATTGACTGCGAAAGGCAAGGTTTCAGGTTTCAGGTTTCAGGTGCCGCTCTCCCCCTCACCCCCTAGCCTCCTCTCCCGCTCTGGGAGAGGGGGCTAGGGGGTGAGGGCTGAGCGGCGATTCCTTATAACGTATTGCCTCCTGCCCCCTACGACAGAAACTTAGCGGCGATGGCGGAGAGTTGCTTGAGCGGGCCGGTGCGAACGCGGGTGTGCGGCAAAGAATCGAGGAACTGCTGCCCGTACTTTTTGGAGATCAGACGCTTGTCGAGGACCACCACGATGCCCCGATCCTCACGCGAGCGGATGAGCCGACCAAAGCCCTGTTTAAATTTGAGAATGCTCAGAGGCACGCTATATTCACCGAAGGGGTCACTGAATAGCTCGCTGCGGGCAGCGTAAACTGGGTCGGTGGGCACGGCAAAGGGCAGTTTGGCAATCACCAGCACCGAAAGCGCGTCACCCACCACGTCTACACCCTCCCAAAAGCTGTTGGTGCCAAGGAGTACGGTGCGCGGAAACTCTTTGAAGCGGTCTAGCAAAGAACGCCGTGACCCGTCAATGCCCTGGCCGAGAACCGCGATCTGTTGCTCCTCCAGAGGATCCTGGATGGCAGCGTAGGTCTGCTTGAGGGCGCTATTTGCGGTGAAGAGAGCGAGGGTACGCCCACCGCTGGTGCCGCAGAGTTCGATCAACGCCTGCTCGATAGCCTGCTGGTAGCCGCGCTGGTTTGGCTCGGGGATGTCGTTGGGGATAAAGACCAGAGCCTGCTGCTCGTAGTCAAACGGGCTTTCGAGGATCAGGCTCGGTGAATCGGGCATACCAATGCGATTGCGGACAAAGTCGAAACGACCCTCAATCGTGAGAGTAGCCGAGGTAAGGACAGCGGTCTTCTTCTGCTCAAAGAGCATCGTCTGAAGAGTCTCCGCAACGCTGAGGGGGGCCGATGTGAGGACAAGGACGTTGCGCACACGATCCTGGGAAAGCCAGCAAATGCTCTGCGTGTCGCCAAAAATAATATGGCGGATCTGCGTGTGAGTCTCTTGGGCGAAGCGGATAAGAGAGGTGAAACGCAGAACCAGTTCGTCGTAGTCGGCAACGCCAACGTGGGCCATGTTCTGGAGGAGAGTGTGGATCTTGCTCAGACTACTGTCAATACTGGCCAGACTATCGAGCAAGTACTGCCACGACTCCTGGATGGCAACCCATGCGTCTTTCTTGCGCATCGTGGTGGTGAGGCGCAGACGCGAGTCGTACTGGTTCGCCTCAGCCTCTTTGGTCACGAAGCTGACGAGCTGGCTAAAGCACTCGTGAATCGTGACGCGGGCGCGGATGAGGGAGGGCAAGAACTGCTGAATAAGCTGCGTGATTTTCTCGCAATCGGCCTGCTCAACCTTGCCAGTGTTGAGATACGTCAACAGATCGGAGATAACACCACTCACGGCCTGAACGCCACCTTCCTGGTAGATGGTGTCGAGGAATGTGAACATGGCGGCTTGGTCAACGGTGAAACTGAACTGGTCGGTGGTGACATCCTCCAGGTTATGGGCCTCATCAATGACCAGGTGATCATAGGCTGGCAGCACATTCGACTCAGCCGCAAGGTCGGCGACCAGCAGAGCGTGGTTGACCACCACAATATGGGCGGCCTCGGCCCGACGGCGGGCCTGAAAGAAAAAGCATTCCGGGAAGTGCTTGCATCGCTGGCCGGTACACGTCTCCTGTGTGACGTTCATTCGACCCCAGGCGATAGCCTCACGATCCACCAACAGCAGCTCGGATTTGTCGCCACTGGCCGTGATGGGCAGCCAGAGTTGCACTTTTAGCAGGGCGCGCACCTCTTCGGGCAAGAGGTTCTCGTTGCGGCGCAGATCGTGGTAGCGCTTGATGCAGAGGTAGTTGCTTCGCCCTTTGAGTAAGGCGGCGGTAAAGGGCGGCGTGTGCGGGGTTGTGCCAAACACCCGATCACCCTCATCGCTGACGGAGTGCTGGCGATGATCAACCATAATCGCCTGGAGATCGGGAATATCTTTAAAGAAGAGCTGATCCTGCAAATTGATCGTATTGGTGGAGATCACGACGCGCTCGCCGCGCTGGGCGGCGAACAAGGCAGCGGGCACGAGGTACGCCAGGCTTTTTCCGGTTCCGGTGCCTGCCTCAACAATCAGCGGGACGCCACGGTTAAACGCCTCGGTGACAGAGCGAGCCATCTCGACCTGGGGTTCGCGCAATTCGTAGCCGGGGAAGGTTCGGCCAAGGGCACCATCAGCGGCAAAGAACTGAGTCACGACACCGAGATCAATCGGTCGGGTGTCGTTGGTAGGCTGGAGCGACTCGGTCGAGATCCACCTCGCGGCATTCGTGGGGCGCAGCAGCGGGATATTCGCATCCTCATCCGCTGTGAATTGCGGCACCGCATGCTCAGTAAAGACATTTCTGGCCCGATCATGCAGAGCATCAGCAAAGAGATCGCGCATCGGAAAGCTAACTTTAGCGATCAGATTATTGATCGCATTGAGTTCGTTCAGCTCAATCTGGGTGATCAGGCCAAGGAGATGCGTAAAAACTTGCGCCGTAACCTCGGCGTCGTTGAGGGCGCGGTGGTCGGCGGGATGGGGGATGCCGAGGTACTCAGCGATAGCCCCGAGCTTATAGACCGAGATCTGAGGCATCAGCAAAGTCGCCAGGTCAAAAGTATCGTAAACCGTCTGGTTCAGGGTCATGCCTTGAGCGCGGAGCATGCCCAGATCAAAGCCAACCGAGTGACCAACGAGGGGATAGCTCTTGATGAAGTGAGCGACATCCGCGCCAATCTCGTTAAAGCGAGGGGCAGTGGCCACTTCCTCAGGGGTAATGCCGGTGAGGCGGGTGATTTTGAGGGGCAGCGGCTGATGCGGACAGACAAGCTGGTTGTAGCGTTCGAGAATCTCGCCATTACGAAACTTAACCGCCGCAACCTCAATAATCTCGTCCACACCAGCCCGAAGCCCGGTGGTCTCAACATCAAGGGCGACGTAGATACGCTCATTCATAGTGTGTTAGAGGGCACTTTCACGAAAGATGCGAAGGACGTGGATACAAACGGGTTTGACCTATTATACCGTGTCGGCCTGTCAGTCGTTAGACAGGGCGCTCAGCAAAGATGATCGCTGCTCCACCACGTGTGCGGAATAGGTGGTCGCTCCAGACTCGCCGGAGTGCGTCAAGATCGTCGCTTGAAGATTTCCTCCCGAGCCAGCGAAAGGGGCCACGCCGATGGGAAAGGCTCATCGGATCACTGACGCCAAGTTGGCTTGCCCAAATCCGCATACCCTCTAATTCAATCCGATACGTTTGCCAGGGAAAAATACGTCGCTCGCGTAAACCCGCCCGTCGTAATACGCGTCGGTAATCATTCAAGTGCGGACGGGTTTCGTTAATCCCATACGATAGCTCACGTGCCGTATCTTTCTCGCGTAATGCAGCACGTTCGGTCACCTTATCCGGGATAATTGGCTCATTGATGGCAATCAGCACACCTCCCGGACGGAGTACTCGCTGAATGTTCGTGAGTAACCGTTGAAGATTTGTCGCGTGGTGGAGCGTTGCTGCACAGAAGACGACATCGAGGCTGCCTGAGGCAATTGGTATGTTCTCACCGTCGGCAACAAGAGGAGTAATCCGAGAACCATCGTGGGCAGCCAAGGTGAGGGCACGGCCAACGCCAACGAACGGGTCGCCAACAACATCCACAGCAAAGGTAACACAACCCCGCTGGGCGAAATGACGCGCCGCCCACCCGCGACCCGCGCCTATATCAAGCACACGCTTGCCGGGAACAAGTGAGGCCAACTCCAAGGCAAGATCAAACTGTGGCGCAATCTCATCCCATGGCGGTCGTCCAACGTACGGCATCAAATAATCATCAGGATCATCAAGATAACCGTCAGTATCACGGAACAATTGTACCCAACCTGCAGCTTCGCGTGCTTTCGGCTGCCAATTTTTGTCGTCAACGTAGAGGTGGGCAACACCATCGCGAATGTGGTACCGATGACGCCGAGGCAAACAGACTAACGTACCATCCCTGACGCACCCGTCTGTGGCAGTGCCTTCTAAGTGAAGAGAATTCCCGTCAGCGGGACATCGAAGCAACGAGAGCAGTTCTATTTGCATACACGCCCTTCTCGCAACGTATGACAACCCTGTACATAGTATCACGACAATTTCTAGAGGATTGCTCTATATAGCAAACCTCTTGGATTGTAAAGGGGAGTCCAGGCTTCAGCCGACTGAAGCCTGGACTCCCCTTTACAATCGGAACAGGACTGCCATACCTACCGCGTCGTCGTGCCGCTGATGATGCTGGATGCGTTGATCAGTGGCGTAGCCCCGCCGGTAAACAGGGGCAGCTTGCCATCCCAGCGCTGGAGTTGCTCATACTGAATGAGCGCGGGGGTGAGGCTGGCGGCCAGTTTGAGGTTAGCCTCAGACTGGGCATCGGCGCGGATGCGGGTGGCGGCAGCCTCGCCTTCGGCCTGGGCCTGGATCGCCTGGGCCTGGCCCTGCGCTACAACCTTGTCCTGGTCAGCCTTGATCCGGGCCTGCTCCAACTGATACTTCTGCTGCTCGGCCTGCTGCTGAGCCTGGATCTTGTTGTTGAGTGCCTGCTGGAGCGTTTCGGGCAGGTGAACCTCACGGATGCCGAAGGAGATCAGATTGAGATGGCGGCGATCAAACTCTGTGCGCAGAACCTCGGTGATCTTCGTGGTCATCTCGGCACGCTGGCTAGAGACGACCTGCTCCCAGGTGTAGCCAGCAGCGATGGCGGGTACCTGGGTGCGGGTGTACTGGCGCACTACTCGATCCTCCACGACGGAGATATCGGCACCGCCCCAGTCCTGGTAGAGCTGCCCGGCCCGGTCGCGGATAACTTGGTACTGGATTACCACATCAAGGTTAAGTTGCTGGCCCTCGCTGCTCTGGATCTTGATACTATCGTCGCCCGTGGTCGAACCTTCGGTACTCTTCAGCACCATCGCGTAGTTCTGGATAGTGACGGGGTACTCCTGGATGGCCTGGGTGAGCGGGTTGATGAAGGCCCATCCCGGCTCTAGGGCACCGGCGGTGACATCATGACTGGCCTTATCGAAGACAATGCCCACGTAGCCGGGCCGGATGCTGCGCCACGACGCGGACGTTACGCCAAGCAAGAGCAAGGCGATGGCGGCAATAACGACAAGGGTGCCGATCCTGCTAAGACTACGGCTAGGGACGCTGCTGCGGCTCATAGGGAGATTCCTTCTTTGGGTGTTCGGATTCTACTGTCGGCGAAACTGGGGCGTCCAGGGAGTCCTCGCTCACCTCGTCAATGGACTGCCGCATGGTGCGCAGTTCACGGAAGACGATGGGAGCGAGGGCTAGCCCTAGCTGCCAGGCCACGACGATCAAGACGATCGCGATGGCTGCCTCTAACAGCGTAGGACTCATGATCGTTACTCCTTATGCCAACCATCTCACTATGGTCATCGGTCGGCGCGTACCCATGATACGCTGATTTGGGAGAGTTGGGTTCAAAAGATGTCAGTTGTTTGTCACCTTCTATTCATGTATGCGACTTGGTCGTAGTTGGCATATGGTCGTACGCTGAGATAGAAACTGTTACCCTCCTCTCTATATGGCACCGAAAGGATGAGAATCGTGCGGCAGGTAAGCCGAACCGTCAATAATGTAAGTGTGCTGGAACTCAACGGCCGATTCGACACCTACACGGCCCTAGAGCTTTTTACGTGGCTAGACAGCGTCACCGAATGCCAGCCAGCGCGGGTAGTAGTAAACCTCAGCGGGGTAAGCTTCGTCGATTCGGTAGCTCTCTCGGCCCTGGTGAGCAGCTTGAAGCGCTGCCGTTCGGGCAATGGTGACTTGTACCTTTGCTGCCTGCCGCAGCGTTTGCAGAATATCTTTGAACTGACTCGCCTGAACCGGGTTTTTACCATGTTTGATGAAGAGTCTGTGGCAATAGCGACGCTGATCAGTCAGACGGACGGATAGAGGAGCTTGAATGGAAATCACTGTCCATAACTGTATTATCCAGGTTGCCGTGGTGACCACAGACGAACGGATTGATGTCTCTAGCGCGCCGAATCTCCGCGAGCGGCTGAACGCTCTGGTGGCGGAAGGGGCCAGCCGTTTTGTGATTGATCTTTCGGCAGTGCCCTTTATTGATAGCGCCGGCATGGGAATGTTGGTGAGCCTGCTCAAACATGCTCGCGTTGCCTCGGGAGAGGTGGTCCTCGTCTGGCCGACCGAAGATGGCCCCAGGAAAATTCTCCAGCTCACAAAGCTCGACCGCGTCTTTCCAATGGCCGATACGGTGGGGAACGCCCTGCGCACACTAACACGATGAGTACATTCGGCTGGCGACTGAAGTCGCGCCGTGGGGGCGCTGTGCGCCGGGCGTCGGCCTGCGCCGACGCCGGATCTGAATCCCCCACGACACGACTTCAGTCGCCACGGTTGACACGCCGCGATGGGCCTGCTATACTCCGCGCAACTTTAGAGTAGCGACGTTGAGCAGGACGAGTACGCGCAACACGGTACCCAGCGAGCCGACATTATGGTGTGAGGTCGGCGTACACGGCGGCGCGGAATGGCCCTGGGAGTCGCGGAGGCGAACAGATTTTAGGTTTTAGGTTTTAGGTTTTAGATTGTTGAGTTCCAGAACTCGGAAATCCAAAATCCAAAATCCAAAATCTAAAAATCGCAGTAGCCTCTGCCGGAGACGCCACCGTTATCAGGGCGATGGGTATAGAGCGGCGTTGCCGACAGTACCCGTGAAGTGCGCCGCGCCCGCGAGGGCTGGCGAACGAGAGTGGCACCACGAGTTTTCTCGCCTCTCGGCCCATACCGGGTCGGGGGGTTTTTTGTTGTTTGGCCACACATTGCCGTGAAGAGAGGAACCAAAGATGTCCACCGTCAAGTATGTCCTTAGCGAAGACCGCATGCCTACCCACTGGTACAATCTTGCCGCTGACCTGCCGACGCCTCTGGCTCCGCCGCTGCACCCCGGCACCGGCCAGCCCCTCGGCCCCGGCGACCTTACGCCGCTCTTCCCAATAGCTCTCATCATGCAAGAGGTCAGCACCGAGCGCAGCATCGAGATCCCCGATGAGGTGCAGCAGATCTACCGGCAGTGGCGGCCATCCCCGCTCCACCGCGCCCGGCGGCTGGAGGCGGCCCTCGATACCCCGGCCAAGATCTACTACAAGAACGAGGGCGTCAGCCCGGCCGGTAGCCACAAGCCAAATACCGCTGTGGCTCAGGCGTACTACAACAAACAGCAGGGTGTGAAGCGCCTCGTCACCGAGACGGGCGCGGGCCAGTGGGGTTCATCCCTCGCCTTCGCTGGTGCCCTCTTCGGCCTTGAGGTCAAGATCTACATGGTGAAGGTGAGCTATCACCAGAAGCCCTACCGCCGGGCGCTGATGGAGGTCTATGGCGCAAGCGTGGTGGCTAGCCCCAGCAACGAGACGGTCTGCGGGCGGGCGATCCTGGCCGAACACCCGGACAGCACTGGCAGCCTGGGCATCGCCATCAGCGAGGCGGTGGAGATGGCCGCTCAGCGCGAGGATACCAAGTACGCTCTGGGTAGTGTCCTCAACCACGTCATGCTGCACCAGACGGTGATTGGACAGGAGGCGCTGGCCCAGATGGAGATGGCCGGTGATTACCCGGACGTGATCATCGCTTGTACGGGCGGTGGATCAAACTTCGCCGGGCTCACCTTCCCCTTTATCGGCGCAAAGCTGCGCGGCGAACGCGATGTGCGGGTGCTGGCGATTGAACCCGCCGCATGTCCCACGCTTACCAAGGGCACATTCGCCTACGACTTCGGCGATACCGCGCACCTCGCGCCGATCACCAAAATGCACACGTTGGGCAGCACATTTATGCCTTCGGGTATCCACGCCGGTGGCCTGCGCTACCACGGCATGGGGCCGATGGTGAGCCACCTGCTGGATTTGGGCAAGATCGAGGCGACGGCCATCCAGCAGCTTGAGACCTTCGCCGCCGGACTCCAGTTCGCCCGCACCGAGGGCATCCTGCCCGCCCCCGAGTCGAATCACGCGGTGGCCGGGGCCATCCGTGAGGCGCTTCGCTGCAAGGAGGAGGGCAAGAGCGAGACGATCCTGTTCAACCTCAGCGGCCACGGCCACTTTGATATGGCGGCCTACACGGACTACATGACCGGGCAGCTTCGGGATTTTGAATACTCCGACGAGGACGTGGCGACGGCCCTGGCGGGATTGCCTACCGTGGGATAGTCCCGATACCTATTCACATAACGAATCTGCCGCCGGTCAGCCCTCACCCCCCAGCCCCCTCTCCCAGAGCGGGAGAGGGGGAGTCGAACGCATCCTAATGCAGAATCTCCCCTCTCCCCCAGTGGGAGAGGGGCAGGGGGTGAGGGGGTATTGTTTTTAGAAGCTCACCTGTACCTGAACAATTGGCCCTGTGGCCTGCACCACCACATACTGGCTCAACCCGATCTGCTCAACCTGTGGGGCGACGGGCTGGCCGTTGAGGACAACATGGGAGACCTGGCGGACGGCGGGGGGCAGCAGGATGCGCAGGCGCATGTTCTCCCCGCTGCCGGTGGCCTCCAGTGTCATGGTCTGCGGGTCGTCTTGCTTGACCGCCGGGGTGTAGGTCCAGCGGTAGGCCGCGTAGCCGCCGGTGGCCGCGTAGCGGGCAACGGCATAGACCGCGCCCACCGGGTCGCGGGGCGAGGCTGCCCAGCGTGGGCTAATCGTCGCGCTGCTGAAGTTCACTCCGCCATCTTCGATCCCGGCTGCACCCTCAATCAGCGCGCCAAACATGGCGCTGGATCCCCAGCCATCGGTGGGCAGGTACTCGTGAACTGGGGCGATCCCGCCGGTGGGGTAGTACCAGAGGTAGCTGGCGTTGGTACGGCGCAGCAGGTCGGCGTAACGCTCAAGGATGTCGAAGCCGTAGTCCTCGTAGCCGTAGCGGAAGGCTCCGCGAGCCAGTTCACCACCCACCAGAGGCATCACTCCGCCATTGACATATTCGCCGGGTCGCTCACCCAGTCGCCCGTTCAGCCCGAAGGCTCCTGCCGGGAAGGGCGGATCAATGCTCCACCATTCGGCAAAGGAGACCCGGCCCTTAGCCTGGAGTCGCCGCAGGTATTCGCCCACAATTGCCCGGCCCTGCTCGGTCGTCAGCACACCCCGGTTGAGGGCCAGGGCGTTGGAGAGGCTCAGTTGCGTGGCTTCATCTACGCCGGGAACCGTGAATGGCACCAGCTTGACGTGGTGGGTATAGAAGGTGCCATTCCAGCTCAGGGCGTTCAGCCTCCGCATAATGTCGTCGGCCAGGGCACGCCGGTTGTAGGCGCTCTCCCACAGTCCGGCCTGCTGCTCCAGTGCCGAAAGCGAGCGCAGCGCCTGGGCCAGACCGGTGTTATCGCCGTGGAAAATGCCCCACTTAGTCTGGTCATCAATCCAGTGGCGCGGGGCCGGATTGCCGTTGCTGGGGTTGGTCGTCGTCGGGCCATACTCGAAGTCCCAGGTGTCAATCGTGAAGGGACGCTTCACCAAACCCAGCGTTGGCTCCCAGCGCAACGGGCTGGTCAGCGTATAACTGATCGCCTTCTGCGCCGAAGGCAGCAGCTTCAGCATCCAGGCCGTATCGCCAGTGATCTGCCACGTCTCATAGATCAACTGGACATAAAGGAACTCCACATCGGCCTCGACCGGCGTGCGGAAGGCGGGAATGGCCCACTCGGGGCGGGCCAGGAAATCGGGCAGGCTGCCGTCGGGCAACTGGGCACGGGCAAACGCCTCGGGCAGACTGCGCAGATCCGGCTCGAAGTAGCGGAATGCCCGGTTCTGGTAGTAGTGATCGCGCAGCCAGAGCAGCGGGCTATCGGGAGAGCGGTAGCCGGAAACCTGGGTACCGTCCAGCTTGTAGCTCAGCCGGTCGTTGGCCATAAAACCACGCACCCGGTCGTAGAGCGTGTCGAAGGCGGAGACGCCGGTCTGCACGGTAGTAGTGGCATCGAGGGTATAGATCGGGCCGGCGCAGACCTGGGCACCATTCACGAAGAGCGCACCCCAGTGCTGGCCGAGACCTCCACGCGGCTGCACCTGCACCGCACCGTAGCCGCCATCCAGGGCGAGATCAAACGCCCCGACGGTGCGCCCAGCCGGGTCGAAGATCAGCAACTGGGCCGGGCCACTGTAGCCAACCACATTCACGTACACCAGGGCCGGGGTGAGCGGAGCCACCACCGGATGCTCGCTGGTGAACGAGCCGACTACTTTAGCCTGGGCCGGAACGTTCGGGAGCAGGGCCGCGAACATGAGTACGAGCAGGATCAGCAGGATGCGACGAGGCATAAAGGTTTGTGTTTTTTAGACAAGGTTTCAGGTGTGAGGTTTCAGGTTTCAGGTCGAGCGCATCAAGATGCTACATTCTGGCCTAAGACATGGTTTCAGAGAGGCCGAGTTTTACTTTACACTCTTGGCATATTTACCCCCCTAGCCCCCCCGCAAGCGGGGAGGGAACAACGCATGGGTTCCCCCCCGCTTGCGGGGGGGGCTAGGGGGGGTAGAACTGTAAAGTCGCTACGAACCATGTCTAAACTGTAAAGCACCCACGAACTATGTCTTAGCGGGATAACGTGGCCCGAGTATAACACGGGGACAAAAGGAGTAACACATGACCACACTAAGGCGCGCCCGCGTCTTCTCAGGCATCCAGCCCTCGGGGATGCTGCATATCGGCAATTACCTGGGCGCGATCCAGCAGTGGGTTGCCGGACAGGGCGAAAAGACCAACTTTATCTGCATCGTTGACCTGCACGCGATCACGGTGCCGCAGGAGCCAGCCGCCCTGCGCCGCCAGATCCGCGAACTGGCCGCGCTGCTGATCGCCGCCGGGATCGATCCGCAGCAGACCACCCTGTTTGTGCAGAGCCACGTACGCGCCCACGCTGAGGGTTGCTGGCTGCTCAACTGCGTGACGCCGCTGGGCTGGTTGGAGCGCATGACCCAGTACAAGATGAAGGCCCAGAAGCAGGAGAGCGTCCTGACGGGCCTGCTCGACTACCCGATCCTCCAGGCCGCCGACATCCTGCTCTACGATACGGATGAGGTGCCGGTTGGCGAGGATCAGAAGCAGCATGTTGAACTGACCCGCGATATTGCCCAGCGCTTCAACGGCCTGTACGGCGAGACGTTTGTGGTGCCTAAACCGGTGATTCGCGAGAGCGGTGCGCGAGTAATGGCCCTGAACGATCCGACCGCCAAAATGAGCAAGAGCGACTTTACACGCGGCCACGCTATTCGGGTCAATGATTCTCCTGACGAGATCCGCTGGGTGATCAAGCGCGCTGTCACCGACGCCCTCGCCTCCATTGGCTTTAGCAACGACCCGGCCCGCGCCGGGGTGAATAATCTGCTCCAGATCTACGAACTGTTTACCGGCCAGAGCCGCGAGTCCATCGAGGCGCATTTTGCAGGCAAGGGCTACGGCGGGCTGAAGGCCGATGTGACCGAGGCAGTGATCGAGGGTCTGCGGCCCATCCGCGAGCGCTTCGAGCGCCTGATCGCCGACCCCGCCGAGCTTGATCGCATCCTGTCCATCGGTGCCGCCCAGGCCCGCGCCGTCGCCGACCCGAAGGTGCGTGTGGTGATGGAACGAGTGGGATTTGTGTTACCGGCGTAGGGGCGGCTCGCGAGCCGCCCAATAAATGAAAGAGGGCGGCTCGCGAGCCGCCCAATAAATGGAGAGGGCGGCTCGCGAGCCGCCCCTACGCCGACAATTCTGGAGACACCCATGTATTCACCGACCCTGGACGATCTACGTTCCCTGCGCGAGCAGGGCAACCTCTGTCCGATCTACCGCGAGATCCTGGCCGATTTGGAGACGCCGGTGTCGGCCTACCTCAAGCTGGCCCAGGCCGGGCCGTCCTTCCTGCTGGAGAGCGTGACCGGCGGGGAGCATGTGGCTCGCTACTCGTTCATCGGCAGCGACCCCTACCAGATCCTGCGCATGCACGATGGCGTGGCTCAGGCCATTCAGGGCGGCTATAAGCAGACTTTGCCCTACGACGATCCGCTGCTGGTACTCGATAGCTACCTCAATGCCTACCGCCCGGTGCGTCTACCGGGCCTGCCGATTTTTGTCGGCGGCGCGGTGGGCTACCTGAGCTACGAGTCGGCGCGCTACTTTGAGCGCCTGCCGGTGCCCACCGAGCGCGCCTATGATATGCCCGATAGCTGGTGGATGTTTGTGGACACCATTTTGGTGTTCGATCATGTGAAGCACAAGATCCTGGTGATCTCGCACGCCCACCTCGATGCTGAGGATCTGGCGGCAGAGTACCAGCGTGCGGTGGCGAAAATCGAAACCGTGATCGCACGGCTTCAGCGGCCTTTGCCTCAATCGAGTCCGGCGGTGGCCCGCAACTACGAGCCGCATAGCATGACACCGCCGCACACGCACGTGCCGGTGGTCTCCAACCGCACCCGCGAGGAGTTTGAGCAGGCCGTCCTGGTGGCCAAAGAATACGTGATGGCGGGCGACATTTTTCAGGTGCAGGTCTCGCAGCGCTTCAGCCGGCCCACCAGCGCCGACAGCTTCACGATCTACCGCGCCCTGCGCACGATCAACCCGTCGCCCTACATGTTCTACATTCGCACCGGCGAGGGCGATCTGGTGGGTGCCTCGCCTGAAATGCTGGTGCAGGTGCAGGACGGCAACGTCGAGACTCGCCCCATCGCCGGGACGCGCTGGCGCGGCAAGGACACCGCCGAAGATGAGCGTCTGGCTGCCGAATTGCTGGCCGATGAGAAGGAGCGCGCCGAACACCTGATGCTGGTGGATCTGGGGCGCAACGACATCGGGCGGATTAGTGAACCGGGTACGGTGCAGGTACCCACATTTATGGTGATCGAAAAATACAGCCACGTCCAGCACATTGTTTCGGCAGTGACCGGACGGTTGCGGGCCGACCTCACGCCACTGGACGCCCTGCGAGCCTGTTTTCCGGCGGGCACGGTGACGGGTGCGCCGAAGATTCGGGCGATGGAGATTATCGCCGAGCTAGAGGGTCAGCAGCGCGGGATCTACGCCGGGGCCGTGGGCCACGTGGGATTCAACGGCGATCTGGACACCTGCATTGCCCTGCGCACGCTGATCGTCAAGGACGGGGTAGCCTACGCCCAGGCCGCTGCCGGGGTGGTGGCCGACAGCACCCCCGAATACGAGTACGCCGAGAGCGGCAACAAAGCCGCCGCATCGCTGCGGGCCATAGATGCGGCAGACGATCTCTAGCGAGAGCTTGAGGGATGCATGCCCTCGAAATAATCACTATGTTTATGCGTGAAGTTGTCAGCGAAGCTGACAACTTCACGCATAAACATAGTGATTATTTTGGAAGATTCGTCAACCACGGCAGCAGCGCGTCGCAGAAGAGATCGGGAGTCTCGTCGAAGGGACAGTGGCCAGTACCCGGCAGGATGGCCAGTTCCGCATGCGGGATCACCCGCCGCTTGATCGCCTCGGCGTCCGATGGCGGAATGGAGCGATCTTCCGCGCCCCAGATCAGCAGCGATGGTGCGGTGATCTCACCTGCCTGGGCGTCAATGACCAGCCCCTGGAAGTTGCGGCTGACCGCAAGGTATGAGTATGGCCCGTATGTGCGCAGCGGGGCGCTAAAAGACTCAACCAAATCATTGGTGACTTGCTCCTTACGGTGATAGGCCGAGAGGAGCCCCTGGCGCACACTCCAATCAACGCTCAGCGGATTTGTAAAAAGGCTCGCCACCGTCTCGCCGATCAGCGGCGCACCCAGCGCCGCGAGCATCATCAGGTCGAACTGGCTCGGCGGGCGTTCCGCCACCTGCATACCCGAACTGTTGACCAGAACAAGGCCACGGGTCAGTTCGGGGTAGCGCCGCGCCACCTCAATGGCAACCACCCCGCCCATCGAGTGGCCCACCACCACCGCCGGCCCGCCAACCACTTCGCGGATAACATCGGCTACCTGCTTCGCCCATCGCTCACGTGTGGGCGTACCCGACGGACGGGCCGAATAGCCGAAGCCGTAGAGATCCAGCGCATAAAACGCATGCTCGCGTGCAACCGGGCGGATGATCCGCTGCCAATGGTCAATCATCGCGGCATAACCGTGGATGAAGACTATCGGCAGCCCGCGCTGAGTCTGCGATGCCCAGTAGCGTGTCTGGCCAAAATCGCCTGCGAGATAGCCCTCACTCACGTTGTAGCGCTGTTCAGTTGTGGAATCTGAATTTCTTGATGTCATAGGAGTAGCATACCACAAACGCACAGAGATTGCACAATTCTTGTGCGGATCTCTGCGCCACATCATCCGCTCGTGTGACGCAAAGAGGCAAAGACGCAAAGAGCGAGAAAGGTCACGGATGGGATGATTCGCTCCAATCCCTACGGTGTCGCCGTCACCACAGCGGTCATGTTCCAGCGCAGGCGGGCATCCTCTTTCTGGAGGGCGACTACCACGGTGTAGACGATGTCACCCTGACGATTGGTACCAATCGGCTTGATCTGGGTGATCTTACCCGGCAGGTTCACGTCAGATAAGGCGTCAAAGGTGACATCAACGGTCTGGCCTTCGCGCAGCTTCACTACCTCCAGTTCGGTCAGGTTCTCGGTCTCGATCCGCCAGCTTGAGAGATCAGCCAGCACCATAGCGCTGCCGGTGGGGCCGGTCAGCGCGCCCACATCAAGGTCAATGCGGGCCACCGTGCCGGTGATCGGCGCGGTGAGGGTGGCCTGATCAAGATCGAGCGTGGCCTGATCGAGCGCGACCTTGGCCGCATCAATGGAGACACGGGCCACGGTCAGGTCAACCTCGCGGGCCGGGGCGGCCACCTGGGCGCGGGATGCCTCGGCCTGGGAGATTCCGGCAGCGGCAACATCGAGCTGGGTGCTACGGGCCGGGCCGCGCAGGCGGGAGAGGTTTGCCTGTGCGGCGGCCACACTAGCACGAGCAGCCGCCACCTTGTCGGAATCAGCCGGGGCAACGAGCTGATCGAGGCGGGCCTGAGCGTCGCGGACGCGAGATTCACCGGTGGCAATGCCATCAGCCTCGGCCTGACTGGCAGCGGTCAGGGCTACCTTCGCCTGGCCCATCGCCGCATTGGCGCTATCAACGGCACGCTGGGCCGCCGACTCGGCATCAATCAGAGCCTGTGGAAGATCGCCGGGCTGTTTCTCCTTATCGCGGTTATCCCAGTACGTCCGCGAATAGTTATCCTGGGCATTGCGCAGAGCATTGGCTGCCTGATCAAGCTGGAGCTGGGCGTTGGTCTTTGCTGCCGAGAGCGCATCACGCTGGCTGGCCAGACTCGTCTTGGCCTGATCAAGTGCGGCCTGAGCCTGCGTGATCTCGGTCTTCTTCGGGCCATCGAGCAACTGCGCCAGAGCCGCGTTGGCCTGAGCAAGCTGCGACTGGGCGGCGGCTAGATCCTGGGGCGACACCCCGGCGGCAACTTGGGTTGCGCTGGCCCGGGCCTGAGCAACGGCGGCATCGGCGGCAGCGATCATCTCGGGCGAGGCTCCGGCCGCAACCTGCTCATAGTGCGCCTGGGCCTGGTTCAGGCTCACCTGAGCCTGCTTCACGCGCAACTCCAGGGCGCGGGTGTCGAGCCTGGCCAGAGGTTGCCCCGCCTGCACGAGATCACCTTCCTTCACCAAGATTGCGGCCACCGTGCCTGCCCGATCAAACGCCAAGGTGACATCGGCGGCGGGCAACACCTTCGCATCCGCCACCACATCTTGGGCCGCTGTCTGCACCGCAACCGTGGGCACCGGAGTTGCGCCCATGCTCGGCAGCTTGCCGCTAAAGGTGAAGAATCCTCCGCCAACGATCAGGGCGACTACGATGATTGAAAAGATAATCTTACGCATGTTGGTTCCTCGCATATATCCATAGTGGGGGCGAAACATTCTGAATGGTCACTACACGACTATCCAAAATGTCTCGCCCCTCCGTATCACGCGGCGGGCGCATGGACAGACGAACTGACAATTTGCCCGTCGGCTACCACTACGGCGCGACCGGCCCGGCTCGATAAATCATTGTCGTGCGTCACCATCACCACCGTCTTACCCTGCTCTGCCAGTTGCTCAAAGAGGTGGAAGATCGAGTCAGCGGTGCGCGAGTCCAAGTTGCCGGTGGGCTCATCAGCCACCAGCAGGGGTGGATCGTTCGCCAAGGCGCGGGCGATAGCCACGCGCTGCTGCTGTCCACCCGAGAGCGCTGCTGGGAGCTTATCGGCCTGCTCGCTCAGATCCATGCGCTCCAGCAGAGCAGCAGCCCGTGAGCGGCGCTCACGGGCTGTGCCAATATTGCAAAAATCCATAGGCAGCATCACATTCTCGGCCACCGTCAGGGTCGGCAACAGTTGGAAGAACTGGAAGATAATCCCGATGGTGCGCCCACGCCACACTGCCAGTTTACCCTCGCTCAGACCACCGAGATCCACCCCGGCCACCCGCACCACGCCTGAGGTAGAGCGATCAATGCCGGTGATCATATTGATCAGGGTGGATTTACCGCTGCCCGACTTACCCACAATCGCCACAAACTCACCACGGTCAATCCGCAAATTGATCCCGCGCAGGGCCACGTAGGCTCCGGCAGCCGTCTCGTATTCCTTCACCACATTATCCAGGCTGATCAGAGCCTCGCTGGTTGATGGTACGGTCATCGCATTCCTTCTTGTCCACGTGCCAGAGTCGCTTGATTACCGCTTCGCCCTCACCCCCCAGCCCCCTCTCCCATAAAGGGAGAGGGGGAGTGGGACGCATCCTGGTGCAGAATCTCCCCTCTCCCCTTGTGGGAGAGGGGCAGGGGGTGAGGGGGCCAAGGCTGCCATAAGCATAAAAAATGTTTATTCGTAAGCTAACACCTCGCGCACCGTGAGCCGCGAGGCTGAGCGGGCCGGCAGGATGCTGGCCACGCTGGCGATCAGCAGCACGATGCCGAGCCACAAGATCACTCCTGAGATCGAGTAAATCCAGATCAGGGGCGTGTTCAGCAGAGCCATGCCGAAGGCGTAGCACATCCCTATGCTCATGGGGATGGAGATGATCGTGCCAACCAACCAGGCGATGACTCCAATCATCAGACCCTCGCTAAGGACGATCTGCTGCACGGCCTCGTCCGAGGCTCCAATCGCCCGCATCACCCCGATCTCGCGGGTGCGTTCCAGCACATTGATGCTCATCGTCCCGGCCAGGCCCAGCCCGCCCACGGTTCCGATGATCAGCGACATAATCGTCAACACGCCCGTCAGAATGTTAAAGCGTTCGGTGAGGATGGTGCGATCCTCGGTGCGGGTGTGGATGAGCCGCAGCGCAAAGCCGTCGGCGGTCAATCGCTGTTCTAGGGCCATCGAGGCGGCGGCGTGGCTAGCCGCATCGTGGCCGACAGTTGCCACCCGCAGGGTGTCGGTGCGGCCCACGCCGCCCAGAGCCTGCGTGTAGGCATCAATCGTCACGTAGGCCCAGGCTGGGCTGGTTGGCGGGATCATCTCTTCAATAAAGCCGACGATCTTCCATACGTAGTCGTTGCCGTTGATCTGCAAGGTAATCTCGTCGCCCACGCGGGTTGCCGGTTCCTTGGTCAGATAGTTCGTGGTCAGCACGACCGTCCGCCCATCGGTGGGCAGCAGCCAGCGGCCACTGGTCATGCGTGGCGCAAACATGTTTGTGTTCGCGGGCATGGCCCGTAGGCTCAGTCCCTCGCCGTTGGTGCCGTCAGCATAGACCGGGAAGGCGGTATTGCGCAGCAGGCTCTCCACGCCCGTCACCCCCGGCACGTCCAGCACCGATTGGTTGGCCAGACTGTCACGGTAAGAGCGACTGAATTGCACCTCCACATCATAGTGCTGCGAGGCGATGCTCTCGTCTAGCGTAGAGAAGAGCGAGACGCGCAGAGTCATAACGGTGATGAAAACGCCACCGCCCAGGGCCAGGGCGATCAGCGTACGGACGAGTCGACCACGGCGACGGAAGGTGTTACGCAGGGCCAACCGTGTCGGGCGGGAGATTCCGGCGAATCGCCCAAGCAACCGGTCAATTGGGCTGTGTTCCGGGGGCGCGCTGGTCTCGCCGCTCAGCGCCTCGCGGGCGGGCCGATTAACCACCGAGCGGATCGGTATGGCAGCCGTGAGCATCGGCACAAACAGGGCCGCGAGCATCTGGAGGCCCAGCACCCCTAAAGGGAAGCGGAAGTTCTCAATATCAACGTTGAGTTGGTCGCACATGAATCGGGTCATCCCGTAGGCTCCGAGAACGCCCAGGGGTACAGCGAAGAGCAGGGCGAGAACACCAAATCCCGCCGAGAGAGCGAAGTAAAGCCCTGTGATCTGGTCGGCCCTAGCTCCAATCGCCTTCATAATCCCGATCTGGCGGGTCTGCTGGGTAAGGATCGCGCTGATCGTGTTGATGATCAGGAATCCGCTGATCAGTAGGGAGAGAAAGCCCAGGGTGGTGAGGATAAACAGGACGGTGGGCAAAATCACTTCGGCAGGATGCTGAAGCGGCGGGGTGGGCACGTCGGTGTTGATCACCGTGCGCCCGCTGCGCTCGATCAGCCGCCCGATCTCGTCGGCGATGGCCTGAATGTGGGCCACATCCGTGCGGCCAGTGCTGACGACAAACTGGATCTGGTTGTAGCTGCGCGGGCCACCGAGCCAGACCAAGGTATCGAAGGTGAGATAGCCGTCGGCCTGACCCGCAATCACCGCCGGGGGTACGCTCAGGTCGTAGGTCAGCCCGGCAATCGGAATATCGCGGGCGTCCTGACCAGCGATCTCAATACGGACGGTATCGCCGACGGCGGCCTTCGTCTTGGCGAGGGAAGCTCGCTCGATCAGCAGGGCGTTCTTTGGCGGCGGCCATGCGCCGCGCCAGGGCTTCACAAAGCCGATCTCGCGCACGCCATCATCGGGCAACACAAAGAGTTTGGTGTCCTGCCACTGCTGGGGGCCAGTGGCGATGCGGGCGCTCACCGCACGCACGCCCTGGGCCTGGGCCACTCCCGGCACGCGCCGTACCGCATCCACCAGGTCGTCGTCAAATGCGTCGGTGGTGATCGTCCCGCTCGCCGGGTTGATGGCCATGAAGCTGGTGTGCAACTGCTCAACGATGATCGTGCGTGCGGCCAGGATCGCGCCGAAGGCGAAGACGCCAATGGCAATCGAGATCACCACCATGATCGTCCGGGTTGGGCTTGAGCGTAGGTCGCGGAAGACTTTGTGCCAGCGGGGCCGCATAGCTGCTCCGTAATCATTATTGATTGACCAGTCAATCAATAATAACACGGCTGTCAAGAGAGGGGGCAGGGGGCAGGGAGCAGGAGGCAGGAGGCAGGAGGCAGGAGGCAGAAATGAATGATAGTGTGGGCTTCAGCCCACACTATCATTTCTGCACGCGGCATCTTAATGCGCTCGACCTGAAACCTGAAACCTGAAACCTGAAACCTGAAACCTGAAACCTGAAACCTTGTCTTACTGCTGCTGCTGCTGCACCTGCTGCTCCGCCTCAAGGTCAACCTCGGCGGGAGTGGGGGCGGGTACTGCCGGGAGCAAATCGGTATCGGGGATGAACGCCTCGGTGGGCATCACCTTCACGCCCACCTCAAGCGTATTCTCGGCGCGCCCACGGAAGACACCCTTCGTCGGCGGGACATCGGCATAGTCACGGCCAACAGCGGCGCGGATGTGGCGGTCGCGGGCGATCAGGTTGTTGGTGGGATCAAACCCAATCCAGCCGAGACCGGGCAGCAGCGCCTCAACCCAGGCGTGCGAGGCGTCGCGCTCAGAGCGGTCGTGATCCTCGGCGCGGTGGTAGAGGTAGCCGCTCACATAACGACAGGGGATACCTAAAGGCCGTACCAGGGCAATCATAATGTGGGCAAAATCCTGACAGACGCCCTTGCGACGGGCCAGAGCATCGTCAATCGGCGAGTCCACCCTGGTAGTCTGTGGGGCGTAGGCGAAGGTGCGATACATGCGCCCCGTAATCTCGTGTAAGAGCGAGAGTGGATCGCCACGGCGGCGCAGGTCGAGCTGGCTGGCCAGGGCGTCCAGCAGCGGCGAGGGGCGGGCAAACTGGCTGGGGGCCAGGAAGTCCCACAGCTCCTCCTCAGCAGCCATATCGTCAAGCAGGTTCCACGCCTCTTGGCCAAGGCTGCGCGGCAGCTTAGGCGGGTCGGTAAAGACCACAATCGCCTCAGCCGTGACAGTGAGTTGGCGGTGCTGGCTGGGGATATCGAAGTTATGCACCGTGTTGCCGTAGCAGTCCTGGTAGCTGCTCACCGTAGCGGCAGGGGTTGTCGAGAGCTTAAACTTCAGACAGCGCTGCATGCCCTCGCTGAGCGGACGCATGCGCGCCTCGGTGAAACTCTCGCTGATCGGAGCGCTGTAGCGGAAACGAGTTTTGTGGAGGATCGAGTAATACATTTCAGATTTCAGATTTCAGATTTCAGATTTCAGATTGGCAGTGGCCCTGGTCTCAATCTGCAATCTACAATCTGCAATCTACAATCCTATGACGTAAGCGCGGTATCCACCGGGTAGGAGACATACGCCTGATAGATCGCGCCGTGGATGGCACCACACTGGCGCTGGATGCTCTCCAGATAGGCGTGCATATTCTCGGCAATGATCTCATCAACCTGACCGTAGTCCATAGCGGCGCGCAGACGCCCGGCCAGTCGCTCAGCACGACCGGCACTGCGTGTGCCGGTGGCGTGGGAAACCGCCTGCATCGCGTGCTGGATGCGGTCGGCGGCGAAGCGCACCGAGCGCGGGCCATCGCCGTTGAGCAGGAGAAACTCGGCCACGCACTCGGGTTGGATGTCGGCGGTATAGACCTTGCAGTACGCCTCGAAGGCCGTACAGCACCTGAGTAGGCCAACCCAGTCAATATAATCAAGGGCCACCGGTGCATCGCTGGGAGCCTCCAGGAAGGGCCGAAAATGCTGATCAATCAGCGAGGCGGTGGCCCCGGCGCGCTCCAGGTAGCGGCCCACTTGGATGAACTGCCAGCCCTCGCCGTGGGTCATCGTGGCGTCGGTGACACCCTGAAAGAGGTGCGCGCCCTCCTTGACCTCCTGGTAGAACTCCAGCGGCTCGCCCTGCCAGATCTGGTCAATGCTGCTGCCCTTCACCTTAAGGTAGAGCCGGTTGAGCTGCTCCCACATCTCCGAGCTAATCTGTTCGCGCACCTGGCGGGCATTCTCGCGGGCGGAGGCGATACACGAGACAATTGACCCATCGTTCGCAGTATCGAAGGTGAGCATGCGGGCGATTGCGTAGGCATCGCTCGATCCACTTGGTGGCGGGTAGGCCCGCAAAGCGGCCAGCAGGCGCTCCCAGCGCGGCCCAACCGACTGAGGTGTCTGATCCAGCATCAGGTTCAGCCCCACAGCGATCAGGCGAGCCGTATGCTCAGCCCGCTCCAGGTAGCGGCTCATCCAGTAGAGGCTATCGGCGACTCGTGAGAGCATATTCCCCCCTCGTAGGGACAGTAGGGGCGCATCGCGATGCGCCCCTACTGTCCCTACTCAAACAACACCCACGTATCCTTGCTGCCCCCGCCCTGCGAGGAGTTGACCACCAACGAGCCACGGCGCAGGGCCACGCGGGTCAGCCCGCCAGGTACAATCGTCACCTGATCGCCGTTGAGAATGTAGGGCCGCAAATCAATATGCCGTGGCTCAACCTGCTCGTCTATAAAACAGGGCGCACGCGAAAGGCTAAGGGTAGGCTGAGCGATATAGTTGCGCGGGTTAGCGATGATCAAGTCGTGGAAGGTATCGCGCTGCTCGCGGGTGCTGTGCGGGCCGATCAGCATACCGTACCCGCCCGATTCGCCCACCGCCTTAACCACCAGGTCGTCCAGATGTTCCAGCACGTAGGCCCGGTCATCGGCCTTGTCGCATAAGAAAGTCTCGATGTTCTGAAGGGCCGGCTCCTCGCCCAGGTAGTAGCGAATAATCGCCGGGACGTAGGCGTAGACGGCTTTATCGTCGGCAATGCCGGTGCCGATGGCGTTGGCCATGGCGACGTTGCCTGATCGGTAAGCGTTGAGCAGACCAGGCACGCCCAGGATCGAGTCAGGCCGGAAGGCCAGCGGGTCAATGAAGTCATCATCAAGACGCCGGTAGATCACATCAACCCGCCGCAACCCGGCGGTGGTCCGCATGTACACAATATTATCATGCACTAGCAGATCGCGCCCCTCAACCAGCTCAATGCCCATGATCCGAGCCAGAAAAGTGTGTTCAAAGTAGGCCGAGTTATAGACCCCCGGCGTCAGCAGGACAATCGTTGGGTCGGAGCGATGCTCGGGGGCCAGAGCGCGCAGGGTGGTGAGCAGAGCCTTGCCGTAGTCGTCAATCGGGCGCACACCGTAGTTGGCGAAGAGCCGGGGGAAAGCCCGCTTCATCACCGAGCGGTTGGTGAGCATATAACTCACGCCACTGGGGACGCGCAGGTTATCCTCCAGCACCGCAAAGCTGCCATCCGGCAGACGCACCAAGTCGGTGCCCACCACCGTGATGTAGGCATTGCGCGGGACGTTGACGTTGCGCATCTCGCGGCGATAATGCTGACAGGTATAGATCAACTCACGCGGAACAACCCCGTCCCGGAAGATCTTCCCGTCGTGGTAGATGTCGTGGAGGAAATGGTTCAGCGCGGTGATGCGCTGGGCCAGACCACGCTCGACAACAGCCCACTCACCGGCGGTGATAATTCGGGGCAGCAGGTCGTAGGGAAAGATCCGTTCAGTGCCGGCGTCCTCGCCGTACACGGTGAAGGTGATCCCCTGGTTGAGGAAGGATGCATCGGCGTAACGCTGGCGCTGGAGCAATTCGCTCGCGCCCATCTCGCGCAGCCGATCATAGAGGGTGCGGTAGTGTTCACGCACCTGCCCGAGGGGCGTGAACATTTCATCGTAGGCCGTATCAAGCTGATAGCTCGCGAAGGGGGGGCGACCAATATCCGTTGCGCTGCGCTCGTTAGGCATCGTGCGTCGAGTCCTGATCTACGAAGGGATCACGCTCGCAGAGAGGGCGTCAGGGCATCGTTGCCGTAGCGTCTTCACTTAGATTCTCTGGGTTGAAGGGCATAGTACCCTGGAGGGTGCAATCCGTCAAATGTGACCCTCAATCCACGCTATCGTCTTATCGGCCAGCCGGTCGAGGGCGCGTACCGAGAGGGCGATATGCTCCTCCAGGGTATCCTCGATCTTGTTGTGCGAGATGCCACGCAGACTCTGCACAAAGAGCATAACCGTCGGCACCCCCGCACGGCACACCTCGGCGGCGTCGTGCAGCGGGCCGCTCGGCAGCCGATGCGATGTCCCGCAGGTCTCTCGAATCGCCTTGTCACACAAATCCATCAACTCGGGGTGGAAGGGGATGGGCGCGATCCGCCAGAGCGGGTGCCACTCGACGCTAATCTGCTCTTCCTCCGCAAACCGCCGACTGGCCTCCTGAGCCATCGCCAGCATACGCGCCAGTTTCTCGCCGTCCAGGTGGCGCTGGTCGAGCAGTTGTTCGGCGGTCTCCACCACCGAGGTGACGATGCCGGGCGAGCAGACCACGCCGCCCGATGTACACACGGCTCCGTCGCCCACCTCACGGGCGATCTCGCGGATGTACAGGGCTAGCTTGGCCGCACCGGCCAGCGCGTCCTTGCGCCTGTCCATAGGCGTCGAGCCAGCGTGGGCGGCCTGGCCGCGCCAGATGATCCGGTTGCGCTCGACACCAAAAGTGCCCAGCACCACGCCCAGGGGCAAGCCCATGCGCTCCAGCACCGGCCCCTGCTCGATGTGCAATTCCAGGTAGGCGGCAGCCTTCGCCAACTGGCGGCTGGCCAGGTGCGCCGTGCGCAGATCAATCCCGAACGCGCCTACCGCCTCGGGCAAGGTGATCCCGTCACGATCAACCAGTGTCGCCTGCACCTCTGGGTTGAAGTAGCCCGATGCGGCGCTGGAGCCGAAGACGCTACGCCCAAAGCGTGCCCCTTCCTCGTCGGCCCAATCTACCAAGCGCACCGTCACTGGCGGGGTACCCTGAGCCGCCAGCCTGCGCAGCACCTCTAGCCCGGCCACCAGATTCAGGCAGCCGTCGAGCCAACCGCCGTTCGGCACCGAGTCGATATGGCCACCGATCAGCAGCTCGCGCTCGGATTTTCCGCGCAAGGTAGCCCACTGGTTACCAGCCTCGTCGGTGAATACCTCCGCTGGCAGATCGGCCAGTTTTGCGCGCATCCACGCCCGAGCCCTGGCCCACGTCTCTGTCCAGGCCACACGCTGCGCGCCATTCTCGTCGCCGGTCAGGGCGCGCAGCTCCTTCAGTTCCGCCAGCGTGCGGGCGGGGTTCACGGTCAATTCGCCTGTTCCCATCAACACCCTCTACTCGATGGTTGGGTCGTGGCCCGCCGGTGTCGTGGGCGGCGTGGCGGTCGGGACGTGGCGGCGCTGCATGAATGTGCGCAGCAGCAGCCATGCCAACAGGCCGAAGGCGATCAGCTTAGCAAGGCCAAAGAACATGCCAATGATGCCGAAAATGCCGCGATGACCCTGACGGCCCATCATACCCTGGCCCATCATACCCTGGCCCATCATGGGCTTGGGGCTTTTCCAGTTGCCCTGGTTGCGCTGGGCACGACCAGAGGGCTGAGTTTGGGCCGCCTGAGGTGCCACCTGCGCCGCAGGCGGCGCATTACCGAATCCAGGAAATCCCTGCTGGGCACCCATTGGCCCGACGGACCACATCATCCCACCCGACTGCTGGTTGTTTCGGGGGGATCGCCCACCCAAGGCCACCATCAGGGCGATACCAGCCAGGATGATCGCTACCCAACCCTGCCAGTTATGGTTGCGTTGCATTGCTCGCTCCTCTTTTGTTGTTACCGATAGTATTGAAGGTCGCAGAGTCGGGGTACACCCGAAACTCTGCCACTACAGCATACCGAAGGACTGTGAAGAGATAATGAAGAGTCTGAGGAGATGTTGGGGAGAAGTGGTGTAGAACCGCCCCGCCGAGATGAATCTACACCGGTGGCCAAGGAACATTCGGGCCGGGGCCAGGAGCAGGGAAGCAGCCGTCGGTGATCAGGGCTTTCAGGCGACGGCGCAAGGCTCGCAGCTCTGCCTTATCCAGCAACCCGGCGAGCGTCTGGGCCAGCGAGTCATTGGCATCCAGGCGGTCGCGTAACATCACAAATGCCGTCATTACCTCGGTGGGCAGGGGATCGCCCACAAAGTCCCAGATCACCGTGCGCAGCTTCGGCTCGAAGTGGAAGCAGATCCCGTGGTCAATCGCCCAGAGCCGACCATCGTATCCCTTGAGGGCGTGGCCACCCTTGCGGTCGGCATTATTCACCAGCACATCGAAGGCGCAGAGCCGACGGATCACATCCTCGTAGCCGCCCGCCTTGAGCATCGTAAACAGGTGCGACTCCTCATCGTTCTCGATAAAGAGCTGGAGCATACCCACACCATAGGGGCCGTCGCGCTGCACCGTGGGCGGCACTAGGCCGAAGCCGAGCGCCTCGCTGACCAGATAGGCCGCCACCTCGCGCCGGTAGAGCGTGCCACGCGGAAAGTCCCACAGGGGCCGCTCGCCCCGCTGCGGTTTGTAGATACCCAGCAGGTTCAGCCCCGCGTAGCTCACCGTCGTGAGCAGAGTATAGTTGCTGCTGTAGGGCATCGCCGCCGCCACCGACAGTTCGCCGTGGGTGAGCGCATCAAGGACGCGGGATGCTTCCATCGGGCGGGGCTGCTCGTCCATGTGTGGATACGCCCTCTTGTACGATTGCGGATTGTGGATTGCCGATTGCCGATTAGGGATGGGGAAAATCTTAAGTATCCCGCATGTCACGCTGAGCGAAGCGAAGCGTCCCGGCGATGATAATGCACACCGGGACGCTTCGCTTCGCTCAGCGTGACACTGTATGCGTTCGACCTGAAACCCGAAACCCGAAACCTGAAACCCGAAACCCGAAACCTGAAACCCGAAACCTGAAACCCGAAACCCGAAACCTGAAACCCGAAACCTGAAACCCGAAACCCGAAACCTGAAACCTGAAACCTGAAACCTGAAACCTGAAACCTGAAACCTGAAACCTGAAACCTGAAACCTGAAACCTGAAACCTGAAACCTGAAACCTCATCTATGCGCTAAAGATCGGCCCGTGGCCATTGCGCTGGGGGCAAAAGTGGCCGCTGGGATCAATGGGGCGACCACAGTTGCCGCAGATCGGGCGACCAGCCGCCACCACCTGGGCGGCGTGGCTGCTCAGGGCGCGCATCTGCGGGCGCGATGCCGAGAAGCGGGCGCGCAGGGGTTCGCTATCGTCTTCAACCGCACTCTGCACCAGCAGGATGACCATATCGCGCTCGGCGTCGTAGCCCAGGCCCATCTGGCCGATGTGGAACTCCGGCTCGATGGGCTCCTCTAGGCTCATATCGGTGATAAGCATATCGTCCGAGGTGATCAGGCGCGGGTTCTTCTCGGCCAGGCTGTCGAGCAGACGACCGACGGCATCGGCGAGGGCGCGCACCTGCTCCTTCTCCGCGACCAACGAAATCAGGCGATTGCCCCGACGGACCTGCACGTAAAAGACACGCTGGCCGCGCGGGCCAACGGCCCCGGCAGTAAGGCGCTGGACGGAGTCCAGATCGATGTTGAAATCCGACATGGGCTACTCTGGTTTCTCTCTGTCGGGCAGAACCGCCACCGCTTCCTCGGTGGGTAGGTCGGGAATAACCGATACATCAGCGGGCTGCGGCTCGGGGCGTGGTCGCAGGTGATCGAGCGAGCCCGTGTCGTTAAAGGCGATCAGCCGTGGCCCCATGCGCTCAAAGGCCAGGGCCGTAAGCGAACACGGATTGATCGTCAGCCGCTGAAACAGATCGATGTGCATACCAATGTAGTAGGCAACTGCTAGCTTGATCATATCGGCGTGCGAGAACACGGCGATAATCTGTGTGGGGTGCTGGGCGCGCAGGCCATCAATGGCCTGAACGATCCGCATCTGGGCTTCGCCAAGGCTCTCGCCATTGGGGAAACGAGTGCCGCTAGGGTAGTACTGCACGCCGGGCCACAGCTCGTGCTTATACAGATCCTTCAACTCGGCACCCTGCCACTCACCGTAGCGCACTTCGCCCACCTGCTCAACCAAGCGCAGCGCCAACCCACGTGGCTGAGCCACAGCGGTAGCCGTCTCAACACAACGCTCCAGCGGGCTGCTGTAAATTACAGCAATTGGCAGATCGCCAAGGCGCTCGCTCAACCTTGCCGCCTGAAGCCGACCCTCCTCGTTCAGATGAACGCCGGGGGTCCAGCCAGCCAGCCGCCCGTGAACCCAATCATTGGTACCGTGACGGATCAGCAGCAAGAGCGTCACGCACTTCTCCTTACTGAAAGAGCCCCCCGCTCTCAGGAGTTTTCGCCCTGGGAGCGAAGGGCTTCACACGCACGAGCCAGCGTGAACTGATGCGGTTGCACGATACGATTCTGCCCGCATGATACCACAAGTCGTGACACTTCGCAGGGGCACAACAGATCGTCCCAGGGC
>Ga0208376_1000032_pt1 | contig 36864 bp, 28 predicted proteins | sample CryBogmetaGMA25M_FD_184548 | JGI IMG/M metagenome (GOLD analysis project Ga0208376, IMG submission 184548) | Freshwater microbial communities from Crystal Bog, Wisconsin, USA - MA2.5M (SPAdes) | ecosystem: Environmental > Aquatic > Freshwater > Lake | place: Crystal Bog, Wisconsin, USA...
ATGACATCGTGACCGATGAAACGGGCGGACGAACGATGATGGAACTGGTATCCGCAGGTCACTCAGCGAGGGCGTAAACCGGCAAGTCTAGTTGTCGCCGATCGGAAGATCTAGTTGACATTTAACAGGAGGGGGCCAGGCCCATATTTTTGCGATCTTCAGAGCGCTCACGGCTGTCGGAGACGAAGTTGGTGATCGCGCCACGCTCGTCGAAGGAGAGCATGGCTGAGATCGTGTTGCCCGCGTTGGTGTAGGTCGCCCGCACCGTCTGCGGGTCGATCTCCTCCCAGACAATCCGCCGGTCGATCAGCGAGGCTGGTGCCATCAGGCACATATCGTTAAAGAGCGTGACTGTCTCGGCCCGGTTCAGCTCGGGCCCTTTGTCGTCAACCATCGACACCAGTGAGACCGCGCGCACCTGAAAGGTTGCACCGGCAGTCACGTAGCGATGGAAGCCCGTGAAGGGCAGGCCGGACATTGCTCCCTCGACAAGGAAGAGGCGCGTGGGCGAATCGACGAAGCTCTGCTGGTCGGCAGTGATCGGCATCCACGCGGCGTTGGGGCCGTTCCGCATCTCTCCTCCAAAACGCAGCCGGTAGTTCCAGACCTGGGGCTTCCCGATAACACCAGCGAAGCGCAGGTACTTCTGCACGATGGGCGGGAGGTGGGCCAGATCCGCCTCGGTCACCAGGGGAATCTGCGCAGGCGCGCGGGCAAGGCCGACGGCGACATCGCGCGTGTACTGCGCCCGGAAGCTCCAGGGCGCGTGCCCCAGCCCGCCCACGATAACCGGCACGAGCACGATCAGATTGGCGATGGTGCCGAACTTCGCGTCGCTCCAGGATGCGATGATCACGCCCTGCGAGATCACGACCGCCCCGGCGGCCGGCAGCCACCACCAGTCTGGCGCCACGAGCAGGAGCACGGCGCTCGCCAGGAAGAGCAGGGCGGCGGCGAGCCAGAGCAGGCCGACCGGCTGGGTGATCGGCGCGCGCAGCTGCTCCAGCGTCGCGAGGTTGAACGCCTTCGTGAAGCCCATGAGGTGGATCATGCCGTGGACGATGACAATGAACAGGAACAGGTACTTCATGCGATCCTCCAGCGTGGAGGGCTGTCGCCCTCAAACCCCACATCTATGGTGGTTGACATTGCCAGCGTAGCTGGCAATGTCAACCACCATAGATCATCGTTAGGTGAAGGATAGCGTGAGGATGGATGGCGGCGCACCATCCATATGGATGGCGCGCAAGATGGGAATTACAGCAGGCCGAGCTCGCGGGCACGGGCCACGGCGGCACCACGCCCGCTCACCCCGAGCTTGGCGAAGATCTGGCTGGCGTACCAGCGCACCGTGTTGACGGAGAGGTAGAGCGCATCGCCGATCGCACGGTTGGCCTGCCCCGCCGCCATCAGGCGCAGGATGGCCAGCTCGCGATCATTCAAGGGCTGAGGGCTGAGGGCTGAGGGCTGAGACTTGGGCGCTGGTGATAGGGCACTTTGTTCGGGGAAGGCTGCCAGTAGGCGGGCAAGGTACTCCTGCATCCTTCCGCCTTCATCCTTCATCCTGCGCAGCAGTTCGGCGATCGGCGGGCCGCCGGCGATAAACGTCTGCACGTAGCCCTCCGGCTGGCCCAGGGCCAGGGCTTCGGCCAGCGCCTCCCGCGCCTCTGCGTCTCGGCCCTGGCCAGCCAGCGCGCGGGCGCTCCAGACGAGCGCGGCCATGAGCGGGTTGATCTGCCCGGTTGCGCGCAGCTGGCTGACCATGGTATCCAGCACGATCAGTGCGTCGGCGTGATCGCCTCGTGCGACCAGTACCTGCGCCAGCAGCAGCTGGTCGCCGAGGCGCTCGCCCGACGGCAGATTGTGGATGCTCAGGCCGCTGGCCTGCGCCCAGCGCTGGGCGCAGGCAAGATCGCCGCGCGTCAGATCGAGGCGGGCCTGGCAGGTGTCCGCCATGGCCTTGCCCCAGGGCGAGGCCATACGCGCCACCGTCTGCTGGAGTTCGTCGACGGTCTGCTGGGCCAGCGCCTCCTCGCCGCGCTCCTGGCGCAGCTCGGCCAGCGACACCAGGCCGATTGCCAGGGCATCGGTCTGCTGCCAGGCGCGGCAGAGCCGCACTCCGTTGGTGATCGACGCGGCGGCCGCGTCGCGGTCGCGCCACTCCCGCCGGACATTCCCGATCGCGATGTGGATGATGCCGGTGAAGGGGTTGTCGGTGCCGCCGGTGTGCGGCTCGGCCATAGCCAGCACCTGGCGCAGGGTGGCGAATGTCTGGTGCAGTCGCCCCTGCTGATGGCGGAGCGCGCCCAGGCTGCTGGCGTAGAGCGTGGCCAGATAGACGTTGCGCGTCGCCTGGACTGCGTCGGCCAGCGGGGCCAGCGCCTCCTCGGCGGCCCGCAGCCGGCCGGCGAAGCGCAGCACGCCACACCGCACCAGCGCCGTCCGGGTTCGCAGCACCAGATCGTCCAGCGGGAGGTCGGCCATCGCCTGCGCTGCCAGCGCCTCGGCCTCGGCGAAGGCACCCTGGAAGAAGCGGAGATACGCCCGGTGCGCGGCGACCTGCCCGCGCACGGCCAGCTGCGACGGCGCGTCCGCCGCGCCGCTGGCGGCCTCGGCTGCCATGAGGTACGCGTCTGCATCGGCCATCTGCCCGGCGAAGGTGAGCGCCCAGGCGTACGCGCAGCACAGCAGCGGGCGGCGCGCGACGAGGGGTGCCGGCAGCGCGGCCACCCACTGGAGTACCGCCTCTGGCCCCTCGTGGCTGATCACCTCGGCGGCCAGGGCCTCGATGACCTCAGCGGCCTGGTCGTCGTCCGCCGCATCGAGCGCGTAGTCGAGGGCCTCGCGCAGCAGCCCCTGCGCCCGGCACCAGGCGATCGCTCGCTGGTAGAGGGCCGGCACCAGATCGGGCTCAGTCGTGCGCAGGTGCAGGCGCAGAAACTCGGCGAACAGGTGATGGTAGCGATACCAATACCGCGTATGGTCAAGCGGCACCAGGAAGAGGTTGCCCTGCTCGATCTGCGCGAGCCGCTGCTGGCTGCCAGGCTCGCTGAGGATGTGGTCACAGAGGGGCGCGCACAGCCGACGCAGGATCGCGGTGCGGCACAGAAAGCGCTGGAGCCCGGGATCCAGGCGGGCCAGCACCTCGTCCACCAGATAGTCGGCGACGAAGCGATGGCTGGCCGAGAACGCCGCAATGAAGCCGTGCCGGTCGTTCGCCTGCTGGAGCGAGAGCGCGGCGAGGCGTAGCCCGGTGATCCAGCCCTCGGCGCGCTCGGCCAGCCGGGCGACATCCTCGGGCGTGAGCGCCAGGGCGCGGGCGTCGTTCAGGAATGCGCCCGCCTCTGCCGTGGAGAAGCGCAGGTCGTCCCCGCGGATCTCGGTGAGCTGGCCGCGCGCGCGCAGCCGGGCGAGGGCCAGGGGCGGATCCTCGCGCGTGGCGATCACCAGGCGCAGCTGCGATGGCAGATGGCTGAGCAGGTCGTCGAGGGAGTGGTGGATGGCCGGATTGGTGATCAGGTGGTAGTCATCGAGCACCAGGGTCAGGGGCTGCGCCAGCGTGACAAGATCATTGATCAGCGCGGTCAGCACCGTCGTGATCGGCGGCGGCTGCGGGGCCTGCAAGGCCGCCTGGGCGACCGCGCCAACCTGGGGGGCCGCCGTCTGCAGCGCCGCGATGACATAGGCCCAGAAGCGGGCGAGCGTGGTATCGCTCTGATCGAGCGAGAGCCAGGCAAAGGATAAAGGATGAAGGATGAAGGATGAAGGATCGAAGCGCACCGCGCTGCTAGGCTTCATCCTTCTACTTTCATCATTCATCCTTTCTGCGAGCCAGCTGGCGAGCAGCGAGGTCTTCCCGAAGCCTGCCGGAGCCGAGAGCAGGATGAGTCGACTGTGGATCCCCGCGTTGAGCCGCTGGGTCAGGTGTGGGCGCGGCACCAGATCCGGCGCGGGGGCTGGGCGATAGTATTTGGTTGCGAGCAGCGATGCCGTCATACTGGCCTCTGGAGTAGGCTATCGCACCCCGATGACAATACGGGAAGGAGGTCGTTCGTATTATCGCATCCTTTGGTGCTGGAGTGATAGACCCGACCGCTTTCCAGGCTGACATCCCGAGAACAATGCCATGTATAATCGTGTTCCTGGTCACCCTCGGTCGGTTGCACGCCTCCGCCCCCATCAATCTGCCCGACGAGTCAGGCGGGCTGGTGGCGAGACAGGGCACGCGAGGATATCGCCGCAGATGTACTGCGCCTGATCGGGCGCGGTGAGAGCAACCAGGAAATCGCCGACCAGCTGGTGATCTCCGAGGCCACGGTGAAGAGTCACGTCGGCAACATCCTCGGCAAGCTGGGCGAAGATGATCGCGCGGCGGCGATCGTCTTCGTCTTCGACCACGGCCTGGCCCAGCCCCAGGGATGAGCGCAGGCCAAACCCGATTGAACCACAGAGCTCATCGTACGCCTACACTAAAAACCCTACCTGATCGCTACAGGATCCCAACCTCACGCGCGCGGGTGATCGCCTGGGTGCAGTTGGCAACCCCCAGCTTGCCCAGGATGTTGGTGACGTGCTTTTTGGCGGTGCGCTCGGTAATGATCAGCCGGGCGGCGATCTGCGGGTTGGTCGCCCCCTCGGCAAGCAGGGCCAGCACCTCCAGCTCGCGCGGGCTGAGCGGATCGGCTAAGGGCTGCGGGCTGTCGGCTAAGGGCTGACGTGCGCGGCGTGGTACGCCTGCGGCGTTGGGCAGCTGTTGGGTGAAGCGCGCCAGGGGGGCATCGGGCGTTGGATGGCAGAGATTTCGCGCTGCGAGGAGCGGGGCCAGGTGCCTGCCGAGGTCGAGGAAGGGCCGCAACATCCCCTCGGCCGCGGCCCAGGTGAGCGCCGCATCAAACACCTGGTCAGCCGCCTCAACCTGCCCGCTGGCCCGCAGCGCCAGCGCGCGCAGCGGGTCGATCAGCCGGGTCACGGCCACGCCGTGGAGGTAGGCAAAGCCTGGCGTCGGCTGCGCATCCAGCAGGCTAAGCGCCGCATCAGGGTGGCCCTGGAGTACCAGCAGCAGCGCGCGGGCTGCGTGCGCCGCGCCATCCGCGCCGGCCAGCTCCAGCTGCTCAGCAGCCTGCTCGGCCCGTCCCTCCAGCAGCGCCAGCCAGGCTCGCTGGGCACGCCAGCCCTGCTCCACGGCGGGCGCGCCCATGGCGCGCTGGGTCTGCTCCAGCTGCACCAGCAGCGCCTCGACCTCGGCGGGGTCGCCGCTGGCGCGGGCCAGACCGATCTGCACCTGGAGGGTGCGGGCCAGGGCATCTTTGAATAGGCCGCCACTGAGGAGCGTGCGGGCTGCCTCGATATGTTGCTGGGCGACAGCGATCTCATTCTGCAACAGGGCAACTTCCGCCAGCGCGACGTGGCAGAAGGCATACGCGGGCAGGCCGGCCAGCCCGCGCTGCTCGGCCGCCGCTACCACCTGGCGGCAGTGATCAGCCGCCTGTGTGATCCGCCCCTCGTCAACCAACATCTGGGCGTAGACCGAGCGCGAGATCGCGCTGAGGAAGCTGCTCTGCGCCCGCTCGGCGTGGGCGATGGCCACCTGAACCTGGATTCTGGCCGCCTGGACCATGCGGCCAGGGTCGCATTCACCCCGACCATGCTGCGCAGCACCGAGTCGTCAGGGGCGAGCAGCGCCAGAGCCTGCACGCTCAGCTCGTAGCTCTGCGCCATGCTCCCAGCGTGGCGTGCCAGCCAGCCTTTGAGGGCCAGCAGCTCGCCCCAGCGCGGGCTACCGGGCGGCTCGTGGGCGGCCAGCACCGGCTCGGCCGCATCCATCGCGCGGGCCAGGGCCGGCCCATCGGGAAGCATCAAGTCGCCCCAAGCCCGCGAGAGCAGTAGCCCGGGCCGTGCGGCGCGCAGCGCCGCCGGCAGGCTGTCAAGCCAGCGCTGCACGGTCGTGGTCTCGCCGCATAGCAGGGCCGGGCGTGCCGCGGCATCGATCAGGTCGGCGGCGAAGACGTGGTCTCCGGCCGCCAGGGCGTGGTCGATCGCCTCGGCGGTGAGCCCGGTGCCGACCAGCCAGGCCGCCGCCCGGCGGTGCAGCAGAGTGATCTGCGCGGGCGCCTGGCGCTGGAGCCGCTGACGCAGGGCGCTACGGAACAGGTGGTGGTAGCGGTACCAGACGCCCTCGGCATCGAGCGGGATGAGGAAGAGATTGGCCCGCTCAAGCTCGGGGAGGAGGCAGGAGGCAGGAGGCAGGACACAGGGATCCCCTGCCTCCTGCCTCCTGCCTCCTGCCTCCTGGGTCACCGCGTCGCACAGCTCAGCGCACATGCGGTCGAGGATGGATGTCTGGAGCAGGAAGTGCTGCACTGCGGGCGGCTGCTGGGCAACCACCTCGTCGATCAGGTAGTCGAGCGCGGTGCGGTGGCTGGCGGCGAACTGGCTGATGAAGGCCGCCGGGTCGGCCTGCCCGCGTAGCGAGAGGGCGGCCAGCTGCAGCCCGGCCGCCCAGCCCTCGGTGCGCGCGTCGAGCACCCCGCTCTGGTCCGGGGCGAGATCCAGGCCCATCAGGTCGACCAGGAAGGCGTGGGTCTCGGCGGGGGTGAAACGCAGCTGGGCGGCCCGCAGCTCGCTCAGCTGGCCGCGCGCCCGCCAACGACTCAGCGGCAGGGGCGGGTCGGTTCGGCTGAGCAGCACCACCCGCACGTGGGCCGGCAGGTGGTCGATCGCATAACTCAGGCCGCGGTGGATCGCAGCCTGCTCGATCAGGTGGTAGTCGTCGAGGACGAGCGCCAGCGGCCGCCCGGCCTGCTGTAGGTGGTTGAGCAGCGAGGCGATGACGGCCTCGATCGCGCCGGGCTCAGGGCCATGCAAGAGGGCGCCGATCTCCGTGTCGAGCCCCGGGATGACCTGCTCAATCGCGCCGAGCAGATAGCGCCAGAAGCGCACCGGGTCGTTGTCTCCTGGGTCGAGGGAGAGCCAGGCGAAGGATGAAGGCAGAAGGATGAAGGCAGAAGGATCCAGGTTTGCATCGCTGCCCGGCTTCATCCTTCTGCCTTCATCCTTCATCCTTTCGGCCAGCCACTGGCGCACCAGGGTCGACTTGCCGAAGCCGGCCGCGGCGGCGATCAGGGTCAGCGGGTGCTCCCAGCCCGCGTCCAGCAGTGCGAGCAGCCGGCTGCGCGGCAGCAACTCCCGCCGGGACGGCGGCGAGATAATCTTGGTGAGCAGTAACGGCGCGGGGGATGGCGTCGGCACCTGGCTCGCCTCTCACTGGAAGCTTAAGGATATCGGTAGTGTACTACAAATGAACATCTTCCGGGAAAGTTGAAGGTGGTGCCGTCAGCGCTAGCGGCCACCTTCCCAGGCGATTTCTATCGGATAGTGGTCGATCGTACACCTCCACCGCGATCATTCCGCGCTGAATAGGGAGTGTACGGCCGGACACTGGCAACGCCCGGACGCCCTGCTATGCTCAACTACGAGCGATACACGGCAGGATGAACGCATGGAACAACCGGAGAGAGGTGTGCCATGAGTGACTCTGGGCGAACGACGACACGGACTCAATCATTCGCACGAAAGGCGCGACGTATGCTCGTGATCGTGCTGTCAGTCATCATAACCGGCGTCCTTGGTCTGGTCGGCCTGCTGCTCTTCTGGAGCTACCCCGGCAAGCCAGCGCCCTTCCTCGACAAGGACGGAAAGCCGCTGCCGGGCAGCCTGGCCGAGAAGATCTATCTCAACATCAATGGGGCTGAGCAGGGGATGTTTATCATGAGCAAGAATATCAACAACCCCGTCCTGCTCTACCTGCATGGCGGCATGCCCGACTACGTCCTGACCGAATACTACCCGACCGGCCTTGAGAACTATTTCACCGTCGTCTGGTGGGAGCAGCGTGGGGTCGGCATGTCCTATAGCTCCGCCACCCCCCCCGAGACATTGACGGTGGAACAGTACATCGCCGACACGGTGGAGCTGACCAACTACCTGCGGCAGCGCTTCGGGAAAGAGAAGATCTACCTCATGGGCCACTCGGGGGGGACCTTCTTCGGTATCCAGGCGGCCGCGCGCCACCCGGAGCTCTACGACGCCTACATTGCCGTATCGCAGATAGCGAATCAGCGCAAGTCGGAGAAGCTGGCCTACGACTATATGCTCGCCCAGTACAAGGCGAACGGCAACGGCGACATGGTGCGCCGACTCGAAGCCTTCCCCGTCACCATGGAGAGCGGCACCCCCGATGGCTACCAGATGGTGCGCGACGACGCTATGCATGCGCTTGGCGTGGGGACGACCCGTGATATGACATCGATAGTCCGTGATCTCGTGTTGCGCTCGTTCCGCAGCCCCCAGTACACGCTGGAAGAAAAGATCAGGACGTGGCGGGCCAAGGCCGCATCCGGCATCAGCATCCTCTGGAAGACGGTGATGGTCACGGATATGGCCAAAGAAGTGTCTGAGCTGAAGATCCCGGTCTACTTCTTCGAGGGCGTCTACGACTACACCTGCGCCTACTCCGTGGCGAAGGAGTATTTCGCGCAGCTCAAGGCGCCGGTCAAGGGCTTCTACACCTTTGAGCACTCGGCACACACCCCGATCTTCGAGGAGCCGGAGAAAGCGCAGCAGATCCTGCGCGAGGATGTGCTGAACGGAACGAACCGCCTGGCAGACATCAAGTGAAGCGCACCCCAGTGGGGTGCGGGGGCGGCGCAGCCGCCCCTACCGTGATTTTCTGGTGGGTTTGGGCGGCGAAGCCGCCCAAACCCACCCTTTATAGCAGCCCAACCTCACGCGCGCGGGTGATCGCCTGGGTGCGGTTGGCAACCCCCAGCTTGCCCAGGATGTTGGTGACATGCTTTTTGGCGGTGCGCTCGGTAATGATCAGCCGGGCGGCGATCTGCGGGTTGGTCGCCCCCTCGACCAGCAGGGCCAGCACCTCTAGCTCGCGCGGGCTGAGCGGCTCGACGAGACGTAGAGCGTAGAACGGAGAGCGTAGAACAGCTTCGCCAAGGTCGGTCATTGCTGGCGTACCACGCTGTGAGCTAATGGTCGTAAGAAGCTGCTGGATGAAAGGTGCGAGAGGATCGTTTTGCGCTTTACGTTTTACGTTTTGCGCTTCGAGCAGCGGGGCCAGGTGGGCGCCGAGGTCGAGGAAGGGGCGCAGCATCCCCTCGACCGCCGCCCGGCTAAGCGCTGCGCCGAGCACCTGGTCGGCCGCCGCAGCCTGCCCGCCGGCGCTCAGCGCCAGGGCCCGCAGCGGGGCGATGAGCTGGGTCGCCGCCACGCCGTGCAGGCGGGCGAATCGTGGCTGGGGCTGCCCATCGAGCAGCTTCAGCGCCGCATCCGGGCGGCCCTGGATGACCAGCAGCAGCGCGCGGGCCATCCGCGCCGCGCTGTCCACCCGGGCCAGATCCAGCTGCTCGGCAGCCTGCTCGGCCCGCCCCTCCAGCAGCGCCAGCCAGGCCCGCTGGACGTGCCAGCTCTGCTCGACGGCGGGCATGCCCATGGCGCGCTGGGTCTGCTCCAGCTGCACAAGCAGCGCCTCGAGCGCAGCGGGGTCGCCGTTAGCGCGCGCCAGGCCGATCTGCACCTGGAGGGCACTGGTCAGGGCGTCTTTGAACACCCCGCTGCTGAGCAGCGTGCGGGTCGCCTCGACGTGCTGCCGGGCGATGGCGGTCTGGTTGCGCAGCAGGGCCACTTCTGCTAGCGCGACGTGGCAGAAAGCATAGATCGGCCAGCGGGCTAAGCCCCGGGCCTCCGCCGCCTCCAGCACCAGCCGCGCGTGGGCTTCCGCCTGTGTGATCTGCCCCTCATCAACCAGCATCTGCGCGTACACCGAGCGCGAGAGTGCCGTCAGGAAGCTATTTTGGGCACGATCGGCATGGGCGATCGCTGCCTCCGCCTGAGTCCTGGCCAGCCCATAATCGCCCATCGCCCAGGCGGCGAGGGTCGCATTCACCCCGACCATGCCGCGCAGGATCGAGTCGTCCGGGGCGAGCCGCGCCAGGGCCTGCATACTCAGCTCGTAGCTCTGTGCCGCCATGCCTGAGTCACGCGCCAGCCAGCCCTTGAGGGCCAGCAGCTCGCCCCAGCGCGGGCTGTCGGGTGGCTCGTGGGCGGCCAGCACCGGCTCGGCCTCACTCACCGCGCGGGCCAGGGCCGGCCCATCGGGGAGCGCCAGGGCGCTCCATGCCCGCCAGAGCAGCAGCCCGGGCCGGGTGCTGCACAGCGCGGCGGGCAGGCTGTCGAGCCAGCGCTGCACGGTCGCGGTCTCGCCACCCAGCAGCGCCGGCCAGGCAGCCGCCTCGATCAGGTCGGCGGCGACGGCGTGGTCTCCGGCGGCCACGGCGTGGTCGATCGCCTCGGCGGTGAGCCCGGCGCCGGCCAGCCAGGCCGCCGCACGCCGGTGCAGCGCGGGGATCTGCGTGGGCACCTGGCGCTGGAGCCGCTGGCGCAGCGCCGCGCGAAACAGGTGGTGGTAGCGGTACCAGACGCCCTCGGCGTCCAGCGGGATGAGGAAGAGGTTCTGGCGCTCGATCTGTTGAAGGATGAAGGATGAAGGATGAAGGATGAGGGTTCCAGCCTGATCGCTACCCGCTGTGTAGGCTTCATCCTTCATCTTTCTCCCTTCCTCCTCGACAACCGCACCGCACAGCTCGGCGCACATGCGGTCGAGGATGGATGTCTGGAGCAGGAAGTGCTGCACCGTGGGCGGCTGCTGGGCGACCACCTCGTCGATCAGGTAGTCGAGCGCGGTGCGGTGGCTGGCGGCGAACTGGGTGATAAAACCGGCCGGGTCGGCCTGCCCGCGTAGCGAGAGGGCGGCCAGCTGCAGCCCGGCCGCCCAGCCCTCGGTGCGCGCGTCGAGTACGCCGGTCTGGTCCGGGGCGAGATCCAGCCCCATCAGGTCGACCAGGAAGGCGTGGGTCTCGGCGGGGGTGAAGCGCAGCTGCGCGGCCCGCAGCTCGCTCAGCTGGCCGCGCGCCCGCCAGCGACTCAGCGGCAGGGGCGGGTCGGTTCGGCTGAGCAGCACCACCCGCACGTGGGCCGGCAGATGGTCGATCGTATAGCTCAGGCCGCGGTGGATCGCGGCCTGCTCGATCACGTGGTAGTCGTCGAGGACGAGAGCCAGCGGCCGCCCGGCCTGCTGTAGCTGGTTGAGCAGCGAGGTGATGATCACCTCCAGGCCAGACTCCGGCCCCTGGAAGAACGCCCCGATCTCTGCGTCGAGCCCTGGATGCACCCGCTCAATCGCGCCGAGCAGATAGCGCCAGAAGCGCACCGGGTCGTTGTCGTCCGGGTCGAGGGAGAGCCAGGCCACCTGCGGTGACGAATTGAGAATAGAGAATGAAGAATGATCCGTTGCTTGTCCGGCTTTCTCTATTCTTACTTCTCTATTCTCTATTTGAAAGAGCCACTGGCGCACCAGGGTTGACTTGCCGAAGCCGGCCGCGGCGGCGATCAGGGTCAGCGGGTGCTCCCAGCCCGCGAGCAGTGCGAGCAGCCGGCTGCGCGGCAGCAACTCCCGCCGGGGCGGCGGCGGGGTGATCTTGCTGAGCAGTAACGGCGCGGGGGATGGCGTCGGCACCTGGCTCGCCTCTCGCTGGGGGCGTATGTCTATCGGTAGTGTACTACAATTTTCAGATGGAAGTGCGAGAATGGCGCAGCCGTCCCCGCAGTCTTTTCCTGGGCGGCGTTGATGGGGTAACTGCGATCAGCTCAAGACTCAGATCGCGCAGGCGGATGATCAGCCCATAGAGCGCCGCCTGATCCGGCACCTCCCCGTGGAGCAGGCTGGTGCCGTCCGGGTCGTGCCTGATCGTCAGCCCGCCGGGCCACTCCGACCACTCCAGGTCAAGATGGCCGCGGATGCGAACGCAGTAGCGCATAGCCGCCTTCCAGGGACGAGGGGCCGGCGGGGCGCGCCCGCAGCCGCCGGCCCGCGCTTGTATCGACCGATCATAGCAGCCGGTCGCCCCCTTGCGCAGTGTCAGATGGTACACCTGTGGCGGATCAATTCCGGCGCTGCCGGCGTGTCCATCCGGACACTGGCAGTAATCCGGCGCCCTGCTATGCTCGACCAGGAGCGGCTCAGGACAGAATGAATGGAGGGACACATGAGTACACGCTACGCCTATAAGCCGGGCCTCTATTTCGGGCTGACGTTTCTGGTCACCTACGCCCTCTGGGCGCTTGCCTACTATGTCAACGCGCAGGGCGCGAAGGGACTCTCGATTCTCGTGGGGATCGCCGGGATGCTTATCCCGTTCGTCATCTCGCTGATCATGATCTTCAGCTCGGGCAACCCGGCGCTGAAGCAAGATTTCATCAACCGGCTGATCAACCTCGGCCTCATCCAGCCGAAGATGCTGCCGACATTCTTCCTGATCATGCCGCTGAGCGTCGTGGCGGCGATCCTGCTCTCGCTGCCCTTCGGCGGATCGCCGGCCCAGTTCCAGATCGCCGGTGGCTTCTCGTTCTCGACCGGGGCGGTGCCGGTGCTGCTGTTCCTGGCGCTGGCCGCCTGCTTTGAGGAGCTGGGCTGGCGCGGCTATGGCTTCGAGAGCCTGCAGAGCCGCTACACCTACCTGACCGCAGCGCTGATCTTCAGCCTGCTCTGGTCGATCTGGCACATCCCGCTGATCTTCGCCGAGGGCCAGTATGCCTATGAGCTCTGGAACCAGAATATCTGGTATGCCGTGAACTACTTTGTCAGCTTTATCCCCCTGGGCATCATCGTCAGCTGGCTCTGCATTAAGAACCACAAGAGCATCCTGGCGGCCGTGCTCTTTCACTTCCTGATCAATATCTTCCAGGAGCTCTTCTCGATCACGCAGACCACCAAGTCCATCGAGACGCTGGTGCTCGCCGCCGTCGCTATCTGCATCGTCATCTACGACAAGGATCTCTTCTTCTCGAAGACGCACTTTGACACTCGTGAGGGGCACCAGCTTTCGCCTGCGGCAGCACGGTAGCTGATCGCTTTCCTGCGACCTGGCAGCCGCGCTGCCAGGCCGCAAGAAAAAAGGAAACACCGATATCATGAGCGCCTCTTCCAAGCAGAACCCGCTGGTTCGCGTGTTGGGCCTGCGCGACTTCCGCCTGCTCTTCGCCGGCACGACCACCTCGCTGCTGGGCGACCAGCTCTACCTGATCGCCACCCCCTGGCTGGTGCTGACCCTGACCGGCGACCCGCTGGCCCTGGGGGTCGTCCTTGCCCTGGAGGGCCTGCCGCGGGCGATCTTTATGCTGGTGGGCGGCGCGATCACCGACCGCCTCTCGCCACGCACAGTGATGCTGGCCTCGGACCTCATTCGGTTTGGGCTGACCACGCTGATGGCCCTGGTCGTCTTCACGGGCGCGATCCAGATCTGGATGCTCTACGCCTTCGGCCTGGGCTTCGGGCTGGTCTCCGGTTTCGCCGTCCCGGCGGGGAATAGCATCGTGCCGATGCTGGTTGGGGAGCAGGACTTGCAGGCCGGGAACGCGATCATGATGGGCATCGGCCAGCTGATCAGCTTCGTCGGCCCCACCGCCGCCGGCATCCTGATCGGCGGGTTCGCCAGCTCGTTCGTCGGCGTCGGCCTGGCTCTGGCCGCTGACGCGGCGACCTTCGCCGTCTCGGCGTTGTGCCTGTGGCTGATCCGCGCCGGCGGTCGGCCCGCGGCGGGAGGCCCTGCCGGGCAGGAGCGCGTCTGGGCGTCGATTGTGGCCGGGGTGAGACATATGTGGGCGGACCCGGCGCTGCGGCTGCTCCTGCTGATCCTCGCCGCGCTCAACTTTTTCTTCTCCGGCCCGCTCCTGGTGAGCATCCCGGTACTGGCCAACCAGTACCTGCCCGAGGGGGCGCTCGCCTTTGGCCTGCTGATGTCGGCGATGTCGGGCGGGAGCCTGGTCGGCATCCTGCTGGCCGGCGCGCTGCCCCGCCCGGGCGGCAAAGCGATGCGCACCTTCCTGATCGCCCTGCTGGCCGGGTTTAGCCTGGTGCTCGGCGCGTTCGGGTTCATCCGCTCGACATGGGCGGACGTCGCCCTGCTGCTGCTGGCCGGCATCGGGAACGGCTACATCATGATCGTCATGTTCACCTGGATGCAGGCCAACACCCCCAAGGCGCTGCTCGGGCGCATGATGAGCATCGTGATGCTGGCCAGCAGCGGGCTGATCCCGGTCTCCCAGGCGATCTCCGGGGCGGTGATCACCTGGAATCTGACCATGCTGCTCGCCTCGGCGGGGGCCATGCTGCTGTTGGTGACGCTGTGGAGCGCGTTCCAGCCCGGGCTCCGGCTGTTCAGCACGAACCTGACGGCCGCACCGGCCGAGGCCTGAGCCAGCGAGGCCGAGAGCCTGCGGATGAGCGATGGCGGCCGCCATCGCTCATCCGCAGGCCATTCCATCACCGTTTCGAGCGAACCAGGCGATCAGCGCTCAGGGTGCCTCCTGAGGGATGATCGTACCGCCTTTGCTGACCAGGCGCACCACCTGTCACCGGATGGTGACACCCTGCTGCTGATAGGCTGCCCAGGTCTGCTGGAGGCCGTCGGCAGAGGCCCAGCTCCCGCGCACGCTTGATCACCTGGACGCGGTTGGCGACGCCCAGCTTGCCCAGGATGTTGGTGACGTGCTTCTTCGCCGTCCGCGGGGTGATGGAGAGCTGCCTCTGGGGCTGGTATCTTCACCTTGTCGCCCTGCCACCTTGCCACCTTGTCAGGGCCAGCGATAGCGGCCAGGATCTCGTCGCAAAAGCACTGTGCCAGGTCGCTTTGCGCGTTGCGCCTTGCGCGTTGCGCTTCCAGAAGCGGGGTTAGGCGCCGGTCGAGGTCGAGGAAGGGCCGCAGCAACCTCTCGGGGGCAGCCCGCGTGAGTGCGCCAGCGAGGATCTGGGCGGCCTCTTCTACCTTTCGACGATGATACCTCAACGTCACCTCATTCGCGGAACACCAGGTTCGCAGGCCCCAGTGGGGCGAGCCTGGCCCTAGCGCTGATTGGTCAGCCAGCCGGTGATGGCCGCGACGGCATCGGGGTCGAGCAGCGTGCCATCGGCGTTGTATGCTGCCACGGCATCACTCGCGCTCAGCTCCGCCCGCGGGCGGGGCTCATGCTTGAGCACGTGGTTGGCGTGCTCCGGGTAGATGATCGAGATGTTCGGGCGCTGGGCCGCCAGCGCCGCGATCACGCCGCCGTCGGCCTGCCAGTCGACCTGGATGTCCTGCTTGCCGATCACGACCAGGGTCGGCGTGCTGAGCTGGGCCAGCAGCGCCGCCGGGTCGGTCGACCAGAGCTCGCGCGCGAAGGGTTGGTTGGCCGGGTGGGTCATCCCCTGGATGAGCATGCGCATCCCCTCGGGCAGCTGCGCGTCGACCTGCACGGGGCGGCCCGCCACGAACTCCGCCATCACGGCGTCAAACGCCGCGAGCAGGGCGTCGCCGCCCGGCACCACCGCTAGCTGCGCCGCGATCTGGCCCCGCGCGACCGCGCTGATCGGCCGGGCCGGGGGCGCCGTGAGGATGAGCCCGGCACAGGGGTGCTCCGGCGCGTGCAGCTGGTAGTTCAGGGCGTGGATGCAGCCCTCGCTGTTGGCCAGGATGAAGCGGCGCCGGGCGTCCACATCCGGGCGCGCCGCGACGAGCCGGATCGCGCCGGCGAGCTCGTCCGTGTGGCCCTGCATGCTGATGGTGCCTGCGAGGCGCTGGGCGTTCTCGATCCCGTGGGGGCCGGAGGCGCGCTTGTCGTAGCGCAGGGTGAGGTAGCCCCGCTCGGTGAGCGCCTGGGCCAGCAGGGCGGCGCTGCCGTTCGTGCCCGCGATGAGCGGGGAGTTCCAGTCGCGGTCGGTCGGGCCGCTCCCGGCGACAAATACCACGGCGGGGAACGGGCCATCACCGGGCGGGCGGGTGAGGGTTCCGTAGATCGTGATCTCGTCCAGCACCCAGGAAACCTGGGCCTCGCTGCTGCGCGTGATGTCCGACATTGATACAATCCTCCTGGCTACACAACCTGGCCATCAGCATCGGGCGCTCAGGATGAACTCAGGCAACATTATACTGAATGATCCGCGCCCATAGTCACCGCAGCGCCTGGAGGACCGCCCGCATGCTCAGTCGCTGCCCGGTCAGCAACATGCTGACATTGAAGAGCCGCGCGGCTAACCACAGGGCCAGGCCCGCGCTCGCCGCGAGCGCCAGCATGCTGACGGCGATCTCCCAGGGCGCGATCGTCGTCAGCGAGGCCCGGATCATCAGGGTCACCGGCGCCGTGAGCGGGAAGGTGCTCAGCGCCAGGGCGAGGATGCCGTCCGGCTGCGCCAAAATCGCGCTGGTGAGCCAGAGCGGGATGATGCAGGGCAGGGTCAGCAGCCCCAGCAGCGGCGCGCCCTCACGCATCGTCGGCAGGCTCGCGCCCACCCCGGCCAGGATGCTGCCGTAGATCAGGTAGCCCAGGACGTAGGCGGCCAGCGCCAGGGCCAGGATCGCCCACGGCGCCACGAAATCGCCGGCGGGGAGCGGTGCGCCGCTCAGGCGGAGTAGCAGCAGCCCCGCGCCGATCCACACGGCGACCTGGAGTAGCCCGAGCAGCCCGAGCCCCAGCACCTTCCCAACCAGCAGCTCTAGCGGCCGCAGCGAGGTCAGGACGATCTCGATCGTGCGGTTCTCCCGCTCCTCGGTGACGCTCTGGAGCAGGAAGCCCGCCGCGAAGAAGGTGGTCAGAATAAGGATCTCCGCGAAGGCGTAGGGCAGCCCACCCGCCAGGAGCCCGCGCTCCACCGGACCGCCCGGCGCCTCGGCGCCCAGCGGGACGAAGCGCACGCTGGGCGGTGCGGCGAGCTGGGCGGCCAGCGCCGGCTCGTCGGCGAGCAGGCTGGCGCGCACCAGCGCCTCGACGGCGGTCGTGTCCTGCGGGCCGCTCAGGCTATCACGCACCCAGACCACCGGCCCGCCGGCCAGGTAGTCGACGGGGAAGCGGTAGTAGCCCACAATCGCGCCCTGGCGCAGCGCGGCCTGAGCGCCGGCCTCGTCGGCAAACGCTCGCAGTCGTGTCGCCAGATCGCCTGTGAGGGGCGCGGTCAGCAGCCCGCTCGCGTCGACATAGCCGGTCGGCGTGCCTGCCACTGGCGGTGCGGGCGCGTCCCCAGGGGTGGAGATGTGGCCCGTCACGAGCAGCACGACGCCCAGGATCAACAGCACCAGAAAGGTCGTGATCAGCACAACTGGCTTGCGCAGGTGGCGGACAAACTCGTGGCGGGCCACCAGCAGGGTCTGGCGCATCGGAGTCTCCTTTCAGGCGGCCCACAGGGCGCGGAGGGCAGCGCGCAGGCCCAGCCGCTGGCCGTAGCGCAGCATCCCGGCCCGGAAGATCCGGCTCGCTGCCAAGATCGCCAGGATCGCCGTGGCCGCCAGCAGCCCCAGGCTCAGGGCCACCTGCCAGGCGGGAACGCTCCCAACGGCCAGACGGAGCAGCAGCGCGACTGGCGCCGACAGGGGGAAGAGGCTCAGGGCGATCGGGATAGGTCCGGCGGGCGCGCTGAAGAAGAGCGCGCTCAGCAGCAAGGGCAGGGCCGCGATAGCCGTGGCCAGCCCGGCGAGCGGCTGGCCCTCCTGGGCGGTCGGCACCAGCGCGCTGACCAGCACCATCAGCCCGGCGAAGAGCAGGAGGCCGAGCGGGAGCGCGACCGCCGCCAGGGCCACGATGTCCAGCGGCAGGGCGACGGCGCGCAGGGGCGCGAGGGCGGCCGCGCCGATGGCCCAGGCGACCAGCAGCCCGAGCAGCCAGGCCAGGCCGATGCTCAGCCCCAGCAGACCCAGGCCCAGAGTCTTACCGCCGATCATCTGCCACGGCGCGACCGAGGTGGTCACGATCTCCATGGTGCGGTTTTCCTTCTCCTCCACCAGCGCCTGGAGCAGGTAGGTCGCCGATGAGGCGACCGTCACCACAAAGAGCAGGCTGCCGATGACGGCGGCCACGCCGTGGCCGATCAGCTCCGTGGACTCGACAACCATATCGTCCGCGCCGCGCAGCTGCACCTCGCCCAGCGGATCGATCGCCCGCAGCATCAGCTCGGGCGCGATGCCCGCGCGGGCCAGCAGCCCCCGGCTCAGCGCCTCGCGCAGACTATCGCGGGCGGCAGGCGATATCTGCGCGCGGCCATAGATCGCGAATGTACCCGTGGCCGCATAGTCAGGCGGGATGACAGCGTAAGCGTCGATCTGCCCGGAGGCGAGGGCGGCGCTGGCCGCGCCCTGGTCAGGATATGCCTGGAGGGGCACCGCCCCCGCGGCAGGCGCGCCATGGGCGAGCAGCCCGGACTGGTCGACGTAGGCGAGCGCCGGCTCCGCGTGCGCGGCGCGGATCTGCACCAGAATCATCAGCCCGACCCCGCCGAGCATGAGGATCGGCATGCCGATGCTGGCCAGCAGGAACCCACGGCGGCGGGCGTGGCGCAGGTAGTCGTGGCGCGCGATCCACAGCAGACGTCTCATCGCTGCACCTCCTGGATCTACGCGCCCGCGACGACGCGCACGAAGATCTCGTCCAGGCTGGGCACGGCCACGGCGAAGCGCTCTACGACGTAGCCGGACTGGCCAGCCAGGGCGGAGAAGATCTGCTGGGGCGTCGTCCCATTGGCCAGGCGCAGCAGTAGGCTGCCGTTCGCGCCTTGGGGCTCGATTGTGGCCACGCCGGGGAGCTGCTCCAGCCGGCCGTGCCCCTCGACCTGCACCGCGTTGGCGGCAAACTGGTGCCGCACCTCGTCGACCCGACCGTAGAGCACCACCTCGCCGTGGTCGATCATCACCAGGCGCTCGGCCAGCTCCTCGACCAGGTGCATCTGGTGCGTAGACATAACTACTGTCTTCCCCCGCGCGGCGAAGGCGCGGAGCACATCTTTGATCAGCCGGGTGTTGACCGGGTCGAGGGCGGCGAAGGGCTCGTCGATGATCAGCAGGTCGGGCTCGTGAACCAGGGCGGCGATGAACTGGGCCTTCTGCTGCATCCCCCGGCTCAGCGCGCCGACCTGCTTACGCGTGTGGTCGGCGAGGTCGAGGCGCTCCAGCCAGCCGGCGAGGCGGCGGCGGGCCTCGGGGGCGGCCAGACCCTTGAGCTGGGCGAGGTAGACCAGGCAGTCGAGCAGGGTCAGGCTGCGATAGAGGCCGCGCTCCTCGGGCAGGTAGCCGATTCGGTCGCGGGCCTGAGCGCCGGGCAGCCCGCCGAAGAGCCGGATCTGGCCGTGGTCGGGCCGGAAGATGTCGAGGATCATGCGCACCGTCGTCGTCTTGCCGGCGCCGTTCGGGCCGAGCAGCGCGAAGATTTCGCCCGCGCCGACCTCGAAGCTGACGTCGCGCACGGCGACTGTCTGGGCGAACGACTTCGCGACATGCTCGATCTGTAGGGGGAGCATCATGCCGGCTCCTTCTGAAGGCTACGCGAAGCGTATGCCTCGATGGCCGATATCGCCGCCTGCGGCCCGCCAGAGGCGCGGATCCCCGCCCCGAGGGTGCGCGCCCCGCGTTGACATGCGTCGTGGCTGGCCACCAGCCGGCGCAGCTGTTCCGCCGTGAAGTCGGGCAGCTCGCCCATATGCCCGGCCCCGGCGGCCTGCACCTGGCGCGCGTTGTAGCGGCGCTCAAAGATCGGGCCGGGGAACACCAGGAGCGGCACCCCGTTGAGCAGAGACTGGATGATCGTGTTCTGCCCGCCATGGCAGATCGTCCAGTCGCAGTGGGGCAGGACGGCGGCGGCCGGGAGGTAGGGCTGGAACTCGACCCCGCCGATCCGCTCCGTCGTCTGGATGCTCTGCGCGCCCACCAGGCAGCGATAGGGTCCGGCTTCCTCAAACACCTGTGGGAGCACCGCGCGGAGCGTGTCGAGCGAGAGCGAGCCAGTGCCCATATACACAAACACGTAGCGCTTGCCGGCCTCGGGCTGAAAAGTGCCGGGCTGAATCTCACCGAGGAGCGGCCCGACGTAGCACACGTCCGGCCGCTGCGGGTCGATCGACTCAAGCTCGGGGATCGAGGGAATAAGCTTGAGCACCTCGGGGCCGTGGCAGAGCAGATCCACGCACTGCGCCTGAAGGCGGTACTGCCGCTGGACGCTGCCGATCGACCGGTTGAGCAACTTCCAGGGGAGGCTGCCAACCCCCTGGGCCATCGGCGACTGGTAGGCCGCGGCGACGGGCAGCCCGGCGATCTGGGCGACCAGGAATGTTGCCAGATCCAGATCCGTGAACAGCGCCTCAGCGCCAAAATCGCGCACCGCATGGATCTCGACCTCCACCAGCCGGCGCAGATACCCGGCCCTGGCCATCCCGGAGATCACGAGCACAAGCCAGATACTGCCGAAATCGCGCCCCGGCGGGACAGGCAAGGTCGTCCGCTGGGAGCGTCGCTCGATCACGCGCGAGAGCGCCGGGGACAGGCCGAGGAACGTGGGGGCCGGCGTAGCATAGACCTGATAGCCCTGCCGCCGCAGGCTGGTCGCCAGGCCGCCGGCGGCGCAGAAGGCGATCTGGTGCCCGGCGACCTGGGCAGCCTGAGCCAGCGCAACCACGCGGGTCAGCCCGCCCCAGGTTCCAGTTGCGGGTGAGAAGACCGGGATCAACAGCTTCATCGTAGCTCCCCGGTTGTTACTTTGTTTGCCGGCTTCGCCGGCAAACAAAGCACCAAGCATATGTTCAGGGCGCAACCCGCCGGAGGGCAACCAGGGTCAGCCCCAGGTCGCGGATGCGCATCAGCACGCCGTGGAGGGCCGCCTGGTCGGCGAGGGCGCCCCGCATCACCGTCTCCTGCTGCTCATAGGTCAGCTTCAGCTCCGGGAAGAGGGCGGCCACACCCGGCCCCAGCTGGTGCTCGACCCGGATCTCGTACTGCCACTGTGCGCTGGATTCGTGACTCATGGCCGTGTCCGTGTAGCGTGATCGCGTTCTGATCACAGGATAGCTCGGCATGTGGCGGGGGAGATCACATCTTTATGTGGTTGAAGATGTAGTCCTACAGGAGGTCGAGGGCCTGCGCCCGCGCGAGCGCCTGCATCCGGCCCGCGACCTGGAGCTTCCCGTAGAGCCCCTTGACGTGGTGCCGTACGGTATTGAGGCTCACGACGAGCGCATCGGCGATCTGCTGGTAGGTCAGGCCGCGGGCCAGCAGGCGCAGCACCTCAAGCTCGCGCTCGGTGAGGGGCTCTGCTAAGGGCTGAGGGCTGAGGGCTGAGGGCTGAGGATCAGGTGCTGATGGTGTCATCTGGCCGTAGGCAGCCAGCAACTCCGCAATGTAGGGCTTCATCCCTCCTCCTTCATCCTTCATCCTTTGGAGGAGCGTAGCGACGACGGGGCCGGCGTCGAGGAAGCTGCGTACATAGCCTTCGGGCACCGCGATCTCCAGCGCCCGCTGGAGGTCTTCCTAGGCCAGGGGCGTATCTCCTGCGGCCACGTGCAGTAGTGCACGCAGCAGCAGCGCCTCGATCATGCGCCCCTGCCGCCCATTGGCCGCGGCCGCGGTGAGCACCGCATCGACCAGCGCCCGCGCATCCACGAGCTTCCCCTGCCGGTAGCGGAGCCGCGACCAGGTCAGGGGCAACAGATCGCGCTCATGCCCGGCGGCAGCGTCGACGGCGGTGCCGCGGCGGGCCAGCAAGTGCTCGGCGGCGTCAAGAGCCCCCTGCGCCAGCCACAGCTGCACCTGCTCGGCGATCAGCAGCGCCTCGACCCATGTAGGAGCCGCTTGCGGGAGCCGGGCTGCCGCCGCGTCAAGCAGGGTCTGCGCTGCGGCGGGATCACCCTGCGCCCGCCGCAGCCGCGCCAGCACGGTCTCACCGCGGGTCAGCACCGTGTGGATCCCGCCCGCGCGGCCCAGAGCCATGGCCTGCTGAAGCAGCTCCTCGGTCTCTTCGAGGCGATCCCACTCCAGCAGCACCATCGCTCGCGGCAGCAGCGGCAGGCTGGCGACCGGGTGATGGCGCGCCGCCGCTACGGCCGGGCGCGTCGCCGCCTCGGCCTGATGGAGCCGCCCTTGCAGCAGATAGAGGTGAGCGAGATGGGTGTGCCCCAGCATCTGGGGGAGCAGCAGCCCCGCTGCGCGACAGAGCGGGACGGCCTGCTCGTAAGCGGCAATCGCTTCTCCCACGGCGCCACGTGAGCGCAGCGTGCTGGCGAAGGATGTGCGCACCATCGCCTGAGCGAACAGGTTGTCGGGGGCGATCGCGTCGAGCGCCTGACGGGCGTAGGCCAGCGCTTGATCGGTCTGCCCCTGGGACTCGGCAAGCGTGGCGCGCAGGGCGTGTACCTCGCCCCAGAGCGCATGATCCTCCGCCGTGAGGGCTGCCGTGGCCCGCTCAAGGTAGGGCACGAACTCCCCGCTATGCCCGCGCAGGAGGAGCGACCACGCCAGGGCCAGATTGGCGCGCGGCAGACGCCGCCGCCACGCCTCGGGCAGGCGCTGGAGCCAGGGCTCGATCGTCAGGGTCTGTCCCGCCATGACAATCCCACTGGCATGCCGTTCGATGAGATCAGACGCCTGGGCATCATCTTCCCCGGCCAGCGCATGCTCGATCGCCGGCTCAACCAGACCACTGGCGGCGTGCCATCCAGCTGCGCGCCGGTGCAATGTGGGCAGTAGCTCGGGTTGCCGCGCCCGCAGCTGGCCCTGGAGCAGCTCGGCGAAGAGCGGATGGTAACGATACCAGCCGCCCCCGCCAACGGAATCAGGAGAGTCAATCCGGGTCACGAAGAGGTTGCGCCGCGTCAACGTCTCCAGCACCTCCTGGCCGCCGTGCTGCCCCGTGACCACATCGCAGAGCGTGCCGCAGAGCCGGTCGAGGATGGAGGTCTGGAGCAGAAAAGCCTGCACCGGGGCGGGCTGCTGGGCCAGCACCTCCTCGGTCAGGTAGTCGGCGATATAGCGCGTACTCTGGCTGAGGCGGGCCACCAGATCGCGCTGCCCGAGCGGGGCGCCCTGCAAGGCCAGCCCGGCTAGGTGCAGCCCGGCGGCCCAGCCCTCGGTCTGTGCGACCAGGCGGGCCACCTCCGCGTCCGACAGCGCCAGATCCATGGCCCCGGTCAGCAACGCGACCGCCTCGGTCTGGTCAAAGCGCAGCAGGTCGGCGCGGAGATCGAGCAGCTGGCCGCGGGCCCGCCAGCGGTGCAGCGGCAGGGGCGGGTCGGCGCGGGTGATGAGGACGAGGTGGAGATTCGGCGGCGCGTGCTCCAGCAGGAAGGCCAGGCCGGCGTGGATCTCGGCCTGGCTAATAGCGTGATAGTCATCAAGCACCAGCAGTAGTGGCGCTGCGTGGTCGGTGAGCGCATTGAGCAGGGTGATGAGCAGGGGCTGGATGGGCGGTGGCTGGGGCAGCGCCAGGGCCGCGGCCACCTCCGCGCCAGCAGTAGGCACCACAGGGTGCAGGCTGGCAACGAGGTAGCGCCAGAAGCGCGCGGGCAGATCGTCGTGGGCGTCGAGGGCGAGCCAGGCCAGCATGATGCCGGTGCCGGCCTGCAAGGCCCGCGCGGCCACGAGGGTCGCCGTCGTCTTGCCGAAGCCGGCCGGGGCGCTCACCAGGGTCAGGGGCAGATCCAATGCGCGCCGGAGCAACGCGTCAAGCCGCGGTCGCGGCACGAGCTGCGACCGCAGCGGCGGGACGAGCAGCTTGGTTTTCAGAAACAGGTCATCCATGCCGCGTTCAACCTTCGCGATCCCGTCTCAGCGCGGGAGCGGAGGGATAGACGGTGAGCAGCCTGGTGGCAACCGCACCGCAGGATGCGCCAGATCGAGCATACCATGCGAGCAACACAATATAACCTATGTGAATATCGTGTAGTTTTGCTCAAGGACGTACCATGCTCAACGATCACCGTTGGCTCAGCGAGCCTAGGCTTGATGTCCAAGGCTCTGTAATGCGCGGTCTGATGCCCTAGCCGCGCTAAGGCATTAGAGCACGCATTACAGAGCTTTGCCTACCATCTCGCTGTAGCAGTACAGGTTGTCCCTCCAAACGGCTGCGGACGGGTGCCGGACATCCTGGAGGGGAAGGATACTGATACGGGCCAGACCCGTACGCCCGGACTACCAACCGGGCTGTGTTTTCGCACCCGTACATCGTGTACGTTCAAGGTATACCAGATCGGGTGGCCTCGTCACATCAAACGAGGGGCGGAGTTTTGGGTACTGCTGGACGCCGGTGAGATACCATCGCCCTCTGCCCTACGACGCGCTACCCGATGCGGTGATCACACACGCTACGGAGCATAGGCTTAGGACCGTGGGACGCTCCACTCCTGGCTGAGGGGGAGCCATGCTGGTATCATGGGGGCATGCGGATCCTGTTCTTTCCCGTCTTCTGGTTTAGCCGGGCCAGGCTCTGCGGACGCCTGGCCGGCAAGACCGTGCTGATCACCGGCGCCAGCTACGGCATCGGCGCCTGTCTGGCCGAGACCCTGGCGCCGACCGGCGCCCGGCTGCTGCTGTCCGCACGCACCCGGGAGCAACTGCTGGAGGTGCAGCGGCGGGTCACGGCGCGGGGCGGCCGCGCCGAGGTGCTCCCCTGCGACCTCGCCGATGCGGCCGACGTCCAGGAGCTGATCGCACAGCTCCGCCAGCGCCCCGACGGGGTCGACCTCGTCGTCAGCAACGCGGGCAAGTCGATCCGCCGCTCGATCTTCGACTCGCTCGACCGCCTGCACGACTTCACGCGCACCATGAACGTCAACTATCACGGCCCGGTGCAGCTGCTCCTCGCCCTCATCCCCACCCTGGCCGAGCGGCGCGGCCATGTGATCAACATCTCGGCGGTGAACGTCCTGCTCGCGCCAGCGCCGCGCTGGGCGGCCTACCAGGCATCGAAGACGGCCTTCGATTCGACCACTGGTTCCGCAGCGTGGCGCCTGAGCTGAATGCGTGTGGCGTCAGCACCACCTCGATCTACCTCCCCCTGGTGCGAACCCGTATGATCGCGCCAACAAAGGAGTACACGCACATGCCGACGATGCAGCCGCAGGAGGTCGCAGACCTGATCTGCTGCGCCATCATCTCCCGCCGGCGCGTGTACGCCCCCTGGTGGATGCTGCCGGCCCAGCTGGCCGCAGTGCTGCTGCGCGGGCCCTGGGAGGCGCTGACCACCTGGCAGTCCAGATGCCGTCTGTGGAGGTGAGAGATGCTGAGCCCACTCGACCCGCTGCGCCGGACGCAGCTGCTGACCATCCCCGGCCTCCTGCGCCTGCGGAGGCGGTGCAGAGCACCGGGTTTAACCTGATGGCGCTGCTACGCGTGGCGGCCCGGGCGCACCCCGAGCGGGTCGCCCTCGTCGATGATCGGGAGCGGCTGCGCTACGGCGAGCTGTGGCGGCGGGCCGAGGTGACCGCCGTCGCCCTCCACGAGGGCTACGGCGGTCAGGCCGGCCAGCGCGTGGCTATCGCCTGCCGCAACCACGCGGCAGCGATCACGGCGATCATCGCCGGCTCGCGCCTAGGTGCCCACGTCTATCTGGTCAACCCGGAGCTGAGCGGCGACCAGCTCCGGGCGCTGGATGCGCGCCTGCGGCTTTTCCTGCGACGTGTCAGCTGTATCAGTGGGCCGGCCAGCCGGGCTCACGACCGAGGAGCACGCCACGCATTCCCTGTAGCGCCCTGACCGCCATCATTACATTCTCAGGCACCTGAAGTCTCGGTCGGCGTGGCACTCAGGCTCGCGCTGAAGTGCTTGAGCCCGGGCTGGAACGCGCTCCAGACCGCCAGGAGCACCAGCAGCACGCCGGCGGAGCCCAGCAACAACGTCAGATCTCATCTAATGACGGCCCCGGAGATTGCTCGGGCGACCGGGAGCAGCCCGCTCCCGGCGAGAAGCATGATGCTCATCATCCGCCCGAGCATCGCCTTCGGCGTATTCGTTTGCATCCAGGTGAAGAGGAGAATGGTAATGTCACCGTTGCCCACGCCGACCAGAAATAGTAAGCCCACGTCAACCCAGGTCGCGCGCACGAGGCCAAACGCCACCTACCGTTCACGCTGGCCACCCACAGTGTCCAGAGGGACACTGCCCGCTACGGTCGTTCCCGACCCGCGGGTGTCCGAGTGGACAGGTAGTGTGCTGAAGAGGGTTCCGCACTCGCCTGCCGCGTCAGGGGCGCAACTTGTTGTGCAAGCACAACTCTCCTGCGACCATCCAGAATCAGCAGCACAACCCCATAGCCGATGCCGATCAGGCTTCCGACGAGCGCTAGAAAAATGTCTCCAAAGGTCACGTTGCCTGTGCTGAGGCTTGATCCAGCCTGGAACCAGGACATAAGATCGAGCAGGCAATGGATCACCATCAGTGGCCAGATCGTTCCCGTGTAGATCGTCAGGACTGCGCTGGCGAAGCCATAGAGACAGGTTGCATAGACAAGCTGTAAGGCGACGGCTTGCCAGTTTTCCCCAGGAATAAATTGATACTATGGGCCATACCGAAGAGGAGTGACGAGACAATCACCGCACAGCGGTGTGCATCATGTGCATGGGGCCTAGCGGATAACAACAGCTGCGGCCACTGCCAGGATCACAAGCACCACGGTAGCCACTTTCGCCCATGCCTGGGCATGGCGCCAGCCGACAGCTCCGAATGTCACCGCCAGCCCGCTGATCAACACGGCGATCAGGGTGCCGCGGGTACCCGGCCACTGAGCAAACCCCGCTGTCGCAAGTGCGACGACGAGCCCGATAGTGACTAGCGCGCCCGCTGGGATGAGCGCCCACCAGGGGACGATCACACAGGCGTAGGCGATAAAGAGGGGCAGAGCGATGGCGATGAGCAGGATCGGTGCAAAATAGGTCGTCTGCAGCCCGGTGATCGACATGAGTGGCGCAAGGCTCAGTACGGCGAAGCTATAGGTGCCGAGCAAGGCCCAGCTGCGGCTCCGATCCCAGAGATAGAGCGCCAGTGAGCTGAGCGCAATCAGAACGAGCGCCAGTGAGCCAACCCAGGGGCTGCTCGCATAGCCTGCGATCTGGATCAATACGAGCGCGCCGATGACGACCACCAACGACCCGCCGACCAGGCGCTGCGACATGTTCATCTGCGTCCTCCTTTGATCTGTGTTACCAGCTCCGTATCATCTGCTGCCTGCGACCAGCGGCCAGGGCGATCAGCAGGATGATCGCGCCTGCGACTCCCAGCGGCGCCGTGTGTACCGGCGCCTCGACGTGGATGCCCAGGTAGTCGAGCCCCACCAGCTGGCTGCCGGTATTAAACGGCCCCAGGTACCACAGGACGACATAGCCGATCTCGAACAGCTTGCTGCTGCGGCTCCAGGTGCCCAGCGCGAGCGCGAGGGTCGGGATGAAGAGCACGGCGAGCGCCCAGGGGATCAGCGTGAGCGGCTCGCCCCAGATGATCCGGCCTAACACCACGCCCCCCAGGGCCACGGCGGTCAGCAGCACGCCCGCAAGCCACGCCACCGCCAGCTGCCGCCCCAGCGGGTAGGGCACCTGCCCCAGCAGCGCCTCCGTGCGATAGCGCGCCTCGCGCACCCCAAGCTGCGACCAGACCAGCAGTGGCCAGAGCGCGGCGAGCATAAACCAGAGGTTGCGGAGGATCGCCGACGGCTCGGCGACACAGCCGATCCAGATGCCGGCCATGCCGGCCAGCCAGTACCAGGCGGACCCCTTCACGAGCAGCACTGCTTCGAGCCAGACCAGGCGCACGATGTTCAGCTGAAAGCGGCGCGGTGTGGGCAGCGGCGTCAGCCGGACGATGCTCTCGGCACCGCTGTCTGCGGTTGGCGCCGCTGGAGTCAGCGCTGCTTCAGCGGGGAGTAGTGTCGCCTGCTTTGCTCGGCGTACGACCGAGCGCGTCGGGTCGAAGCGCTGGAAGAAGCGCGAGCTGAGCAGCACCAGCCCGAGCGCCACGACCGGCCAGAGCAGGCGCTGGACAATCACGATGGGCGTCCAGGCCACCCCGCTCCAGAGAAAGGTATCCTGGGCCTGGCTGTCGGCCATGGTCAACTTGAAACCTTGCTCATAGGTCGGGAAGGCCGCGTGGGCAGCCGCCTGCGTACTCGATGCGACCAGATTGAACCCGGTCACGTCCAGCCACAGAGATTTCGTCTGCACCCCGGCGACGAACATAAAGCTGAAGAGCAGCACATAGACCACATTCCCGAAGCCGCCCTTTAGCCAGCTAATGGTCTCGAACAGCAGCGCCAGGGCCGCAACCAGGGCCATCATCGGGAGCGCGATCAGGAGGAATGGGGCCAGCAGCGGCCAGAGCTGCAGCCGAGAATCCTCACCGCGGATCAGCTGGATGATCAGCGCAGCGGCGGCCAGGATGGCCACGATCACACTGAGCACGGCCAGGTTGCTCAGCCATTTGCCGAGCAGATACTCGCTGCGACTGAGGGCGGTTGTGGCGATAATCTGGCCGACGCCGCTCTCCTCGTCGCGGGCGATGCTGTTCTTCACCAGGTAGAAGCCGAACAGCCCCAGGAAGAAGGTGATCACGATGGCCATCAGGCCGCCGACCCAGGCCGAGTTGTAGACTCCGCGGTGGACATCCAACAGGATCAGGATCTGCCCGGCACCGACCGCATAGCCCAGGTAGATCACCAGGCCGAGGACGATCAGAAAGCTGTAGCGGCGGGTGCGCTCGAGGAAATCGGCCTTGAGCATCGCGCCGAGGATGTTCCAGGTGTTCATCCGTTTACCTCCTACTGATTTGCCACCGCAAACAGGTAGGCATCCTCCAGGCTGGGCGGGAGCGCCTGCGCAGCGGGGGCGGGCGCGGATGCCTGCACCACGCGCACGCGCGTTCCGTCGAAGCGGCGGTTCATGGCGCTGATCAGGTGCTGGTTGCGGATGGCCGCCAGCTGACTCGACGGGATCACCCAGTCCCAGACCTTGCCCTCGACGGTCTGGAGCAGCGCCTCGGGGGTGGTCTGATGCACCAGGCGGCCCTGGTTCAGGATGGCGATATCGGTGGCGACCGACTCGATATCGGAGACGATATGGGTGGAGAGGATCACAATCCGGTTGCCGGAGAGATCGGCGAGCAGGTTGCGGAAGCGCACCCGCTCTTCCGGGTCGAGCCCAACGGTTGGCTCGTCCACAATCAGCAGCTGGGGGTCGTTGAGCAGCGCCTGGGCGATCCCGATGCGCTGCTTCATCCCGCCCGAGTAGCCGCCCAGCGGGCGCTTCCGCGCATCCACCAGGTTGACGACCTGCAGCAGTTCATCGACGCGGCGGGTCGCCGTGCGCTGGTCAAGCCCCTTGAGTGCGGCGATATAGTGCAGGAACTCCAACGCGTTCAGGTTCGGGTAGACGCCAAAGTCCTGGGGCAGGTAGCCCAGCACGCTGCGCAGCGGCGTCGGATGGCGGGCGATATCGTCGCCGTTCCAGTAGACCGCACCCTCGCTGGGCCGGGTGATCGTGGCCAGGATGCGCATCAGCGACGATTTCCCGGTGCCATTGGGGCCAAGCAGCCCCCAGACACCTGGCCGTAGGGTCAGCGTCACATCACGCAGACCCCACTTACTGCTTCCGTACTGCTTGCTGACGTGGTTGATGCCTAGTTCCATAAGGAAACTCCTTAGCGTCCGCGCGCCGCCCAGGCCAGGCCGCCCAGCAGCCCGGCGTCGAGCAGCAGGCGCAGGAGGATCGGCGGCTGGGCGAAGGTCAGCCCAAAGATCACGACAACGCTTAGCGCAGCCACCCCCAGCGGACGTCCGCGCGCCGGCTTGAGGAGAAACAGGAGCGCCGCCGCGACTCCGCAGAGCAGTGCGGTCAGCCACAGCCCGATCTCGAGCGGCTGCATCCAGCCCGGCTCGCGCCCGCCCTCGGCGCGCAGCTTGATGCCCAAGAGCATCTTGTGGTGCATCACGAACCCGCCCAGGTTGAATACGAAGTCGCGGGCCGAGTTGGTCGCCGCTGCCCCCAGCCCCTCGATGGTATAGCGTGACACCAGGCGGGTTCGGGCACCCCCATCCAGCGGCTCAAGCTGCCAGACCCATGGCCACAGCAGCACCTCGGGCATGGCCGACTCGGCCAGCAGGTAGTGGCGCTCCGGCACGATCTCGCGCACCTGAAGCATGCCCTGGATGAGCAGCGTCCCCGGCGTCGGATTCTGCCACTCTGGGTGGATCACGTCGGCGTTGGTATAGGTCACGTGATAGCCGGCGGTGTTGGTCAGCGCCCCGATGCGGTTCTCGATGAAGGTGTAGCTATAGAATCCGCCGCGCGAGTCGCCGATCTGGGCGATCCAGGGCCAGACCGCATCAGGCGGGGCGTCGATGCTGATCGCGTTGGTGACCCGGATGGTGGGGTGGCTGGTCAGCTCGTCGCCGGGCATGACCCGCGCCACCTCTTCGGCGGTCGCGCCCCAGCTCGGGATGGCCCGTACGGTGAGCGCGAACAGCCCGGCGCTCAGGCCGGAGGCAAGCAGCAACCCGCCGACCAGACGTATGCCGATGGCTCGGACCGTGTTCATCGCTCATGTTCCTCCTGCGCATTGTCGAGGGGCTGGACAGCGATCAGCTCCAGCCCCAGGTCGCGGATGCGGTTGAGGGCGCCGTACAGGGCTGCCTGGTCGGCGACTACCCCGCAGAGGATGGTCTCGCCGGCGGAGTTGAGGGTGATGCTGAAGTCCTCGAACCAGCGACTCCAGCGCGAGTCGATCTGGTCGCGCACCCGGATCTGGTAGCGTGTCGGCTCCATATGCCGGCTCCTTGTGGCCTGGTGGGGGAGGCGTCCCCGCCGCCTCAGTTTACGCTGCGGGCACAGCGGCGTCGCCTACCCTGGGGTAGGCCAGCGGGTAGGGAAATCAGATTTCCGATTTCAGATTTTCGATTTCCGATTTCCCTGCGCCGAGCTCGCAGGCGCGGGCGATCGCCTGGGGCCGGGTGCGGACGCCCAGCTTCTGCAGGATGTTATGCACGTGCCATTTGGCCGTGCCGACGCCAATCACCAGGGTCGCGGCGATCTCGGGGTTTGATTTGCCCGCGACCATCAGGTCGAGCACCCGCAGCTCCTGGGCGCTCAGCAGGGCGGCCAGCGGCGCGGGTGCCGCATCTGCGGGGCGGGCCAGCTGGAGGAGGCTGTCCACAAATGCGGGCGCGCTGTGGCGGGCCAGCTGGAGGAGCGGCGCGGTTGGCCAACCGGGGTGGGGGCAGAAGATACTGCGGTAGCCCTCGGGCGCCGCCAGGCGCAGGGCTTCCGTCACGCAGCGGGTGGCCTGAACCAGATCGGCCTGCTGCTGATGCGCCAGTCCCTGGGTGAGCCGGATCGCGATCAGGTGGCGCACCCGGCCTGCGGCGTGGATCGCCGGCTCCAGTCGGCTCAGCAGCTCCAGTGCGGGCGCCGGCTGATCCAGCGCCACCAGATAACCGGCCCGGAGCAGCGCCACCGGCGTAGATCGAGGCGGCTCGAACGGGAGCGCCTCAAGCTCGCCGAGGAGCTGATCCGCCGCATCCAGGCGGCCCTGGAGGATAAACAGCTCTGCCTGGACGGCCATGATCTTGGACACGACCATCGATAAGCCCCGCTGACGGGCCAGCTGGAGTGCTTCCTCGATCAGGGCCATCGCCTGGGCAGTCTCCCCGCGCAGCAGGGCGACCCGGGCCAGCACGATCTCGCTATCGCCGCCCATAATGTCATTCGCAAAGAGTCGCCTGGATAGGCTGCGGCCATGCTCGGCGCGCGTCTGCGCCACATCAAGATCGCCCCGCTCGTAGCCGATCAGCGCCAGCCGGATCGTGACCATCGCCTCGATGGGGAGCGATGGGTGACGCTCGGCGCCGCCCGCATCCGCCCTCACCACGGAACGGCACAGCGCCTCGGCCTCGCGCAGCTGACCTTGTTCGACAAGGTTCGATGCCAGCTCGCTCAGCGCCCCCTGCGTGATAAAGCGGTGATCGAGCTGCAGACCCAGCCGGTAGGCGTCGCGATATGCCTGGCCCGACGCTGACAGGTCGGCCTGGAGTGCGTGGTAGTGGCCCAGTGCAAACAGGATAATCGCGCGGAAGAACGAGTCATCTGGCGCCAGGTGCTCCAGCGCGGCGCGGGCCAGATCGGCAGTGCGCACATCCCCGCCGGCGATGGCGAGCATCGTCTGGAGCGCCAGCAGCCGCCCGTAGCCCGCAGCCCCGGGCTCGCCGGACAGGCCCTGGTAGGCCTGGGTGACATAGACCTCAGCCGGGCGTACATCGCCCAGCATCAACAGCGCGAATGCCTTATAGGCCAGCAGATCGGGGTAGGCGCCTAGCACCGGCTCGGGCAAGGCGCGCAGCCAGCCCAGCAGCGTCTGCAGCTCGCCGGCGCGGAGCAGATCGCCCGCCAGGCTATTGAGCAGGCGGGCCGCAGCGGCGGTGTCGGACAGCTCCAGCCAGAGCGTGATCGCCTCGCCGAGCAGACCCTGGTCCTCAAACCAGCACGCCGCTGCCGTCCGGGCGGCCCGCTCGACCTCAGATGTCAGGGTGGCGCGCAGCACATCGGCGAACAGGTGGTGGTAGCGATACCAGATGCGCTGGTCATCCAGGGGGATCAGAAACAGGTTGGCCTGGTCGAGCTGGGCCAAGATAGCAGCGGCGTCTGGGCTACCGGTCACGGCCTGGGCCAGGTCGGCGCAGAAGCGGGCCAGCGGGGCGGTGGCGCTCAGGAAGGCACGCACTGCGGGCGGCTGCTGGCGCAGCACCTCGTCGAGCAGGTAGTCGATGATATAGCGGTGGCTGCCGCCAAAGGTGGCGACAAAATCCTGGGGGTCGGGCTGGCGCTGGAGGGCCAACCCGGCGAGCTGGAGGCCTGCCGCCCAGCCCTCAGTGCGCGCCTCCAGCGTCTGGATAACGGCGTCGCTCACGTCGATCTGGATCGACTGGCGGAACAGCTGGCGGGCCTCGTCTAGGGTGAAGCGCAGGTCCTGGGCGTACAACTCGGTCAGTTGGCCCTGGACACGCAGGCGGGCCAAGGGGAAGGGCGGCAGCTCACGGGAGACGAGCACCAGGTGGGCCTGGGCCGGCAGGTGGCGGATCGTGTACTCCAGGGCCTCGTGCAGCTGGGGGTTCCGAATCACATGGTAGTCGTCGAGTACGAGGCCGAGCGGCGCGCGCCGCTCAGCCAAGTCGTTGAGCAGCTCGTCGAGCACGGCGGTCGGCGGCGCGGGCTGGGGCTGCTGTAGCAGGGCCAGGGCGCCCTGGCCAAGGGCCGGGTCGACCCCTTGGAGGGCCGCGACCCAGGCACCCAGGAAGCGCGCCGGGTCGTTGTGCCCGGCGTCGAGCGCGAGCCAGGCGAAGGATGAGGGATGAGGGATGAGGGATGAAGGATGATCAGGGCTTCCTTCGCTAGGCTTCATCCTTCTGTCTTCATCCTTCATCCTTTCCGAGAGCCACTCGGCGAGCAGCGTCGTCTTGCCGTAGCCGGCGGGGGCGACGATCAGGGTCAGCCGACCACGCGCCTCCAGGCCGGCCTGGATCTGGGCCAGCAGGCGGGGGCGTGAGACGCTGCCCGCACGCCAGATTGGCCGGTGAAACATGGTGCTGAGGAAACGGGTGCGCATCCAGCCTCACGAGATCCACGTGTGCCGACGAAAGTTGCTGCAAGTGTAGCATGCCGCAGCGCGGTCGCCTAGACCGCGCGGGTGGAGGTTTGGGCAAGCGTGCCCTCATAACGCGAACCAACCTTTGGGCGATCTTGATCGGGCTCTCGCCCACGTGCCTGCCAGGGCGGAGCCCCCGATCTACGTCGAGCTGCGGGTGCAGGCGGCGCTACTGCGCTCCTACCTGGCCCGCCGCCAGGGTGCGCATAGCGTGGCCATGGCCGCCGCCCAGGAAGCTCTCGCTCTGGCTCCCGAGGCAAACACCATGCTGCGCGGCCTGGCCGCCATCACCCACAGCCATATCCTCCTCGATGCCGGTGACGTCGCACAGGCTGCCGCCGGCTATCGCCAGGAGTTGGCCGCGATCTGGGCTGCCGGCATTCGCGTGATCATCCCCGGCGTCACCAACTACCTGGTCCAGGTGCTGCTGCTCCAGGGGCAGCTGGCCGCCGCCGAGACTCTCTGCCGCGAGACGCTGCGCCGGATCGCCGCGGCTGGCTGGGAGGCCGCCCCGCAAACGGGCGCAGCCCACATCGCCCTGGCCGAGGTGCTGTGCGAGCAGGATCAGCTGGATGCCGCCGAGGACTACGCCCGCCGCGGGCTTGAGCAGTCCCGGCGCGGCGCGTTCTTCGATGAAATCCGCATCGGGGCGATCTGCCTGGCCCGGGTGCGCCTGGCTCGCGGCGAGCCAGCCGACGTTCACGACTCCAGTAAGGCGACAGCTCTCGCATAGCATCACGGATAATCGGCTCTTCCGCAACAGCCGTGCTTAGGAAAATAACCGGGGCGTTCCCCAGCAGCATGTACCATACAGCCGGAATACGGCTGTATGATACACCTGGTGGAACAGCAAACGTGCTATGCGCTGTGAGCAGCGCAGCCTATGGCGCAGCCTGGGGCTGTGCGACGGCCGGCGCCGGGGATCTCGCCGGCCTCAGCGTCAGCAGCGTGCGGGCCAGGCCCCACACCCCCAGCGCGACCGCGCTGCCCATGAGCAGGGTGTGTAATTCCGCGAAGAATGCGGCCATCATGCTCAGCGGTACTCCTCCCCATACCCAGGGAATACCCAGCAGCAAGACCCCCAGCAACCCGAGATCGACGATCAGCGGCAGCACGACCGCCCGGCCGTACCAGCCAGCGCTGCGCCGGGCCGGCAGGCCCTGCCTCTGGCGGCGGAAGAAGTGGAACAGCGTCCCGCCGATCCAGGCCAGCGCGAGGGCCACCGGCACGAGCACCGACCCTACCTCCTGCGTTAGTAACTCCTGCACTCGAAACGTGTAGGGCATCGGCTGCTTGCCGGCGACCACGGCCAGTACCTCCTGGGCGATCTGGCTGGGGCCATTGCGTATAGTGAACCCCTGCGCATTCGTCAGCACAACCACGCCCAGTTTCTCGGTGGGCAGCATGAGCACATAGGATATAAAATTGGCTTCGTCTCCGCTGTGAGCGACCGCTGGCACGCCGTCGAGCTGGCCGATGTACCAGCCCATGCCATAAGATATCTCCGGCGTTATCGGCGCCGCCGCTTGATGCATGGCGGCGCTGCCTTGCGGCGATACCACACTCACACTCCCATACCGCCCGTCGTTGAGCTGGGCGATGAGATAGTGGGCCATATCCTCGGCGCTGCAGATCAGCGCGCCGCTGGGTAGGCCCCCGCGGTTGAAGGGTAGGTCTTTGGGGATCGGCATCCCGAACCAGATCAAGTGACCGCCGGCCATGCCCGCCGCTGCCGCCGCGTCCAGGGAGGTAAAGCTCTGCCGCATCTCCAGCGGATCGAAGATCTGCTCCTGGAGGTAGCGCTCATAGGACTGTCCAGTGACTGTCTGCACAATCAAGCCCAGGATATTGAAGTTCACATTCGAATATTCATAGACAGTGCCGGGAGCATGGGCCAATGTGGCATCGGCCAGACGGCGCACAGCAGCCTCGATGGCCACATCACGCAGATCGCTGGCCAATACGTCCTGCGCTCCGAGACTGCGCGAAAAACCGCTGGTCTGGTTGAGCAGCTGCCGGACCGTGATCTGGGCGGAAGCCTGCGGGTCGGCCACGCGAAACCAGGGCAGGTAGGTCTGCACGGGGGCGTCTAGCTCAAGCTGCCCGGCCTCGACCAGCTGCATGATCGCCAGCGCGGTGAACGATTTGGTCACCGAGCCGATCATAAACGGCATCTGGGCGGTCACCGCGCGCCCGTCAGAGCCGGCCTGGCCGTAGCCGTGCATGTAGGCCACCTGGTCGCCCCGGACGATGGCCAGCGCCAGGCCGGGGATGTGCAGGGCCTGCCGCTGCGCCTCGACATAGGCATCCACCGCGGCGAAATCGGGCTCGGCCGGAAGCGGTTGGGCATAGGTGGGGGTGATCGCCGCCATCACCGCCAGGCAGAGCGCCACCAGGGCGGTCAGTGCGAAACGAAGGCGTGCGGGAAGCGACCGAACGATTGATGCGCGCATTGACTCCTCCTCATACATAGGTGCGCCCTGGCTTACGCTGCCGCTCGGCTATGCCTTCGCAACCACCTGCTTGTGCGCTCGGACCATCTGCTCCTTGATCATCTTGTCGAACTTCTTCCGCATGGGGGGCAGATTGATTATCGGCACGACAAAGGTATTCAGCATCCTGATGCTGAAATCAGCCTGCGGGAAGGTCTTGTACAGGCCCATCCGGGCGTAGGCGCGATGGTCGGCGGGGAAGATCATGCGCAGGCGCCCATAGACGTCGTCGCGGAAGATCTTCATCCCGCCCTCACCGAGGAAGGTCTGCGGGCGGCGGTAGCCGGCCTGCGCGTAGCTCAGGGTGCGGGCCATCAGCTGGTCGAGCTGGCGGTCGAGATCCGCCGAGTCGCCATGTTCGTCGCTGACCACGCCGACCAGGTTGGCGCTTTGAAACTCAAAGAAGCCCCGGAAGATCTCCATCAGATTGGGCACCTGCCCCAGCGGGCCGGCGATCACCAGGGCCACCTGCTTGCCCACCAGGACGGGCGTGTGGGTGTTGAAGAAGATCCGGTCGAAGAACATCTTCCAGCGCGCCGACAGGTAGCGGTCGACCATCCGCCCCGCATAGACCAGCACATCGGCGGTCATCACCGTGGAGCTGTAGAAATCGATGTAGCCGTCTTTACCGGTGTAGGCGCACTCGTAATTGCCGCCACACTCGATGCAGCCCAGGCAGCTGGATTTCATGTCGAGGTCGTGGATGTTGACCACGCGCACCTCGCCCGCGAACGCGCCGCGGCAGCGGGCGACCATGTTCGCCAGGCTGCTGTCGGCCGGGCTGGCATCATGGAGGATGACCACCTTCTTCCCGGCGGTGGGGACGGGGTTGGGCGGAAGCTCAGGCT
>Ga0208376_1000033_pt1 | contig 36574 bp, 27 predicted proteins | sample CryBogmetaGMA25M_FD_184548 | JGI IMG/M metagenome (GOLD analysis project Ga0208376, IMG submission 184548) | Freshwater microbial communities from Crystal Bog, Wisconsin, USA - MA2.5M (SPAdes) | ecosystem: Environmental > Aquatic > Freshwater > Lake | place: Crystal Bog, Wisconsin, USA...
TGCATCAGCCCTGGGTAAGATGGCGTGTCGCTCAAAAACCTGTGGTATAGTTTGCGCGGGAGCAGCATAGCCGGAGCCTAGCCCATGGCGAAGCCAAAGACAAACTTTACCGAGTTGACCCATCGAGTTGTTCGCGAGGCAGCCGAGCCGCTAACGATAGATGAGATTGTCGCTCGCGTCTTCACCCTTGCACACGGCGAAACAACCAAAAACCTCAAAAACACCGTGCGCGGTGCGATCTCCCAGAGCCATAGCATTGTCCTTACTCCCGATGGGGGTTATGGCTGGAAGACCCACCTGCTCAATGGCGTTGTCCACCGGATTGTTCTTGACGATGAGGATATGTCTGAGCGCGAGATCTTTCTTGATGATCTTCAGCGCGACCTGCTGGAACCCACCTCGCTTGGCAGCGATAAGTATGGCGTGACTGGGCCTGCTCGCCTGGAGTTGGTCGGCGGGCCGACCCTGCATGCTGCTGCCCTACCGCGCACTATCGGCGACTATTTGCTCAACGTTGATGGTGCGTTCTGGATCTGGCTCGATCAGCATAATCCCCAGTCCGGCGATAGTCTGCTGCTTACGGCTATTGATGTAGACGCTCGCCGCTATAGCCTTAGCTATGAGCCCGCCTCCGCCCGCGATGATGAGGCTATCGCCGCCCGTAACCAGGAGGTGATCGCTGCCGCTGTGAGCTACGTTCATCACAGCAAGGGTCATGCCGCAATCTGGGATATTGCGAGCTACCTCAACGCGAGCGGTCTTTTCCACCAGATCCCTGCCCCCCTGCCCTTCGGCGATCTCTGGACCGCCGAGGTCTGGGGGCCGCTTGTGGATAAATATGATGTCTCGCCACTGACGCTCGGTGGCCAGGATGATGCGGCCCTGGATTTCCTCAACGCGATGCTCAGCGGGAGGGTCGTCGCTAACAGTGGTGAACGGATGGCATCCGGTACAGGTGACGGCCCGGTCATTACGGTTGGAGAACACGGCACCTACCAGGGCATCCTCGGTGTCGACCCGGCTCTGCTCCAGGCGCGCATTGATCAGATTCTCCAGAACCCGATCATCCTTGTCTCCGACAACGACCCGCTGCTAACTGCGATTACCACCGTGTTCGCCTCTATGGCGCTGCCCTCGCCCACTGGCCGCCCCTACCTGGCAAGCCAGCTTGTGGCGATATTTGGCGATACGGATGAGATCCTCGACTGGATCGAGCATGGTGCCGAACTCGGTATGGTGCAGATTGACCCCGCCTACGAGGCGCTGTGCGATGACGAAGGCGATGCGGAGGTGATAATCCCGCAGCCTGAGCCACGTGGTCATGTGAGCTGCACTCTTGTGCTGCGTGTCAGTTATCGCGCTAAGTCCGATTTCTGGCGCGAGATCGAGATTGCTGACGACCAGTATCTGAGCGACCTGCACTTAGCTATCCAGCGCGCCATAGACTGGGATAATGATCACCTCTATGCGTTTTATACAGGCAAGCGCCCCTACGACCAGAAGACCGAGATCGGCGCTCCGGGTGGGATGTCTCGCCGCCGTGCCGATAAGGTGACGCTCGGCGCGCTGGATCTGCGCGCACGTCAGAAGTTTCTCTATCTCTTCGACTTTGGTGACGACCACCTCTTTGACATTCAGGTGATGAAGATTAACCCCAAGGCTCCCCCCGGCATCTACCCGCGTATCGTTGGACAGCAGGGCGACCGGCTGGTTCAGTACGAGGGTGAGGATGAGGATGAGTGGGACGAGGAGTAGGAAATAAGTGCGGTATCTCCCCTCTCCCTTGGTGGGAGAGGGGCAGGGGGTGAGGGGGGACGGTTGGCACAAGATCGGCTTATGTGAGAAGAATTGGTGTGAGGATACGTGCGGCAAAATAGAGTGAGAGGAACCCCATGCAAGTAAATCCAGGAATCTTTAAGGCGTATGATATTCGCGGCATCTACCCGACCGATCTGAACGAGGAGACGGCCTACCTGATCGGTCGCGCCTTCGTCACCTTCCTTGATGCTCAAAAGGTGGTTGTCGGTCGCGACATGCGAACCTCCGGCCCCGCCGTCTTTGATGCGGTTGTGCGTGGAATTATTGATCAGGGTGCCGATGTGGCGAACATTGGCATGGTCAGCACCGACCAGTACTATTTCGCCTGTGCCCAACTCGGCTTGCCCGGCATGATGGTGACGGCCTCGCATAATCCCAAGCAGTACAACGGCTTCAAGATGGTGCGCCAGATGCCCTATTTGCTCAGCGGCGATGAGGGTATTCAGGATCTGCGCAGGCTTGTGGAGAGTGAGGATTTTCCCACCATCAGCCGCAAGGGTCAGATTGTTGACTACGACTTCAAAGATCAGTTTATCGAGAAGGTGCTCTCGCTGATTGATGTGGAATCGCTGGCGGATCGCAAGCTGAAGGTGGTCGCTGATACGGGCAACGGTATGGTCGGCCCCATCCTGGCGGAAGTCTACGCACGCCTGCCGATTGAGTTGATTGGACTCTACCTTGACCCGGATGGTACCCTGCCGAACCACGGCCTCGACCCGCTCCAGCCCGAGAATCGCGCCGAACTCCAGCAGCGGGTGAAGGATGAGGGTGCCGACATCGGGTTCGCCTTTGACGGTGACGGCGACCGCTTCTTCGCAATTGACGACCGGGGCGACTTTATCTCCGGCGACTTCCTGACCGCTATCCTCGGTCGCTACCTGTTGGCCAAGGAGCCTGGCTCGAAGATCCTCTACGATGTGCGTGCCTCGTGGGCTGTGCCCGACGGGATCACGGACGATGGCGGCACCCCGCTGATCGAGCGGGTTGGCCACGCTTTCATCAAGCGCCGTATGGCTGATGAGGATGCCATCTTCGCGGGCGAAGTCTCGGGCCACTACTACTTCAAGGCATTCACCTTTGCCGACTCGGGCCTCATCCCCTCGCTCTACATCATGGAACTGCTCGCCAAGCGCGGCGTGAAGATGTCGGAATTGCTCAGCGAGCTTGAGGCGAAGTACTTCATCTCTGGCGAGATTAACTCGAAGGTTGATGATACCCAAGGTCGGCTGGCTGCTTTGGCCGAACGCTATGCCGATGCCAAGATCGAGCGAATTGACGGTATCTCCGTAACCTACGATACCTGGCACTTCAATGTTCGCACCTCAAACACCGAGCCGCTGATTCGCCTGAACCTGGAATCAATTGTCTCCTGCGAGGATATGGAGCAGAAGCGCGACGAGGTGCTGGCGATCATTCGCGGCTAAGACGTTTCTGTCTCAGAACATAATGATTGGGGATGGCTGCGCCATCCCCAATCGTGTTTAAAAGCTATTCGCAGTCGGCTGCGGTTGCGGCTCGTTCGTGCGCGAGATCCCCGGCTGTGAGGTTCTCGTGGGCGGCTCAGCCGTCGGCGGCTCGACCGTCGGAGTCGGCGGCTCAGCCGTCGGTGTCTCGACCGTCGGAGTCGGCGGCTCAGCCGTCGGTGTCTCGACCGTCGGAGTCGGCGGCTCAGCCGTTGGAGTGGGCTTCTCAACCGTCGGCAGCTCGGTCGTCGAAGTCGGTTTCTCGACCGTCGGCGGCTCGACCGTCGGAGTGAACTTCTCGACCGTCGGCGGCTCGGCAGTCGAAGTCGGCTTCTCGACCGTCGGCGACTCAACGGAGATGGTAGGTTCAAACCACGGCGTATCCGTGAACACCGGGTTTAGCGGGGATGCCGTGTTGGTAAGCGTTGGCGGCGGAATGTCCGTTGGCGGCACATTCGGCACGTAGGTATCAGCAGCAGTCGGTACGGGGGTATCCGTGGCGGTTGGTGTAACCGTCGGCGTCTCTGTGCTGGCGGTAGTCGCTGTGTAAGAGGGTGTCTCGGATGGCATCGTCGTACTTGACACGACAATTGGCGGATTGAAGATCTCCGATCCATCGCCAAACAGCCCGCTATCGCGCAGCAGATTGACACCGGCAACCGTGTAGACACTAAATATCACCAGAAGCAGCGTCAGGAGGCCAAGGTAAATCCCTCGGTCACGCGGGGTGAGGCCCGCAAACCAGCCACGCAACCCGCCTACAGAGGCAATCTGCCCAACTGATGCCCCAACAACGACCGGCGGCGTTGAAGGGAGTCCTGAGCCCGTGTATAATGGACACCGAACGTGACCCGACGAAAGGCAAAAAGTTGTCTGATAGTCCGACCGAGTGGTCGGGATATCCTGGGCCTGCCCTGTCGCATAGCAGCGATGCTCAGGAGTAGGCGACGCAAAGCGTATTGCCTGGTTTTGTTTCAGGCCAAGGTATGGGCAGTGGCCTGATGGCTCGACCATAGTGTTTCAGGGCTCCTGCAAAGATGCGGACAGGAGTATTATAGGCTTCGGCCCTTGTAGCGTCAAAGCCGCCGGATCGTGAGCATATGCGAATCCTGATACTCTCGGATATCCATTCGAACCTGGTGGCCTTGGAGGCGGTTCTGAGCGCGGCGGGCAGCTTCAATGCCCTCTGGTGTTTGGGCGACACGATTGGTTACGGCCCGCAGCCAAACGAGTGCGTCGAACTGATGCGCCAACACGCACAGATTGCGATCACTGGTAATCATGATTTGGCAAGCCTCGGAAAGATTGATCTGCACGATTTCAATCCCGATGCGCGCAAAGCCAATATCTGGAATGGTAGCCAACTCAAGGAAGAGAACCGTGCTTGGCTTGATCCCCTCCCGCCAAGCATCCACGTTGATAGGCAGTTCCTCGTCACCCACGGCAGTCCACGCGAGCCGATCTGGGAGTATCTGCTAATGCCAGATCAGGCCGTTGCAAACTTTGAATTCTTCCCTAACCAGGTATGCTTCATGGGTCATTCCCATGTCCAGCTTGGTTTTCGTATGCGCAGCGGCAGTGAACACGCCGAACGATTTCTCCCCGACACCGGGCGCACGCTTGAGCTGAATAGCTCGACGCGCTATTTTATTAACCCTGGCAGTGTCGGCCAGCCCCGTGATCAAGATCCACGGGCAGCCTATGCGATGCTTGATACGGCGAACAACAGCATCCGCTTTCACCGCGTTGCCTATGATGTTACTGCCACCCAGCGCCAAATGAGAGAGTGTGGCCTGCCCGTTGCCCTGATCCGTCGCCTTGAGTACGGCATATAGCAATCGTCTTGGATCCGTGAAGGGGAGTCAAGGCTTTAGCCGACTTTCGATAGACCCGTTAGACAAGGTTCACAGATACTTTACAGTTCTACCCCCCTAGCCCCCCGCAAGCGGGGGGGGACAACGCACTGGTTCCCCCCCGCTTGCGGGGGGGCTAGGGGGGGTAGCATGCCAAGAGTGTAAAGTAGACTTAGCCCCTCTGAAACCATGTCTCACTCATTAAACGCGCTACGAGCATCTATCCGTGAGGCGTTTATAGTGATCGTGCGCCTCTGCCATATCTTCAGGAGTCTCAACCCCCTCTATGCAGAAATCTTCCGCGCCCCCTGTTCAGAATTCTGTGCATCTGCCGATGCCGGTGATGGTAGGAGTTGGTGTTCTTCTCCTGATCAGTCTCGGTCTTACCGTTCCCTTCGACCCAACCTGGTGGCAGGTCGTGATCCTCGGCGTTGTGCAGGGACTCACCGAGTTTCTGCCGATCTCGTCTACCGCGCACCTGCTGATCGTCGGTAATCTGATTGGGTTTACAAAAAATATCGGCGGCACGTTTGACATCGCCATCCAGATCGGAACCGTGATCGCGGTGATCGCTTTCAATATCGCGGATCTCATTGGTCAGGCGAAGTCCTTGATTGACCGGAGCAATCCCGCTGCGACGGCGGCGGCCCAGCGATTGTGGATCGCAGTGGCGGTGGCTTTTCTGCCTGCCGCCGTGGTCGGTGTCGCCTTCCGCAAGGTGATCAAGCAAGTTCTCTTTGAGAGTCCTGCCGCAATCGCCGCTGCCCTGATTGTCGGCGGGATTATTTTTCTGCTGATCGAACTGCTGCCGCGCCGTGAGGCGCGCACAACCGAACTGGGCGAAATCAGCGTCGGTCAAGCCCTCGGTGTCGGCGTTGCTCAGATCTTCGCCCTCGTCCCCGGTACCTCGCGCTCGGGTTCGTCCATCGTCGGCGGTCTGCTGTCGGGACTCGACCGGCGCACCGCTACGGCATTCTCGTTCTATCTCTCGATCCCTGTCCTGGGCGCAGCTACCCTGGTGGATCTGCTCGGCAGCCTGAGCCAGATCCAGACCGGCGACTGGGGACGTTTGCTGCTCGGTACGGTGGTCTCCATGATCGTCGGTTGGCTGAGCATTGGGTGGCTGCTGCGCTATGTGGCCCGCAATAACTTTATCTCGTTCGGGATCTACCGGATTGGCGCAGGGATCGTCATCCTGGCCCTCGTGTTTGGTGGGTGGCTCTTGTGAACATAGCCGATAGCCGATACCCGATAGCTGATAGTCGGACACCAGTGGCCATTTTCATCGCGGCGTTGTGTGCGCCTCGCGCATGGTGGCTCTCGTGAGATGGTTACGGCAGGTGTTTGATATGCCTGCGCTCCTTGCCGCGATGCTGCTGGGATTCTTGCTGATTCAGCCTGCAATCTGCCTGATCCACTGTGCAACGACCACCTCTCCGCAATCTATCGGGCCGCAAACTGGGAGCCATCTCTTCTGCTCGCTCTCCGAGGGTCAACTCAGCTACACAAACCACACGCCGATACCCGCCTTCTGGCCGACTATTCCGGCTATCGGTTCTTTCGTGTTGCTACCTGTGACTACATGGCTCTTCGTCCTGATCTGCATCGCCGCTTATGCTCTATCTCCGCCGTGGTCGCCCCCAATCCCGCCCCCGCGCGGCATTCCTTCGGAACTTTGACGCAAAGGCGCAAAGAATTCCGTCATTTAGGTAGACGCAAGAAGGTCTCTTACCCTTAACTCTAGAAGAAAGACACATACCTATGCGACAGCGCATCCAGATTCTCGCCGTCGTCCTCGGCCTGCTCACCCTCATCGCCTGTGGTTCCAGCACCACCACCACGAAGCCCGCCGCAACCGCTGCGCCCAGCGGTTCTAGCCCTGCCAAGATCAGCGTCACCGATCCGTGGGCGCGGGCGGCAGCGATGACCGGTGCATCTACCTCTGGTGCGACTGGCACCATGACGAACACGGCGGCCATGAGCGGCACTATGCCGATGACCAACACGACGGCTATGAGCAGCACCATGCCGATGACGACGACGGCGAGCGGCGGCACGAGCGCGGCCTACCTGACGATCACCAACAGCGGCGGCACCGCCGACGCGCTGATCAAGGCAGAGAGCGACGTGGCCACCTCCGTTGAGCTCCACACGATGACGATGACGAACAACGTGATGATGATGACGCCGGTGGAGAAGATTGAGGTTCCGGCCAACGGTAAGGTCGAGCTGAAGTCGGGTAGTTTCCACGTGATGCTGATCGGCCTGCGCCACGATCTGAAAGAGGGCGAAGTGGTGAAGCTGACCCTCACCTTCCAGAACGCGGGCAAGATCCAGGTTGAGGCACCGGTGCGTAAGCCCTAGCCGATCTTCCTGGTGAATGATGTCTTGTGTTGATGGAGGTTGCCAGCTTCGCTGGCAACCTCCATCACTACAATGCAGGTTTTGAAAAGGAGATCGCCATGATCCATATACGACCCATCCTCGCACTGATCTCGCTCACCTTGCTGCTGAGCGCATGCGCCAGCGCACCGGCAGCCGCCCCAACTGTAGCCAGTACCGAGACCGATGTTCCTACGGCGGGGACGCTGATCGATCCGCCCAAACCTCTGAGCGACTTTACTCTGGCCAGTAGCGAGGGCGGCAAGCCGCTGAGCCTGAGCCAACTACGCGGTAAGCCGGTGCTGCTCTATTTTGGCTATACCTTCTGCCCTGATGTCTGTCCGACAACACTGGCGGAGTTTATCCGAGTCAAGAAAGATCTTGCCAGCAGAGCCGATCAGCTCTCGGTGCTGATGGTGAGTGTTGACCCCGAGCGCGATACGCCGGCGGTGCTAGAACGCTATATGAAGGCGTTCGATCCGAGCTTTATCGGCATGACCGGCGACGAGGCGACGCTACGCCGGATCGGCGGCGAGTACGGGCTCTTCTACCAGCGCCAAGCGGTAAGCGGCAGTTCCGCTGCTTACCTAATGAATCATAGCGCCGCATCCTACCTGATTGATCCGCAGGGACAGCTACGGATGATCTACAGCTACGGCACGCCGCACACGGTGATCGCACCTGATGTGGAGCGATTGCTTGCGGAGAGACGCTAGGAGGAGGCCGCACATGGTACGCATGATCCGCATGTTGATGGGGCCGATCCTGCTGGCACTCTGCCTCACGTCCTGCGCTGCCTCGGTACTCCCGCCCCTGGCCGATGGTCTCGTGCGCGCACAGCAGGCGCGTGAGGGACTGACATTCACCCTCGACAGCCCGTCTGCTCCTCATGTGAATACAACCCAGCACTTGCGCGTCACCCTAGTTGATGCCACCGGTCGCCCTGTGGAAAATGCGAATGTCTATTTCGATATGACGATGAATATGCTCTGTTTAGGCGACAGCAAGCCGGTGGCCAACCCAGTTGGGCGCGGCGGCTACGAGGCGGAAGTCGTCTATGTGATGGACGGAAACTGGAAGGTGACGGCGGTGGCCACCCTGGACGACCGTGAACTGCGCGCCACCTTCCCGATCAGCGTCACAAAGTAGCGCCTGCGAACAACGAGATGTGGCCATAGAAGAACACGGAAAGACACGGAAAAAGGATATTTCCGTATCTTTCCGTATTTTTCTGCGGCCAGATTCGCGAAAGTCTTGCTACGTACTACACACTTACGTGTGCTTTGCTCGGTACGGTCGGCATCAGCGGCGCTCGGCGGCGGTGGCAGGTAAGGTAGACCAGCGGCCCCATTGTGCAGCGCAGAGCGCGCAGACGACCGCGAGGGATGATCGCGGCCATACTGGGACGCAGTACCGTCATCTCGTTATCCACAATGAGCTTGCACGTCCCCTGGAGAACAACCACGAGCACGTCCACTTCATCGTTGATATGCTGAGGTATGGACGCTCCATCAGCGAGGCGCAGCAAGTTAACATTCAGTTGCTCGGTATTTGCGCTATAGACCGGCCCGTCGTACTCCGTTCCCTGTAGCGCCCCTGCTATATTGATCAATAGATCGGCTGGAAGGCCCATGGTTCGCTCCTCTCATGTGTGTTTGTGCGCCAGCCGGTGAAACGCGGCAGCTCTCAGCGTGTCTTACGTCACCTTTATTATATCTTGGTTCGTTCCAAAGGCTGTCAGCATCGTGCAGAGCCAACAATGACCGCACCGCAGCGTCATTTCCTGGCAATAGGCAGCGGGATACGGACAAAGATCGTCGTGCCGCTGCCCAGCGATGACTCGATTGCGAGAGTGCCACCGAGGATCATAACTCGCTCCTGCATGCCAATCAGCCCGAGTTGCAACGTAGGATTGAGTTGCACTGTAGGATCCGGCGCTCGGGATGGATCGAGGATCGCGAATCCCACGCCGTCGTCTTCAACGATCAGGCGCACCTCATTGGTTCGTCGCTCAATGATCACGCTCACCTCAAATGCCTGGGCGTGTTTGCGCACATTGTTGAGCGCCTCTTGTACAAGCCGATAGAGCGTCGTCTCTACGGCCAAGGGCAGATGTACGCCATCCAGTTCACTCACATGAAGATCCACTGCAACATTCGCCCGTGCCGACCACTGCTCAACGTAGTTGCTGAGTGCTATGACCAGTCCTAGGTCGTCCAACACCAAGGGGCGCAACTCTACCGCCAAATTGCGTACATCTTCGCTGATTTGCACTGCCATCGTCTGAAGCTGTGCGATATGTTCGACCGTAGGCGCCCCGAGATCGCCATTATTTTGGAGTACCTTGAGACCCAGGATGAGGGCCGTGAGATCCTGGCTCATCTGGTCGTGGAGTTCACGAGCGATGTGACGGCGCTCCTCCTCCTGGGCAGTGACAAGGCGCTGGAGTATCTCTTCGCGGGCCTGCTCACTCCGTATCCGCTCGGCCATCTCCGCCTGGAGCGCCAGATTCATCAATCCCAACTCGCGGGTGCGGACTGTCACCCGTTGTTCGAGTACATCACACGACTCCTGGAGCGCGACCTCGGTCTGCTTGAGGGTGGTGATGTCAGTGAACGTCATAACCACGCCACTAATCTCGTCGGTGAGGGTGCGGTACGGTTGAATATGCATGTTCCACCACCGATCCTGTGTCGGCTGATGAATTATCCGATCCACCAGCGCAAGGGACTCAAGCGCCTCGGCGATGAGTATGTGCATGTCATCATCGCAAAAATGAGCGTTGAGATCTGTGATCATGCGCCCAATATCGGAGTCAATCAGGGCAAAGATCGCGGTGGCCTGAGGATTGAAGCGGGCGATCCGCCCGTCGAGGTAAAGAAAAATGACCGGGATCTGGATACTGGCGAAGACATTGATGAGATCGGCGTTCGCCCGATCAAGCTCGGCGATCTTGCGGTTGAGCTCCTCATTAACGACCTGAAGCTCCTCATTAACGGCTTGAAGCTCCTCATTAACGGTTTGAAGCTCCTCATTGACGACCTGAAACTCCTCATTGATAACCTGGAGATCTTGATTGACGGTCTGAAGTTTCTCGCTCTCCATGCGCAGTTCAGTGTTGATGGGCGACGCACGACGGTCGTCACTGTCGCTCGTTTGCGAAACCTCGCTGGAGATCTGCTCAGGGGGAGGGCTATGCGCCAGCATAATTTTGGGTAGCGTCGCCATAGTGGTAGCTCTATTTGATGGTCAGACGGTGTAGTTTTCTCGTTCTTCTCGTTCACTGCCAGTGTACCGCAGAAACAGTGCTGCGTATCAGGCTCTTACGAACAACGCAGGATTATCAAGCAGCGTACGATCCCTGACAGTGTCAGGGATTTCCTTACACGGATGTCAGATATTCCCCACTCGATCTGCTACTAGTCCTCGTTATATCATAATGTTGTGGGCGTCATGCCACACGACGGACGTTTCAACAGGGTCCGACGTCGTGTATGGCCTCCCGTTCTCGTGAGGAGCGCGTTGCAACGGGGCGCCCCGCTCCTCACGAGTATATTTGTGCTAAATTTTCAGGGAGATTTCGACAGCCCTGCGCCAGTGTGCTACAATCGAGCCGGGTGATGCTCGTGACTACGAGGAGGTAGTTCGATGCGTATCGAGCGCAACCTGGCGATGGATCTTGTCCGTACGACCGAAGCGGCGGCCCTGCGCTGCGCCCGCTGGATGGGCCGTGGCGATAAGATTGGCGCGGATCAGGCCGCTGTTGATGCGATGCGGATGTCGCTCGACAGCGTGCCGATGAACGGCGTCGTCGTGATCGGCGAGGGAGAGAAGGATGAGGCGCCGATGCTCTACACCGGTGAGCATGTCGGCAGCGGCGATGGCCCAGAGATGGACATTGCTGTGGATCCGGTTGAGGGTACGACGTTGCTGGCCGAGGGGATGCCCGGCGCGATTGCCGTAGTGGCCGTGGCCGAGCGAGGATCACTGTACAATTGGGATGGGTTCGCGTACATGGATAAGCTCGCCGTCGGAGAGCGTGCCCGTGGAGTGATTGATATTAACGCCCCGGTGGCCTACAATGTCCGTGCCGTGGCTCGTACACTTGGGAAGCAGATCGAAGATCTGACCGTGGTCGTGCTTGACCGGCCTCGTCACAAGGATCTGATTCGGCAGATCCGCGAGACAGGTGCGCGGATTAAGCTCATCCTGCACGGCGATGTGAGCGCCGGGGTGATGACGGCGATTGATAATCCTCCTGCCGATATGCTCATGGGTATCGGTGGCGCGCCTGAAGCGGTGATCACGGCCTGCGCCCTCAAGTGTACCGGCGGCGAGATCCAGTGTAGGATCTGGCTGCGCAACGATGAGGAGCGCCAGATGGCCGCCGAACGCGAGGTTGATCTCAAGCGAGTCTTCCGGATCAACGACCTCGTGCGCGGCGAGGATGTCTTCTTCGCGGCTACCGGTATCACCTCCGGCGAGTTCCTTCAGGGCACCGAGTATTTTGGCGGCGGTGCCCGCACCCATAGTGTGGTGATGCGCGCCCGCTCCGGCACTGTGCGCTATATCTCGGCGACGCACCGCTGGGATAAGCTCATGCGTATCTCAAATATGCCCTACGCATAAGTGTTCTTTGTCGCTCGCATTAACGCATACAGGCGGTGCATGCGCCGCCCATATGCGTGATGCGGGCGGTGTATGTACCGCACCCTCACGCCCTCTATGCACGCTGTTGCCGCTCCGCCTTCCCGCCTTCGTGATGCGCTGACCCGATCTCCTGCCCTGATTGCCGCCCTTGCCCTGGCCACCGGCGGGTTGGTGGGTACCGCCGTCGCTTTTGGTCCAATCTACGCTGTTGCCAGTCTTCTGTCGCTCCTGGCTGGGCTTGCTCTGCTCATCAGCACCGAGGCCGGGATGATCGCTGTCTTTGCGATCACAACCCTACTCCCCTTTGGCACATTGCCGTTTAAGGCGATTATTACTCCGAACTTCCTGGAGTTGGCCCTCGCCGGACTCGGTGTTGTCTGGGTGCTGCGGCTCCTGGCTCGCTCCGATGCCTACGATCTGCGGGTGTCACCCCTTGGTTTGCCTATCCTTGGTTTTATCGGCCTCACTTTCTTCTCGCTTGTCCTTGGCGCACGCGGTCTACCCGACTCGTTAACTCTCCATAACTACGCGAAATTCGTCCTTGGCGTGCTGCTCTATTTCAGTATGGCGAACTGTATCCTCACCCGCACCCAGGCCCGCCTGATCATCCGCGCCATCATCCTCAGCGGCACGCTGGCCGCGCTGGTGGCGCTACTCCTGCTGGCCCTCCCCGACAACCTTGCCCTCAGCATACTGGTGGCGCTCGGGCGGATCGGCTACCCTACCCAGGGACGGGTGCTGCGCTATATTGAGGACGGCCCAGGTACCGGTCTCGAACGTGCCATTGGCCTCTCGGTTGATCCGAACAGCTTTGCCGGTATGCTCGCACTCGTAACGGCCCTTGCCCTAGCCCTGCTCTTTGCCCGCCGCCCGGTGCTTCCCCGTAGTCTGCTGATCGCTGTGGTGACGGTACTTACGCTGGCCTTGCTGCTCACCTTTTCGCGTGGGGCATTGCTTGGCCTGATCGCCGCTGCTATCTATCTGGCCACCCTGCGCTACCGGCGGCTCTGGTGGACGATGCTTGCTGCCGGTCTGCTTGGTGGCGGGTTGCTGGTGGTCATGGGCCTTGCCAACGACATTATCCAACGTCTCTTCGCGGGCGTGCAGTTGCAGGATCAGGCCCAGCAGATGCGATTGGCCGAGTACCAGAATGCGGTCGCGATTATTGCCCGCTACCCGCTGTTTGGCATCGGCTTCGGCCTGGCCCCCGACATTGACCTAACCGCCGGAGTGAGCAGTATCTACCTGGCGATTGCTCAGCGTATGGGCTTGGTTGGCCTCACGGCGTTTGTCGGTCTTACGGCAGCCTGGTTCTTCATCACCCTTCGTGCGCTACCGCAGATGGATGAGGAGCGAGTCGGCTGGCTGCTCGGCGCTCAAGCCGGCCTCGTGGCCGCTCTCGTCGTCGGGATCGCCGATCACTACTTCTTCAATATTGAGTTCAGCCATATGGTGGCACTCTTCTGGGGCATCTCCGGCCTCGGGATGGCAATTGTGGCGTTGCCGGATGAGCAGTAACCGTTCCCCGCTTTTGTCTCATCTTGTACATATCAAACAATTTTCCGCCATTCTACTATGGGCTGTTTATGGCGTTTTACACCTTCCTGATGCGAAATTACTATGTCTGCACAACCTTTGTTCAACTTTTGCATTTATTCACGACTATTGACTATCATGTTATAATCGTTTTTGCACGAGCGTAGTTTCTAGTCCGTACTACCGTCCTAACGTCGTGTTCTACGGCGTGATTTGGTCGGGTGCGCCTGTGCTATGGATACGAATAAGTAAAGGTATAGGTTTGGACACCACACAGCACAAAGCGCGCCTCCGCCACTACTTCGACGGGGTCGGTTTTGCTCGTTGGTCTGCGATCTATGGAGACGCGGAGCTGTCGGCGGTTAGGAAGACCATTCGGGCTGGCCATAATGTCATGTTGGGCACAGCTGAGGCGTGGATTGCGGAGTCGTTCCCCCAGCCGGCGGGAGCAACCGCGCTTGATGCGGGCTGTGGTACCGGGCTGTTTAGCCTCGCCCTCGCCCGACGCGGTTTCCAGGTTTCTGCAGCCGACCTTGCCCCTCAGATGGCTGCCGCTACCGCTGCGAACGCTGCCGCCGCTGGTCTGTCTGATCGGGTATCTGCGTGGGCTGCGGATCTCGAGGAGGTTCACGGGAGCTACAACCTGGTAAGCTGCTTCGATGTCCTGATTCACTACCCTTCGGAAACATTCAGCGGGATGCTTGCGCACCTCGCGAGCCTCTCCCAGGGTACGCTGATCTTCACCTATGCCCCCTACAGCGCTTTCCTCGCCGCGATGCACCGTATCGGTGCGTTCTTCCCCCGCAGCCAGCGTCGTACCGACATCAAGATGATCCGCGATACGCAGGTGCGCCAGGCTCTTGAAGCCTCTGGCATGCGGCTGCGGCGTGCCAAACGGGTGGGTAAAGGCTTCTACCACGTGATGCTTGTGGAGGCGGTACGCTTCTCATCCTGATGTGGTACGTGTCCCGAATGGTTTCAGATTCAGACATTTTCCCGTTCGTGTAGTTCGTAATCTGTACTACGCATCACGAGAAATGGAGATTCTGTCCGTCCGCCACGGCTTCCTGAACTATCCAGGTCCGGATCGCTCGTTGCGGGTTGCCGCCGCCGATTAACGAGGACGTCTGGTAGAGGGGCACACGTCATGCCTCGGCCAGACGTACTTCAACCATATTACATATCATGCGCTTTGTTTTCCTTACAATTGATGGAAATCACGCCGCCGCGCTACGGCTGGCTGCCGACCGGATACGCCGCGACCATGGAGTGGCCATTACGGTGGCCTTCCACGACGCGACATCGCTCCGTGACGCGGTCGGCTGGCAGCGCCTGGAAAAAGACCTTGCCGGGGCCGCGTTTGTCTTTGGTGCCCGCCTCTTTGGTGAGGAGTATGTGCGCCCGCTGGAGCGGCTGCTGCTTGCTGCTACCTGTCCGGTGCTGGTGATTACATCGAACCCGGCGCTCATCCGCTGTACGCGGATCGGCAAGTTCACTATGCACACTCGCGATGAAAGCGAGAAGCCGGGGATCATTCAGCAGTGGATCAAGAAGCTGCGTCCCCAGGGCGGGGCGGGCGAGGCCCGACGTCAACTGGCAGTGTTGCGTAACTTGAGCAAGGTACTCAAGCTTATTCCTGGGAAGGCACGCGATATCTACGCCTTTGCCGCTGCCCACCAGTACTGGCTGAACCCCTCGCCCGAGAATCTTTACCGCATGATCTGCCTGCTGGCCGATTACTATGTCCCCGGTATGCACGGGAAGTTGCCGCAGGCCGATCCGCTTAGCTACCCCGAGCAGGCGATCTTCCACCCCGATGCCCCTGAGCCTTTTGAGCGCCTTGCCGACTACGAAAAGTGGCGGCGGGGACGGAAGTCGGCAGGCGGCAAGAAGCAGGAACTCGGTACGGTGGGTATCCTGGCCCTGCGCGGCGTGGTGTTAAGCGGGAATACGGCCCATCTGAAGGCACTGACCTCGGCGATGGAGGCACGTGGCCTGACGGTGCGGATGGCGTATGCCTCCGGCCTTGATCAGCGCCCAGCGGTCGAGCAGTTCTTGGTTGGCGATAAAAAGACCCCCGGTGTGGATCTGCTGATCAACGCCTCGGGCTTTGCCCTGGTGGGTGGGCCTGCCGAGAGCCGCCCGGTTGAGGCCCGCGAGACGCTCCGGTCGCTTGATGTGGGCTATCTTGGTCTGGTGCCTCTGGCTTTCCAACGTGTCGAGGACTGGCGAGCAGACTCCACCGGCCTGTCACCTGTCCAGGCGGCCTTGAGCATCGCGGTGCCCGAGCTTGAGGGTGCCGCCGAGCCACTGGTCTTCTGCGGGCCAAGCAATACCGGCGATGGCATGTCTCCCCTGATCGCCGAGATCAATCAGATCGCCGACCGGGCCGTGCGTCGGGTGGCTCTGCGCCACAAGACGAACGCCGAAAAGAAACTGGCTCTGGTAATCTTTAACTATCCGCCGAACCTGGGCAACGTGGGTACCGCCGCCTACTTGGATGTCTTTCAGAGTCTCTACGAACTGCTGAAGGCACTGCGCACTGACGGCTATACGCTGGATCTGCCGGCCAGCGCCGATGATCTGCGGCGGATGGTGGTGGAGGGGAATGCGATAGCTAGTGGGGCCAGTTCGAATGTGGCCGCCCGTATGCCCGTAACTGATTACCGGCGGCTCTTTCCCGCCGAGGTTGATATCGAGCCCTTCTGGGGCCGCGCCCCTGGTGAGTTGCTGAATGACGGCAAGAACTTCCTGATCATGGGCGTGAATCTGGGCAATGTGTTTATCGGTGTGCAGCCCTCGTTCGGCTACGAGCGTGACCCAATGCGCCTGCTGATGGCGAAGGATGCCGCGCCGAATCACGCCTTTGCTGCTTTCTACGCCTGGCTGCGCTACGTCCACAAGGTTGATGCGGTTGTCCACTTTGGCACCCACGGCGCACTGGAGTTTATGCCTGGTAAGCAGGTGGGCATGAGCGCGGACTGCTGGCCATCCCGGCTGATCGGCGAATTGCCTAACTTCTACTACTACAGCGTGAATAACCCGAGCGAGGCCGCAATCGCCAAGCGCCGCAGCGCCGCGACCCTGGTGAGCTATCTGGTGCCGCCGCTTCAGCAGGCCGGGCTTTACAAGGGTCTGCGTGCCCTCAAGGATACGCTTGACCGTTATCGGGCCACACCCGACCCCTCAATGCTTGAGGATATTGTTGTCCAGGCCCAGAAGTTGGGCATTGAGAATGCAGAATTTGGGCTGGAGGATGCAGCCGAGCTCGCTGCAACTGCGGGATCTCAGCTCGCCGTTCGCGCCGAGCGCTACATCGCCACCCTTGGGCATGAACTGCTTCAGATCGAAGAGCGCATGATCCCGTCCGGCCTGCATATTCTTGGCAAGAGCCCGGCACCGGCTGAGTTGGTGGACTTTCTGGCCCTGACGGCCAGTTTCCGGCCCGCCGGTCGTCGTAGCGCGGCAACCTTCCCGGCGATTATTGCCGCCAGCCTTGGGTACGATTACGCTACTATGCGTGATCGTCTCTCGACTGACACGACAACCCAGGAGCGCTGGCGTCAGGTGGAGACGATTGGCAAGGAGGCTATCCGGCGCTTCGTAGCCGGTACCCCCGCAGAACGTCAGCGCAGCGCCGATGCGTATCTGCGCGAGGCAGCCAAGCTCGCGCCGGGTTCACTGGGGGAACTGTGGGCCTTTTTAGGCGATCTGTTGGCGAAACTGCTAGCCCCCGAGGAGGTTGCGGGGCTGCTCCACGGCTTGCGCGGCGGCTTCATCCAGCCCTCGCCGAGCAACGATGTCGTGCGCGACCCTGGTGTCCTCCCCACCGGGCGCAATGTCTATAGCCTTGACCCGTATCGGGTGCCTTCGCAGGCGGCAATGGAGCGCGGCGGGCGTCTAGTGGATGAACTCCTGGCCCGCCTGGTGGTCGAGCAGGGCGCGCTACCGCAGACGGTGGCGGTGGTACTCTGGGGCAGCGATAATCTCAAGTCTGAGTGCGAGGGTGTGGCTCAGGTTCTTGCACTGTTTGGGGCCATCCCGGTGATGGACGAGCTAGGCAGCGTCAGCGATGTGGCCCTCGTTCCTTTAGAGGAACTGGGCCGACCACGGGTGGATGTGGTGACCACAGTGAGCGGAATCTTCCGCGACTTGCTGGGCAACCAAATGCAGTTGATTGACCGAGCCGCCCGCTTGGCTGCCACGGCGGATGAGCCGGTCGAGCAGAACTTCGTGCGCGCCCACGCTCTAGCACAATCTGCCGAGTTGAACATCAGCATTGAGGACGCCTCCGCTCGCGTCTTCTCGAACGCCCCCGGCAGCTACGGGGCTAACGTGAACAATCTCGTAGACAGCGGCACATGGGACGACGACAGTCAGCTTGGTGAAGCGTTCCTGAGCCGCAAGAGCTTCAGCCTGGGGCCGAACGGCCAGTGGCGCGAGTCGCGGGCGGTGCTGGAGAAAGCACTGGGCACGGTAGACGCTAGTTTTCAGAACATTGACAGCTTCGAGGTGGGCCTCTCAGACATTGACAACTACTACGACAACCTGGGCGGAATCACCAAGAGCGTCGAGTTGTTGCGCGGGAGCCGCCCGAAGACCATGGTGGCAGACTCCCTCGGTACCACCAACCGGGTCAGTTCGCTCGATCAGGCGGTGCGAATGGAGACGCGGGCCAAGCTGCTTAACCCCAAGTGGTACGAGGCGATGCTAAGCCACGGCTACGAGGGTGCCCGCGAGATCGAGGCTCGCGTGAACAACACCTACGGCTGGAGCGCTACCACCAAGTCGGTGGACGGCTGGGTCTACCAGAGTGTTGCCGAGACGTTTGTCCTCGACGACACGATGCGCGAGCGCCTGGCAGCCCTGAACCCGACAGCAGCGGTTGGGGTGGTGCGCCGCCTGCTTGAGTCAAGCGGGCGCGGCTTCTGGGACGCCGACCCCGAGACGCTGGATCGGCTACGCGAGATCTATGCCGATCTGGAAGATCGCCTTGAGGGGATTACCGTTGATGGGTGAGAAGACGAAGCGAGGAAGACCCAACGCTTCGTCAGATCGATGTATCAACCCTTTGCAGCGAGCAAACCTCGCTGACACAGCTGATGGCGGTGGTGGGTGATGCGTGATGTTGACGGTCTTCGGCACTTGTGATACCGTTCGCTATCGCTGAGATTTGTCTGGAATTAGGACGAATTGCAGGTATTTCCAAAGGGTCGCGCGATGAACCTTCTGCTTGCTGGCCTCGATCACACAACCGCGCCGGTGGAGATCCGCGAGCGCTTGGCCTTTAACGCCACCGATATTCCGGCGGCGCTGATGCAGCTCACCATGCCTCGTGGACCACGCCCACCGTTGTTTAGCGAGGCAGTGATCCTCTCCACGTGTAACCGCGTAGAGCTTTACGGCGTGGCTTCGGACACGAGTACTGCTCACAGTCTGGCGAGCTTTCTTGCCGAGTTCCACGGACTCGATGAGAAGCACTTTGTCCACACGTTGTTCTTTCTCAATGGCCCTGAGGTGGCTGGACACCTCTGCGCCACCTCGTCGGGGTTGCGCTCCCTGGTGCTGGGCGAAGCCCAGATCCAGGGCCAAGTTCGTACTGCCTTCGAGATCGCCCAGCAGGCCGGCAGCGTTGGCCCGGTGCTGCACCGGCTCTTTCAGCACGCACTCACTGCCGGTAAGCGCGTGCGCCACGAGACGGCCTTGGGTCAGGGGGCGGCCAGCGTCTCACAGGCTGGCGTCGAACTGGCTCGTCAGCGCCTCGGCCATCTGAATGGCCGCTCGGTGCTGCTAGTCGGCGGTGGGGAGGTCAGTGAACTGGCCGCCCAGAACCTGCTGGCGAACGGCGCAGACCGGCTGACAATTGTTAATCGCACCCTCTCCCGTGGGCGCGAACTGGCCGAGCGCTACGGTGCGGAGGCCATGACCTTCGAGGATCTGCCCTTGGCTCTGGCCCACGCCGACATCGTGATTAGTTCCACCTCCGCCCCGGTGCCGATCATTTATCGGCAGCACGTAGACGACGCGATGCATGCGAAGGCTATCGCTCGTCATGGCGACGGGCCGCCGCCCTCGATGTTGCTGATTGACCTCGCCGTACCCCGTGATATTGCTAACGAGGTCTCCCAAGTTCACGGTGTCCACGTCTGCACGGTGGACGATCTGCACGAGGTGGTGCGCAATACGCTTGACCAGCGGGCCGGCCTGTCTCAGGTGGCCGAGTCAATTGCGCAAAGCGAGGTCGAAGCTTTCCTTGGTTGGCTGCGTAGCCAGGAAGCGGTACCGACCCTGACCAGTCTGCGCGATTACGCCGAGAGCCTGCGATCAAGCGAGCTCGACCGGGCGCTGCGTCGGCTGACGAGTCTTTCCCCCGAGCAGCGCTCGGTGGTGGAGGCGCTCAGCCGCAGTATTGTGAATAAGTTGCTCCACTCACCCACCCGCCGCCTGCGCGACGCCGCTGCGCAGGGCGATGGCCGACGCTACGCCGCAATGCTGAGCGATCTGTTTAACCTTGAGATAGAGCATGCGTATGCGGTGGCCGAAGACCGATAACTGGCGACCGATAACCGACGACATAACGTAAGGTATAGCGATGACCCGTCTCATCCTTGGCACCCGAGGTTCGAAGTTGGCCCTTACTCAGTCTGAGATGATGGCCGCTGCCCTGCGTGCCGCACACCCCGGCCTCACGGTCGAGTTGCAGATTATCTCTACCAAGGGCGACCGCATTCTGGACGTGGCTCTTTCCGCTGTTGGCGATAAGGGTCTCTTTGTGAAAGAGTTGGAGCAGGCGCTCCTCGACCGTGAGGTTGATTTCTGTGTCCATAGCTGTAAGGATCTGCCCTCTGGGGTACCTGATGGCTTGACCCTGGCCGCCTTCCCTCAGCGCGCCGACTCGCGTGATACGCTGGTGGTCAAGGCAGAGGTACGCGATGCCGCCCAGCTGTCCATTCTGACGCTGCCGGCGGGGACGGTCGTCGGTACCAGTTCGCTTCGTCGCGCTAGCCAAATCCGCGCCGTGCGCTCTGATCTTGTGCTACAGGATGTACGCGGCAATGTGGACACGCGCCTGCGTAAGCTGGCCGAGGGGCAGTACGACGCCCTGGTGCTGGCTTCTGCCGGGCTGGATCGCCTGAGTTTCACTGATGCTACGCTCGATGGGCCGCGTCCCTTCGAGGCGGTGGATGCCCGCTTTGTGTCACTGCCCATCCCCCCCGACCAGATGCTCCCCTCTGTGGCTCAGGGCATCCTGGCCATCGAGTGCCGCGCCGGCGACGACGTGACTATCAGCTTACTGGCCGCGCTCGATCACGCGCCATCCCGCGCCGCCGCTCTGGCTGAGCGAGCCTTCCTCGGTCGCCTTGAGGGTGGCTGTCAGGTACCTATCGCCGCTATCGCCAGCCTCGATGGCGACACCCTGCATCTGCGCGGTCTGGTTGGCTCACTCGACGGCGCGACACTGATCACCGGCGCACTCACCGGCGATTTGGCTGACCCCGCCGCTATTGGGACGGCGCTGGCCGAGGATCTGCTGTCTCGTGGTGCTGCCGAGATCCTGGCTGAGATTGCGGTGCAGGCAGGAAAATGACCACCGACGAGCGACCACTGACCGCGCTTACCGAGGCACATCGCACGACCCTACCGCTGCCAACGGTTGGTGGTCGGTCGTCGCTCTCCGGGGTTCGCGTTGTGATCACCCGCTCGGCGGGCAAGGCTGATGGAATGGCCCAGCGCCTGCGGGATCTGGGGGCGGAGCCGATCATTTACCCGACGATTGCCTATGCTCCGCCTGAGGATACGGCGTCTCTGGACGCGGCATTGGCCCGCCTGTCCGCCGGGGAGTATGATTGGCTGATACTCACAAGTGCCCAGGCCGTGCGGGCTGTGATCGAGCGCAATTCGCCTGATCTCAATCTGCAATCTGCAATCTGCAATCTGCAATTAGCAGCGGTTGGCCCGGCCACCGCAACATCCTGTGTCAATCTGCTTGGTGTGAGTCCCGCCACCGTGCCTGAACAGTTCGTTGCCGAAGAACTGGCCGAGAAACTGGGCGACCTGACGGGCAAGAAGGTGCTGCTCCCCAACGCCGACATCGCTCGGCCCGTCTTGGAGGAGCGCCTGCGGGCCTCTGGGGCGCTGGTTGATCGGGTGGTGGCCTACCGCACTGTGCCTGCGCCAGACAGCGGTGTTGATCTGGCTGCGTTGCTGGCTGCCGATGCCATTGGTGTGATTACCTTCACCAGCGGCTCGACGGCCCGCGCTTTTGTGCAGAAGGTTGGCCCGGATGCACTCGCGCTCTCCCAGCGTGCGGTGATCGCCTGCATCGGCCCGTCTACCGCCACTGCATGCCGAGCCATTGGCCTTGTCCCACACGTTGTGGCCGAGGTATCTACAGAAGAGGGGCTGGTAGAGGCCCTGATCGCCCACATGGAGGTGCGCTGATGACTGCATTCCCAGCTAACCGCCCGCGCCGCCTGCGCCTTAACGAGAACATGCGCCGGATGGTGCGCGAGACGTCCCTCAGCGCCGACAGCCTGATCGCCCCGCTGTTTGTGCGCCACGGCCAAGGCATCGTGAAGCCGATTGGATCCATGCCCGGCCACGCGCAGTTCTCGGTGGATACGGTTGTGCGCGAGGCTGAGACTCTGGCGGAGCTAGGTATTCCCGCTGTGCTGCTTTTTGGTATTCCTGACCATAAAGATGCCGTGGGCAGTGAGAACTTCGACCCTGAGGGAATCGTGCCACAGGCCGCGTATGCGATCAAAAAAGCTGTGCCTGAGCTGCTGGTGATCTCCGATATGTGTTGCTGTGAGTATACCGACCACGGCCACTGCGGGGTGTTGAACTTCCCTGGTGCGGAAGGCTACAACGAGCGGATCGCCGAAGGTTACCTGCTGAATGATCCGACTCTGGGTATCCTTGCCAAAGCGTCGGTGATCCATGCGCAGGCGGGTGCCGATATTATTGCGCCCTCGGGAATGATTGACGGTATGATTGGAACCATTCGCACCGCCCTTGACGGTGCCGGGTTGCAGAATACGGCGATCATGAGCTACGCCGCGAAGTACTCGTCGGCCTTTTACGGGCCGTTCCGCGATGCGGCCGAAAGCCCGCCCAGTTTCGGCGACCGCAGCCAGTATCAGATGGATCCCGCCAACAGCCGCGAGGCGCTGCGCGAGGTTGATCTGGATGTGGCCGAGGGCGCTGATATGCTGATGGTGAAGCCAGCTCTGGCTTATCTTGACATCATCCGTCAGGTGAAGGATCGCCATAACCTGCCCCTCGCCGCCTACCAGGTGAGCGGCGAATATAGCATGGTCAAGGCTGCCGCCGAGAAGGGTTGGATTGACGAGCGCCGGGTGGCCCTGGAGACTCTGATGAGCATCCGCCGCGCCGGGGCGGATATGATTATCACCTATTGGGCGAAGGACGCTGTGCGCTGGCTGCGCGGCGGGGCGTGATCACGTCGCCGTGCGGCGCAGATCATGCGGCAGCGTGGACGTGATTATTTTTTTGTGTCGCGGTTGGCTACCTCGGTGATCAACCGCGACACGCGATAAGAAGTGTTGAGCAGGAGTTTTATGAACGACAGGATCATCCGCGCCGCCCGCCGTCAGCCGGTGGATCGCACTCCGATCTGGCTTATGCGCCAGGCTGGCCGCTACATGTCGGTATATCGGGCTATCCGCGAGCGCCACGGCTTCCTTGAGATGGTGAAGATTCCCGAGGTCGCCGCCGAGGTGACGCTCCAGCCCGCCAACGCCTTCGATATTGATGCGGCAATTATTTTTGCCGATATTCTGCCGCCCCTGGAAGGTCTGGGCATTCAGCTCACCTTTGAGAAGGGCGAGGGGCCGGTGATCCACAACCCCGTCCGCAGCGCGGCTGACATTGCGGCCCTAAAGACCTGCGATCCGCGTGAGACGACGGCCTACACTCTGGATGCTATCCGCATCGTGCAGAAATCCTTGGCCGGGCGCATCCCGCTCTTTGGCTTTAGCGGCGCGCCCTTCACCTTGGCCAGTTACGCGATTGAGGGCGGCGGCAGCCGCGAGTACCGCCGCACCAAGCAACTGATGTACCGCGACCCGCAGAGCTGGCACGCGCTCATGGAGAAGCTGACGGTGCTGGTGAGCGATTACTTGATCGCGCAGGTTGAGGCTGGCTGCGACATTGTGCAGATCTTCGACTCGTGGGCAGGATCGCTCTCGCCCAATGACTTTGCTGAGTATGTGCTGCCCCACGTCCAGAACGCAGTGGCGACCGTGCGTGCAGCCACCGATGTGCCGATCATCTTCTTCGGGACGGATATGCACGGCATGGCCACGCAGCTGCGTCAGGTCGGTGCCGATGTGATTGGCCTGGACTGGCGGGTGCAGTTGGACGAGGGCTGGGCCGCTCTCGGGCACGAGGTTGCGGTTCAGGGTAACCTCGACCCCATGGCGCTCCACGGCCCCTGGCCCGAGATCGAGCGGCGTGCCGCCGATGTCCTGCGCCGCGCTGGCGGGCGTCCTGGCCACATCTTCAACGTCGGCCACGGTATTCTTACCGAGACGCCTGAGGAGAACGTGGGCCGCCTGGTGGATTTTGTCCACAACTATGTCGTTGAGCCGGCATACGCCGAGTAATATCGCGTTGTCGGGCTGATGTTTGCTGGCTTTGTCGGCAAACATCGGCCCGATAAAAAAGCATTATGTTGGGGAACCACCCATGACCTTGACTACCACCGACCGATACGCTCGCTCAAAAGAGCTTTTTGCTGCCGCCCAGGCCGTCATCCCCGGCGGAGTGAACTCGCCGGTGCGCGCCTTCCGTGGAGTTGGCGGCACGCCTATCTTTTTTGCTCGTGGTAATGGTGCCCACGTTGAGGATGTAGATGGCAATAGCTATATTGACTACGTCCTCTCTTGGGGGCCGCTGCTGCTGGGCCACGCTCACCCCGCCGTTGTCCAGGCCATTAACGAGCAGGCTGCCCGTGGCACCAGTTTCGGCGCACCCACCGAGCTAGAGACCGAACTCGCTGAACTGGTGATCACGCTGGTGCCCAGCGTTGAGCAGGTGCGCTTTGTAAATAGCGGCACCGAGGCCACCATGAGCGCCCTGCGCCTGGCCCGCGCCTACACGGGCCGCGAGAAGATCGTTAAGTTTATCGGCTGCTACCACGGCCACGCCGATATGCTGCTGGTACAGGCTGGCAGTGGTGTGGTCACGCTGGGCCTGCCCGATAGCCCTGGAGTGCCGGCGTCTACCGCCGCCTCTACGCTTACAGTTGAGTATAACGACCTAGATGCCGTGACCGCGCTCTTCCGCGAGCATGGCGACTCCATCGCTGCGGTAATCGTTGAGCCGATTGCTGCCAATATGGGATTCGTCCTGCCTGAGCCGGGATTCCTCCAGGGTTTGCGCGATCTTACCCACAAGCACGGCACCGTGCTGATTATTGATGAGGTGATGACCGGCTTCCGTGCGGCTCCCGGCGGCGCCCAGAGCGTTTACGGGATTGACCCGGACATTACCTGCCTTGGCAAGGTGATCGGTGGTGGTCTGCCGGTGGGAGCCTATGCCGGGAAGAAGGCGATTATGCAGACGGTGGCCCCGGCAGGGCCGATGTACCAGGCGGGTACGCTCTCGGGCAACCCCCTGGCGATGGCTGCCGGTCTTGCCATGCTGCACACGGCCTTTGATGTCCCTGCTGATGGTTCCCCCACCCTCTTCCAGTCTGCCGCTGGCCGCGCCCAAACCCTCGCCGACGGCATACGCTCGCTCAGCGAGGAGACCGGTGTACCGCTCCAGGTCGGCAATGTGGGTACCATGTTCGGCTTCTACTTCCTGCGAGAGGCCGGGGCAAAGGTGCGCAGTTATGCCGAGGCCAAGCAGCATGTGGACGCCGCTCGCTTCACCCGGTTCTTCTGGGCCATGTGTGAGCGTGGGGTGTATCTCGCCCCATCGCAGTTTGAGGCTGGCTTCGTGAGTTCTGCCCACGACACGGTTGATATTGCGGTCACCCTCACCGCCGCCCGCGAGTCGCTCCTTATTGCGCGAGGTTGACATAACATATAGGGAATGATTGATGGCGGAGCCATCAATCATTCCCTATATGTTCATTACACTGTTGGCGGCGGGTTTATCCCGCGCCGAATAACCGCTGCGTTCAGCACCGTACATTTGTCGCCATGGGTATCGCAATGAGGACATCCGCTGATCTGGCGTTTCTCGTGGAGCTGAATAATCGCCTCTATCGCACTCCAGAAGATGTAATCTGCGCCAACAATCCCGGTCAGTCCCGCCCGCTCAAACATCTCGCGTACTGTTGGCTGGAGCCCGGTGAAGGCCACAATGCCACCGTGAGCTTGGTGATCTTCAATCAGTTCGCGTAAAGCCTTGGCACCCATCGCATCTACCAGCGGCACACCGCGCATACTGATCACCAGCGTGTGGTACTGTCGGGAATCGGCAAACGCCTCAAGCACCGTGTGGACACTGCCGAAGAAGAGTGGTCCGGTCAGGTAGTAGACATGAACCGAGGGGCAAGACTCTTCAATGGCGTAACCCTGGGCGCGCAGTCTGGCCGCATTGACGGGTTCACTGGCCACGGCGGTACTCTGTGCCGATTGGCGGATGTAGATGATGGCGGAGATTGTCAGCCCGATCAGGATGGCCTGGGTCAGATCCAGGGCAGCGGTGGCCACCATGGTTATCAGAATGCCTGCCAGGGCGTGCTTGATCTTTGTGTGCCAGTAGAAGTGGATGCTCTCCCACTCGTTCATGCGCCAGGCTGTCACCATCAGCACACCGCCGAGGGCGGCCAGCGGTACCTGACCGATCAGCGGGGCGAGCAGCAGGGCGCTCAGCAGCAAGGCAATGGCGTGGACGATGCTGGTGATCCGGGTTGCGCCATTGCTCTTGATCGCCACACTGGTACGGGCAATCGCCGCCGTGGCGGGCACGCCGCCGAAGAAGGGGATAATCATATTGCCGATGCCCTGAGCCACCAGTTCGGCGTTGCTGTCAAAGGGCTTGCCGGTCATGGTAGCACCCACCGAGCCACAGAGCAGACTCTCAATTGCCCCCAGCGCGGCAATCGAGATCGCCGGTGCCAGCAGGTCGGTTATGTGGTTCCAGGGAATATTTGCGATGCTCAGGCGGTGATCGAGGATGATCGTCTGTGGGATGCTGCCGATGGTCGCTACATGCCAGCCCAGCCCGATGGTGACGAGGCTCGCCAGGATGAGCCCGACCAGCGAGGCCGGGACGCTTTTGGTGAAGCGTGGCAGGATAAGCATCATCGCCATGACAATTCCGGCCACCACCAGGGTCTGCCAGTTCGGCGTTGGTGGGTGGGAGATATAGCCCAGCAGCTTAGCGATGGTATTGTCGGCGGCCGGAGTTTTTACGCCGATCACATTATCAATCTGGCCGACCGCAATGATCAGGGCGATACCGCTAGTGAAGCCGGTGATCACGGGCGAGGGGATGAAGGCAATGTAGCGCCCCAGTCGCAGCAGGCCGAGCGTCAACATAAAGGCACCGGCCATCACGCAGGCCACCCATACGCCGCTGGTTCCATAGCTCTGGGCAATCACGATCAGGATAGCCGACATGGCCCCGGTGGGGCCGGAAATCTGGAAGGAACCCCCGCCAAGGGAACCAATAATCAGCCCGGCCAGGATGGCCGTCACGAGCCCAGCCGCCGCATCGGCCCCCGAGGCGACACCGAAGGCCAGGGCCAGGGGCAGGGCCACTGCTCCCACCGTCAGCCCGGCCAGCAGGTCGCGCTGGAGTAACCCACGGTTGTAGCCGGCGAACTCGCGCCGTAACATGTCGGGTAAACCTAAGAGACCGAGCATCGCACCCATTATGACTCCCTTGTTGATGATGAACGCACAACACGTAGAGACGACCGACGACCAACCACCAGCAGTTGATTATCCATCAACAGTAAGGTGTGGTAGTGCGAGCGGTCGTCGGTCGTTGGTCGTCATTCATCGACGGATTGAGATAACTCGTAATGGTAGCGCGAGCCGTGAAGCCTGTCAATGATGGAATTCTGACGTTTCTTGTACACCATCTGCATATAGCCGACATTCTTGCATTAGATGCTATAATACTATCAAAATCCCAACGTGCGCCCCGATAGAGAAGCACTCCCTGAGCAGTACGGGAGAAGGAGATTCCAATGCCGCCGAAGGCCCAGTTTATTCGCGAAGATGGTCTCTATCACTCATTTTGCGGGTTGGTCAGCGTAGGCTGGCTCTACCAAAAGATCAAGGATAGTTTTTTTCTTATTCTTGGCACCCACACCTGCGCGCATCTGCTCCAGAATACCCTTGGGGTGATGATTTTCGCCCGCCCGCGCTTTGCCGTCTCGCTGCTTGAAGAGGCCGATCTCTCATCCGCGCAGCCGGACATCTCAGGCCAGATCGCGGAGATCAAGCGTGAGCATAACCCCTCGGTGATCTTCCTGCTCTCTTCGTGTACCCCCGAGGTTATGAAGGTTGAGTTTGAGGGCCTGGCCCATACACTTAGCACGCCCGAGCTTCCGGTGCTATTTGTCCCGGCATCCGGCCTCGATTTCACTTTCGCCCAGAGCGAGGACTCGGTGCTTCAGGCGCTGCTGCCCTTCTGCCCGGTGGCCCCGCCCGAGGATAAGCGGGTGGTCTTCCTTGGCTCGGTGAACGATGCGGTGGCCGAAGATTTTGCGATGGAGGCGGCGCGCCTGGGCATTCCAGTGGCCGGTTTCCTGCCCGCCTCGCATTTCTCCGAACTACCGCCGATTGGCCCCGGCACGATCATCGCTCCGCTCCAGCCATTTCTGCCCAAGGTCGCCTCGCAATTGCGCAATGATCGCGACTGCACGATCCTCTCGTCGCTCTTCCCCTTTGGACCCGATGGCTGTCGGGCCTTCTGGGAGGATCTGGCCGCTGAGTTTGGGATAAAAGTTGATCTAGCCGAGCGCGAGGCGGCCGCATGGGAGCGGATCACCAGCCACACCGAACTGCTGCGCGGCAAGAAGGTCTTCTTTGCGAGTGATACCCTGATGGAACTGCCCCTGGCTCGCTTCCTGCGCGCCTGCGGGGCCGAGATTGTGGAGTGCAGCACTCCGGCGATCAACCGGCGTTTCCACTCCCGTGAGCTTGAGCGCCTTGAGGGCGTTCCCCTGGTTGAGCAAGCCAATTTTGATCGGCAGCTCCGCGACATCGCTACCTACCAGCCCGACCTGATCATCTCGAATATGATCACCACGAACCCGCTCGTCGGTAAGGGGCTGGTCGCCAAGTGGGGCACCGAGTTTGCCTTTATGCCCATCCACGGCTGGGCCGGGGTGAACATCCTGGCCACAACCTTCACTAAGGCGCTGCGCCGCCACGCCATTCTCGACCCCCTTGGCTCGGATCCGGTGTGGACGATGGGCTTGATGCCGTCGGCACCTGGGGATGTGATCCCTTTACAAGAATTGTAAATTGCAGATTGAGCGGTCGCCGCCAATTGTGCATTGTGAATGGGAGTTTATATGCGTCTTGCCTACTGGATGTATGAGGGTACCGCCCACCACGGCGTTGGCCGGGTAATGAACAGCATGCGCAATGTTCACGCGGTCTTCCACGCCCCTCAGGGTGATGACTACGTGACCACGATCTTTACGATGCTGGAGCGCACGCCCTCGTTTCCCGCGATGACGACCTCGGTGGTGAGTGGCACCGATCTCGCTCGTGGCACAATCCGCCTGCCCGAGACTCTACGCCAGGTTGAGGAGAAGCTGCATCCTGAACTGATTGTCATCGCCGCTTCGTGCAGCACCATCCTGCTGCAGGAAAATCTGGAAGTGACGGCGGCATCGGCCCACCTGAACGCGGATGTGCTGGTCTACGACGCGAACCCGTACCGCATGCAGGAGAACGGGGCCGCCGAGGGTCTGTTCAGTGACCTGGTACGGCGCTACGCGACCCCCCAGCCGCTCACTGAGCGACCTAGCGTAAATATCATCGGCCCAACCTCGCTAGGCTTCCACGTGCGCCACGATCTCACCAGCATCCGGCGGATGCTCAATACCCTTGGGGTGCAGGTGAATGTGGTGGCCCCCTGGGGGGCCAGCGTGGATGATCTGCGCCGCTTGCCGGCGGCCTGGCTGAATATTGCGCCCTACCGTGAGCTTGGCGCCGCCGCCGCCGACTATCTGGAAGAGCAGTTCGGTACGCCCGCCCTTCGCGAGGCTCCCATTGGTGTTCAGCCTACCCTGCGCTGGCTCAACGCTCTGGTGGATACACTGAATGAGATCGGCGCCCGGCGCAACGGCCCGGTCATCCGTATGCCCCCGCTGACTGCCTTCTCGCTCGATGGGATGTCGGCACCCTCGGCGGTGCCCTGGTTCGCCCGCACTGCCGATATGGACAGCTATTCTGGTAAGTCGGCCTTTATCTTTGGTGATGCCACGCATACGGTGGGGATGACCAAGTTCCTCCATGATGAACTGGGTATGCCGATTGTCGGCGCAGGCACCTACCTGCTGCGCGAAGCGGGCTGGGTGCGTGAGCAACTCCAGGGTTATGTGACTGATGAGCAGTTCCTGGCCACTGACGAGTTTCAGGTGACGGCTGCGCGGATTGCCGAACTCCGCCCCGAGCTGATCTGCGGCACCCAGATGGAGCGTCACACCGCCCGTAAGCACGAGCTAAACTGTATGGTGATCGCGCCGCCGACCCATATTGAGAATCACCTACTTTCCTACCGGCCCTTCCTCGGATTCGATGGTGCCGATGTCATCGCTGATGAGGTGTATACCACCTGCACCCTCGGTATGGAGAAGCACCTAATTGACCTGTTCGGCGATGCGGGACTGGAGGAGCAGGAGGCCGGAGTCAGGGAGCAGGAGGCCGGAGTCAGGGAGCAGGAAGTCGAGAGCAGGGAGCAGGAGGCCGGAGTCAGGGGGCAGGAGGCCGGAGTCAGGGAGCCAAGCGTTGTTGCCAGCATCCCAACCTCGGTTCCCGGTGCCCCAATCTGGTCACCAGAGGCTGAGGCAATGCTCAAGAAGATCCCCTTCTTCGTGCGCGGCAAGGCGCGGGGCAACGTCGAGAAGTACGCCCGCGAGCGCGGCATCGCAGTGATTACTGCCGATGTTCTGCTGACCGCTAAGGAAAGTATCGGCGCGTAACCATTTTGGGTTTTAGATTTTGGATTTTGGATTGCAATCCAAAATCTAAAATCCAAAATCTAAAATCTGTAATCACTATGACGACAGCAACGTCCAGACCACTCCACGAGATCACGCTGCTGAGCGCGGCTGAACGGCTGAAGGGTCGGCCTAAGCTCTGTAGCGACTGCGGCATCTGCTCCAGCAGCTACCGCCCGCTGTTGCCGCAGGTCTGTGTGTTCGTGGAGAATAAGAGCGAGCAGATTGAGCGCAAACTCCACGGGCGCAACCGGAACGACGGTGACGAATTGCTCTTTGGAATCTCTCGCTCGACCCATGTTATCAGGATGGCGAAGCAGAATCCTGAGGCCCAGTGGAGCGGGATCGTCACGGCGCTCGGTGCTCTGCTGCTTGAGCGCGGCATGGTTGATGGGGTGATTACGACAGCGATGGTGCCGGGTAGCCACCACGCACCCCTGCCCATCCTTGCCCGCACACCAGCGGAGGTGATCGCCAGCGCCCGCAATAAGCCCTGTCTCTCGCCAAACCTGGATGTGCTCGATCAGGTGCGCGAGAGCGGCGTGAGGCGTCTGGCCTTTATTGGTACGAGCTGTCAGGTACACGCCCTACGCGCCATTCAGGATCAGCTGGATCTGGAGAAACTCTACGTTATCGGCATTCCATGCACCGATAACGTGGCCTACCCCGATATGCTGCGATTCCTCAAGGTCGCATCAAAGTCGCCTGAGACGATTGTCCATCACGAGTTTATGCAGGACTTTCGGGTCTGGATGCGCCATGAGGATGGACACATCGAGAAGGTGAACTACGTTGATTTGGATGTCTCGGCGCTGGGCGGGGAGCGCGGCATCTTCCCGGCGGCGTGTCTCTCCTGCTTCGATTACCAGAACACCCTGACAGACATCACCATCGGCTATCTGGCCGCGCCGCTGCCGCCCACCGAACGTTGGCAGTGGACGATGATCCGCACGGAGGTCGGCGAGGAACTCTTCAATCTGATCCGACCCTTCCTAGAGTTTGGTACCTTTACCCAGCGTGGCAACCGCCTTGTTGGAATCAGCGAGTATGTACGCATGCTCAAACGCCCGCGTGGGCGTCCACCATTTCCCATCCGCGTATTGATCGCCTGGATGCAGCGCAACCGTGGCCCCCGTGGCATGGAATTTGCCCGCTCGGTTATTGAGATGAAGCTGCTGCGTAACCTTCAGTATGTCCGTGATGAGCACAGCCGCATGGAGCCGCGTATTGTGCCCGGCCACGTCTATCGCGCCCTCGCCCAGTACGCTCAGGTCTATGAGGAAGAGTTTGGGAGGCCATTGTATAACGGCCAACGACCAACCACCAACACTGCGGTCTGATACGCTCGGCTCGCCGTCCTTCGTTCTTCGTTCGTCGCCAAGGAGAAAGAATTTATGTCTTTGATCATCGCAGTGTATGGCAAAGGTGGTATCGGCAAGTCCACCACGTCGGCAAACCTGTCGGCGGCAATGGCCATGAAGGGCGCGAAGGTTCTCCAGATCGGCTGTGACCCCAAGCACGACAGCACATTCCCGCTCACCGGAATTCTCCAGCCCACAGTGATTGATGTCCTTGATGCGGTTGATTTTCATATCGAGGATGTGACCAAGGAGGATGTGCTGCGCACCGGGTTCGCCGGTGTTGACACACTTGAGGCCGGTGGCCCGCCAGCCGGTAGCGGCTGCGGCGGCTACGTGGTGGGCGAGACGGTTAAACTGCTCAAGGAGTTCGGGCTCTACCACAAGTACGACGTAATCCTCTTCGACGTACTCGGCGACGTCGTCTGCGGCGGTTTCTCGGCCCCGCTGAACTATGCCGATTTTGGCATTATCATCGCAACCAACGACTTCGATAGCATCTTCGCGGCCAACCGACTCTGCCTGGCTATCGCCCAGAAGAGCCAGCGTCACAAGGTGAAGATGGCCGGTGTGATTGCCAATCGGGTGGACTATGTGAATGGCGGCGGCACCAGCTTGCTTGAGCAGTTCGCCGAGACGGTCGGCACGAAGATTATTGGCAAGGTACCCTACCACGACCTGATCCGCCGCTCGCGTCTGGCTGGCAAGACCATGTTCGAGATGGAGGGGCCGGATAAGGAGATGTGCCTCAAGCCCTTCATTGACATGGCCGAACTGATCCTGGGCGACCCTGAGTCGAGTATTCCCACTCCGCTGAACGACCGTGAGATCTTTGATGTGATCGGTGGCTGGAAGTAAATCACTGAGGCACTGAGATACTGAATCACTGGGGCACTGAAGGGGGGTGGCGGGCAATGCCCGCCACCCCCTCAGTGTCTCAGTGCCTCAGCACCTCAGTGATGCTACATCAGCATATCAGGCGTGAGCCGTTGCGTGAAGTAGTGCATTGCAATATTCACCATCCAGACCCAGTCAAGTTTCCGGCCCGCCATTCGCCGGTAGATCCCCGGCCACGAGTAAACGGCGCGCTGCACCTTTATGAAATTCTTCAGGAACTGCTCGCGCTCGATTTTGGCCGGCTCATACATGTAGTGGAAGGTATCGTATTTGTCCCAATCGAAGTGGGTGATCCTCGGCTTGATCTCGTTGAACCAGGGCGTGCCGGGGAAGGGGGTAGCGATGGTGAAGACCGGAAATTCGATCCGGTTCTTCATAATAAAGTCGAAGGTGTGCTGGAAGCTGCTGTTGGTGTCGGTATCGAAACCGAAGATGAAGTATCCCTGGATGGCAATGCCCTGCTTATGGACATTGGCAACCACCTCTTCGTAGTTAGATACCCGGTTCGACCCCTTGTGGACATACTTAATCGTCTCGGGTGAAACCGACTCAAAGCCGACATTAAACATTTCACAGCCGGCAGTCGCCGCCAGTTCAACAAACTCGGGCTTCTCCAGGAAGTTCATCGAGATATTGGCGTTCCACGTCGCTCCCAGTCCCACTAGCGCGTTAAAGAGTTCATTGGCGTAGGACGGCTTAAAGCAGATATTATCATCCATGAACGAGAAGCGCAGATCCGCCCTGCCCGCATGATCCTGGTGCGCCTTGATCTCAGAGATCATGTGATCCGACTCGCGAGTGCGGAAGGTCTTACCGTAAATGCGCGGGGTACAACAGAAGTTGCAGCCGACCGGGCAGCCCTTGGTGGCGAGCAGTGGTAGCCGTTGCGAGTAATTCTTCGCGTGCTTCGAGCTACGGATGAAGCGGAAGTCCGGGCGGGGCATCTCGGTCAGCGGCTTCCAGCCCGCGTCTGGGGCTGGCTTGTACAGTGGCTGCAGGGTATTCTCATAAATATCCTGGGTCAGTTGATCATAGATCGATTCGATCTCGCCAAAGACAACCGCGCTAGAGTGCAGGATCGCCTCTTCCGGCTGCATAGTGGGGTGAACACCGCCCAGGATAACCTTCTTGCCCTGAGCGAGCGCCCGATCTCCAATCGCGTAGGCCCGCTTCGCGTTAAGCGTGCGCGATGTCATCGCGATGACATCGTACTCGGAGAAATCCTGAGGAACCTCATCACCGACGCGCTCGTCGAGGAAGTCAATATCGAAGTGGGTATTCGCCATCGTGGCGACCATCATCAGGTTGAGCGGCATACTCACCTTGCCGGAATCGACCATGAGGGGAGTATTGCTCTTCGGCTGAATGATCAGCCACTTCTTACGCTTGGTAGGGGCAACAAAGGGTGTGCGGGTCAACTCAGCCGCATCTGGCGCAACAACCATGCTCATGCAGAACCTCTTCAACTAATGTGCTAGACCCTTAGGTCGTTTCAACAGGCTCGCGTGCAACCGCGACTGGCGGTGGAGGCAGGTTATCCTGAGCCAGAGGGCGACGCGAACCTGTCTTGCAGTTTTTGAGCTGATCTTGCAGATTGCGCCGGAAGGCCAAGCTCGTCACCGTCGTGATCAGCTTATTATTGTTCATGCGTACACGGCGAACGTTTGCGCGCCACGTGAACATGCCGAGAAAGTGTTCCATGTACTTAATCTGGTAGTCGTAGGGGTTGTAGCGGTCACAGCGCACCACCAGATTATGGGCTGTGTACTTGTCCCAGTCCTCATCAACCACCAACCCCTGAGCCTTATAGTCAATGTAGAGTTGCGTGCCGGGATAGGGCGTGAGGATAGAGTAGATCGGCATCACCAGGGCGTTCTCGACCACAAACTTCATGGTGGCAGCCATATCCTCGTAGGTATCAATGGCTGGGTTGACCAGGAAATTGCACTGGATAGGCAGCCCCGCCGTGCGGCAGTCGGCGATGATCCGTGCGTAGTCGGCTGCCGTATTGATCCGGCCCTTGTTATATGCCTTGAGCGTCTCCTGGTTGATCGACTCAAAGCCGACCAGAGCCATCGCGCACCCTGCCTTCACCAGCAACTCGACCGTCTTCGGGTCGTCGAGAAACTTCAGGCTAATGAAGCTGCTAAAGCGGATGTTACACGTGGCCAGAACCTCCATCACATCCCACATGCGCTGCTTGTTGACGCCCAGGTTCTCGTCGGTAAACATAAACCAGGGCTTCTTGCCAAAGCGCGTCTCGCGGAACCAGACCCGTTTAGCTGCGGCGATCTGCTCGCGGATGGCCTCGGGGGTCTGCATGCGGTAGAGTCGGCCCGTGAAGTTCGGGGTGACGCAGAATGAGCAGGTGAAGGGGCAACCGCGAGTAATATAGATCGGGATTGACTTACGCGAATCAACCTTGCCGCGCTTGCTACAGAGGAAGATACGCTCATAGTCAATCACCGGCGCATCATCAACCGGCGGGAAGTGGGCGGACTGATAGCGGCGCTGGAGTGTGCCATCGGCCAGATCCTGGAGCAGCGTAGTCCAGAGATTCTCGGCCTCGCCGCTGACAACACAGTCGCCGTGGGCGAGAGCCTCGTCGTAGTTAAACGAGACGTGGACGCCACCAAGCACCACCGTGGTACCGCGAGCGCGGAAGGTATCGGCGATCTCGTAGGCTCGGTTCACATTCAGAGATCGTGTCGTGATACCAACGAGATCGTAATTACCATCGTAGTTGATCACATCACCAAAAAGTTCATCGGCAAGCTCGATCTGATGCTGTCGCGGCGTAATACTCACAAGTACGCCCACCGCCATCGAGAAGAGCGCCTTCTGGCTAGTGTCCTCCTCCTTCTTGCCCTTTGGAGTGATCAGGAGGATCTTGAGCGGGCGGATCGACTCGACGGGGCGCAGCGAAGAACTACCTGCGGACGTGACATCAGGTCGTCGGGATGCGACGTCTGGGGTTGTACCGGCACTGGTCATCATGACCTCCCTGGACATCCTTGCTTATGAGCGGGGCGGCTCATCCATCTTTCACAGTATGCGTATTGACCGAATGTGAAGGAAAAGCGTCGCACATCTCTTTTGCGTACAGCCCAAAACCAGGCTGTGAAACCCGAATGCATAACACGCTACCGTATGCTCGAAGAAACGTGTAATCTCAAGGGATTATACAACAGGGTACTCTATATGTCCAAGAGTTTTATTAGTAAAACCGCTTCTTTTTTGCGAAAGTCACCGCCTCCCTATTATCGCGCCGGTATTCTAAAATCACAAGTTGTGCATATAATGGGCAAAGGCGTGATATCTGCCATAATGGGGGTCAAACAGGGTTTGACCCGCGCCCCGCGCCCCGCTATAATGCCCGTGATACCATGACTTCCCCGTATACCGTTACAAGCGTATGACGTAGTGCGCAGATACATGATTGTTTGCCGC
>Ga0208376_1000035_pt1 | contig 36401 bp, 29 predicted proteins | sample CryBogmetaGMA25M_FD_184548 | JGI IMG/M metagenome (GOLD analysis project Ga0208376, IMG submission 184548) | Freshwater microbial communities from Crystal Bog, Wisconsin, USA - MA2.5M (SPAdes) | ecosystem: Environmental > Aquatic > Freshwater > Lake | place: Crystal Bog, Wisconsin, USA...
CTCGAAGAGGGCACGGAGGCGCTCCCGCTCATCCAGGGCCGCCCGCTGCAGGTCGCGGCGGTCGTACTTGAAGCCTTCCTTGCGGGTGTCCTTGGCGGGCTCGCCCAGGGCCTTCTCGAAGGAGATGGGGCTGTCCCCACCCAGGACCACGGTCTCCTCTTCCTTGGAGCCCTTCTCGCGGGGCGGCTTGGGGGCCGGCTTCTCGGCCGGGGCCTCCTCGGCGCGCTCAATCTCGGCAGCCATCTCGCCGTAGCTCATGGACCAGTCGGCCTGGATGATGACCCGGGCCTCACTCTGCTCTTCCATCTGATTCAGCTCGCGGCGCTTCTGGTTCAGCACCGCGGCGGCGATGGCCGGAGCCAGCTTGACGCGGATCTCGCCGATGCCACCCTTGGCCAGGATGCCGTGGATGCGGCGCACCACGGACAGGACCAGGGCTTCGAGGGTCTTGACCTTGCCCGTGCCGGTGCAGGTGGGGCAGGTCTCGTGGTTCACGTGCTGAAGGCTGGGGCGGATGCGCTGGCGGGTCATGACCAGCACGCCGAAGCGGTTGATCTTCCCGACTTCCATGCGGGCCTTGTCGGCCTTGAGGCAGTCCACCAGGCAGTCCTGCACGGAGCGGATGTGGGACTCCCGCTTCATGTCGATGAAGTCGATGGCAATGAGGCCGGCCAGATCGCGCAGCCGCAACTGGCGAGCCACTTCCTCAGCGGCCTCCATGTTGGTCTTGAAGGCCATGTCCTCCACCCCGTCGCCGGAGGTCTTGCCGCTGTTCACGTCGATGGCCACCAGGGCCTCGGTCTGGTCCAGCACCAGGGCGCCGCCGCTGGGCAGAGGCACCTTCCGGCCGTAGACGCGATCGATCTGCTCTTCCAGTTGATGCCGGGAGAAGAGGGGCTTCTTGCCGGTGTAGTGCTTCAGCACATCGAGGTACTGGGGCATGGTGCGCTTGAAGAAGGTCTGGGCGGCATGGAAGGTGTCCAGGTCGTCGATGGAGACCTCCTCCACGTCCGAGCTGAAGGTGTCCCGGAGGGTGCGGGTGACCACATCGTCCTCCTGCCAAACCAGGCCCGGTCCCTGGCGGTGCTTGTAGCGGTTCAGCACCTCCTTGTAGGAGTCCAAGAGGTAGTCCAGGTCGCGCTGGAAGTCTTCCAGGGTCACGCCCAGGCTGGCGGTGCGGACGATCACACCGATGTCCTCGGGGATGTCCAGGGTGTCCACCAGCTGCTTGAAGTGGCGGCGCTCGTCCGTGCTCTCGATCTTGCGGCTGATGCCGTTGACAGGGTTGCCGGGAGTGATCACCAGGTAGCGGCCAGCCAGGCTGACCTGACCGGTCATCATGGCGCCCTTGGAGCCCAGCTCTTCCCGCACGGCCTGGACCAGGATCTCCTGGTCACGGCTGAGCACGTCCTGAATGCGGCCACGGCGGCCGTCGCCACTCATCTCCCGGGGCAGCTCGCCCAGGGGCAGGAAGCCGTTCTTGTGGCCACCAAAGTGGACAAAGGCGGCCTGGAGGCTGGTGTCGACTCGGACGACCTTGGCCTTGTAGAGGTTGCCCTTGATCTTCTCGTTGTGCAGAAACTCGACGTCGTAGTCGAACAGCACGCCGTCAAGCAAGGTGGCCACGCGGATCTCTTCCGGATCCGTGGCGTTAATCATCATGGTTTTCTTGGGGCTCAAAGAGGCTCCTCTCGAGGCCCCAGGGGCTTGTCTGCGGCTGACGCCCGACAGGCTCAGCGGCCCTGGGGTTATATGGCTTTGGAGATGGGGAATCGGGAAACCGAAGGGGGCCCTGCCCTGACTTCGGCCACCCGGGAGGAAAAAAAAGGGATGGTCGTGATCACCGGGCCTGGGCAACGCCTCGAACGGCACGCGGGATACTCAAGCATTAAACCCACTTATTTCTAGGAGTGCAAGGGGGAGGCCCAAATGGGAAAGTTACACCGTTGTCACACAGCGTTCCTAGGACCTTCATGCCCGAAGACCAGTATCAAATCCAGAAAAGGAGGCATCCATGAGGATCCGAAGCGCAGTCCAGGCCATCCTGGCGGGCCTATTCCTAGGGGTCACCGCCCAGGCCCAAGCCGTCAAAGTAGACTCCAAGCTCCCGACCTATAAGAAGGTCTCCGGCGTCACCGGGAACCTGAACTCCATCGGCTCGGACACCCTGAACAACCTGATGGCCTTCTGGGTCGAGGGTTTCAACAAGAAGTACCCCAACGTGAAGATCCAGGTTGAGGGCAAGGGCTCCACCACGGCCCCGCCGGCCCTCATCGAAGGCACCAGCCAGCTGGGCCCCATGAGCCGTGAGATGAAGGCCGAGGAGATGGACAAGTTCGAGAAGAAGTACGGCTACAAGCCCACCAAGGTGGCCGTGGCCATCGACACCCTGGCGGTCTTCGTCAACAAGAACAACCCGATCAAGACGCTCAGCCTCCAGCAGGTGGACGCCATCTTCTCCAAGACCCGCAAGGGCGGCTCTGCCAAGGACATCAAGACCTGGGGCGAGCTCGGCCTCACCGGGGATGCGGCCAGCCGCACCCTTAGCCTCTACGGCCGCAACAGCGCCAGCGGCACCTACGGCTACTTCAAGGAGCACGCCCTCTTCAAGGGCGACTACAAGGACACCGTCAAGGAGCAGCCCGGCTCTTCCTCCGTGGTCCAGAGCGTGGGCTCCGACCGCTACGCCATCGGCTACAGCGGCATCGGCTACGCCACCTCCGGCGTCCGGGCCCTGCCCATCTCTGACGAGAAGAAGAACGGCGGGGCGCCCTTCGCGGCCACCTACGAGAACGCCCTCAGCGGCAAGTACCCCCTCTCCCGCTACCTCTACGTCTACATCAACAAGGACCCCAAGAAGCCTGTGGAGCCCCTGACCCGCGAGTTCCTGAAGTTCGTCCTCAGCAAGGAAGGCCAGGAGATCGTCGTCAAGGACGGCTTCCTGCCCCTCACTGCCAAGATGGAAATCGAAGAGACCAGCAAGCTTAAGTAAGCCCAAACTGCCAGGGCGGAGGCTCGGCGCTTTGCGCCCCTCCGCCCTGCCCGTTGGACAGGGACCCCATGGCCAGCAGCTCCAACATTCAGTCCCGCGCCAAGCGAGTGGACAAGTTCATGGCCTTCGCCATCTCCGGCGGGGGCCTGTTCATGATCGGGGCCGTCCTGGCCATGCTGCTCTTTATCTTGAAGGAGGCAGCCCCTCTCTTCCTACCGCCCTCGGTGCGCCCGGCGGCCACCCTCCAAGCCGGCGCCATGGGTGGCCTCTGGCTGGATGAATCCGGTAAGGCTGCAGTCCTGGTCTCCAAAGAGACCGGGGTACGAGCCATCCGCCTCCCCGAGGGCACCCCGCTGCCCACCCCGCAGGGCGGGCCTGACCTTCCCTGGCGCACCCTGACGCCCCCGAACACCCGGGGCGAGACCCTGGTGACCGGGGCTGATGGGCGCATCTGGCTGGCCCGCCTGACCTGGACCAAGCCCCCGGGCGAAAACGATCCTTCCCGCTGGGACCTTAATCCCCAGTGGCAGGGCGGGATTCTCCTGGAGGCCGCCCCCAACCGCATCCTCCATGCGCGTCTGCTGGAAGGGGGCGGCCTGGGCTCCTCGGCCCGCCTGCGCCTGGTGGCCGAAGTTGCAGACGGCATCTCCTGGCTGGAGGCTCCCCTCGAAGCCGGACCGGCCGTGGCCTGGAAGCCCCTGCCCCTCCCCCCGGGCAACAAGGTCAGCAGCGCCCTCTGGAGTGCTGACGGGGCTACGCTCACCCTCGGCACAGAGGCAGGCCAGCTCCTCATGGTCGAGGTGGAGTCCGGCAACCTCCTGGCCTCGGCGGAGTTCGGCGAGCCCGTGAACGCCCTCGGGGCGCCCCTGGGGCAGTCGAGCGTCCTGGTCGGTGGTACCAAGGGCCGTCTGGCGGCCTATCAGCGCGCCCGCCTCGGCGAAGACTTTCAGTTCCGTTCCTTCCATGAGTTCCCTCGTCTGTCTGGACCGGTCCTCGGGTTCCAGTCCAGCCTGCGGGACAAGCGCTTCCTGGCCTGGTCGGCCCGGGAGGCCGTGGTGGACCACCTCACCACCGAGCGCCGCCTCATGGCCGTCAGCCTCACCGGCGCAGGCAGCGCCTCCATGGCCCCCAGGGGCGATCTGATTCTGCACGCTGACGAGCTCGGCGCACTCCACTCCTGGACCCTGGATGCCCCGCATCCCGAGGTCAGCTTCGGCCTCTTGTGGGGCAAGACCCAATACGAAGGCTACGGAAAGCCCGAGTATGTCTGGCAGAGCACGGGTGGGACCGATGACTTCGAGCCCAAGTTCAGCCTGGTACCCCTGGTCTTCGGCACGCTCAAGGGCACCCTCTACGCCATGCTCTTTGCCTTCCCACTCGCCGTGCTGGGGGCTCTCTACACCTCCCAGTTCGCTACCCCTGGCCTCCGCAATGTCATCAAGCCTGCAGTGGAGATCATGGCCGCCCTGCCCTCCGTGGTCCTGGGCTTCCTGGCGGGCCTGGTGATGGCTCCCATGCTGGAGCGCACCGCTGTGGAAGTGCTGCTCTACCCCTTCTGCCTCCTCCTGGCGGTTGCCATCGCTGCCCCCTTCTGGAGCCGTCTCTCCACGCCGTTCCGGAACCGCTTTGGGACTGGACGGGAGACCCTCTGGATCGTGCCCATCCTGATCCTGGCAGTCGGTATGACGATGTTTGCCGGCCCACTGGTGGAGCGTCTGTTCATGGGTGGCAACTATCGCACCTGGCTCCAGTCAGCCCTGGGCATCACCTACGATCAGCGCAACAGCATCGTGGTGGGCTTCGCCATGGGCTTCGCCGTCATCCCCATCATCTTCACCATCAGCGAAGACGCCCTCTCCAGCGTGCCCCGCTCCCTCACTTCCGCCAGCCTGGCCTGCGGGGCCAGCCCCTGGCAGACCGCCTGGCGGGTGGTGCTGCCCACCGCCAGTCCCGGCATCTTCTCGGCCACCATGGTGGGCCTGGGCCGGGCCATTGGCGAGACCATGATCGTCCTCATGGCCACGGGCAACACGCCGGTCATGGACTGGGGCCCCTTCAACGGCATGCGCACCCTCAGCGCCAACATCGCCGTGGAGATCCCGGAGGCGCCCCTGCACGGAACCCTCTACCGGGTGCTGTTCCTGGCGGCCTTCCTGCTGTTCCTCTTCACCTTCGTCCTTAACACCGTCGCTGAGCTGGTCCGCCAGCACCTGCGCCGCCGCTACGAGTCCATCTGATGACGCGCTTGGCTGAATCTCTCCGGCGCGGCGGCATCTTTGTCTGGTTCGCAGGCACCAGCCTGGCTTTCTGCCTGGCCATGATCCTGGGCCTCGTGGGCTACATCGCCGCCCGCGGCCTCGGCTTCTTCTGGCCCAGTCCACTGGTCCAGGTGCGGTCCGCAGAAGGGCCTGTCTTGGGTGAAATCACAGGCCACGAGCCCGCCCGTGGGGAAGAGACGGGCAAGCTGCAGTTCCGCGTGGGGAACCGCGACATCTATGGCCAGGACTTCCGCTGGGTGCCCACAGTAGGCCTGGGAGCCCCCGAGGAGCCTAAGGATGCCGTCCTCCTGGAGCGCACCGAGTACGGCCCTTTCATCGGCCGCATTACCGCGATCAGTCATCAGGGCACGGTCGCCGTTCAGGGCGCTGGTGCGCTGGCTGAAGCCGCCCGCCGCCTCCCTGAGAGCCGCCGCCTCCTCGAGGAGGTCCAGGCCACCGAAAAAGGCAAGGTGGGGGAGCTCAATCGGCGCATGGAGCGTCTGCGGATCGACCGAAAGGGCCTGGAGGCCAAGGGCGACCAGGCGGCCATACAGGCCCTGGATACCCAGGTGGCGGCCCTTCAATCCACCTACGAGGCCCTCCAGACAACCATCGACCAGACCCGCACCGAAGCCAAGTCCTGGGTTCTGGACCTGGAGACTGCCGACGGCCAGAAAAAGGAGCTACCCCTAAGCTCCGTGGTGCGGATCGTGGCGGCCAACAACCTCAGCGTCACGGACCGCCTGGGCATCTACCTCTCCCGCATGTGGGAGTTCCTGGCTGACGATCCTCGCGAGTCCAACACCGAAGGGGGCATCTTCCCGGCCATCTTTGGCACCGTGATGATGGTGCTGGTCATGTCGGTGCTGGTTGTGCCTCTGGGCGTGGTTACGGCCCTCTATCTGCGGGAATACGCCCGTCAGGGCTGGCTGGTCCGGGCCGTACGGGTGGCTGTGAACAACCTGGCCGGTGTGCCCTCCATTGTCTTCGGCGTCTTTGGCCTGGGCTTCTTTGTGTACACCCTGGGGGGTGGCATTGACCGCCTCTTCTTTGCCGATGCCCTGCCGACCCCGACCTATGGGACCGGAGGCATTATCTGGGCCTCCCTAACCCTGGCCCTGCTCACGGTGCCCGTGGTGGTAGTGGCCACTGAAGAAGCCCTCGGCGCCGTGGCCCGGTCCCAGCGTGAGGCCAGTCTGGCCATGGGTGCCACCAAGTGGCAGACCCTCTGGAATGTGGTGCTGCCCAGCGCCGCCCCCGGCATCCTCACGGGCCTCATCCTGGCCATCGCCCGGGGGGCTGGCGAGGTGGCGCCGCTCATGCTCACGGGTGTGGTTAAGCTGGCCCCCTCCATGCCCCTGGACGGCACGTTCCCCTTCTTTCACTTCGACCGCAAGTTCATGCACCTCGGCTTTCACATCTACGACGTGGGCTTCCAGAGCCCCAACTCCGAGGCGGCCAAGCCCATGGTGTTCATGGCTTCCCTCCTGCTCCTGGCCGTGGTTGTGGTGCTTAACATCTTTGCCCTGAACCTCCGACGCAAGCTGCGGGCCCGCCTGGGAGGTAGCACCTTTTGAGCCGTTCAACCGGAGCCATCGACATGGAAATCGAAGATCCGCGCCCAGTGCCGGAACCCATCCACACACCAGAGGCCTCTGGACCGCTCGTGCCTCGGCCGTCGTACACATCGATGTCCGATCTGCCGCTGACGGACCCGTCGGTTCTCACGGCCCCCACAATGCTTCAGGTAGAGCGCCTCAACCTCTACTACGGCAAGAAGCAGGCCCTCATGGACATCAACCTCAAGGTGGCCAAGAACTCGGTCATGTCCTTCATTGGGCCCTCGGGCTGCGGTAAGAGCACCCTGCTGCGCTGCCTCAACCGCATGAACGACCTCATCGACGATGTGCGCATCGAGGGCCGCGTCCTCCTGGGGGACACGGACCTCTACGCCCCGGAGACGGATGTCATCTCCCTTCGTAAACGGGCCGGCATGGTCTTCCAGAAGTCCAACCCCTTCCCCAAGACCATCTTCGAGAACGTGGCCTACGGGTTGCGTATCCAGGGCGAGAAGGACAAGACGGTCCTCGAAGAAGCCGTGCAGCGGAGCCTCCAGGGTGCTGGCCTCTGGGAGGAGGTCAAGGACCGCCTCAAGGACTCCGCCCAGGGCCTCTCCGGCGGCCAGCAGCAGCGCCTCTGTATTGCCCGTGCCCTGGCTGTGCGACCCGGGCGGTGCCTCATGGACGAGCCCTGCTCGGCGCTGGATCCCATCGCCACCGCCCGGGTCGAGGAGCTGATCACCGAGCTCAAGCAGGAGTTCACCATCGTCATCGTCACCCACAACATGCAGCAGGCGGCCCGGGTGAGCGATCACACGGCCTTCTTCTGGATGGGCAAGCTCATCGAAACGGGCCTCACCGAGCGCCTATTCACCAACCCCGGTCACCGGATGACCGAGGACTACATCACGGGGAGGTTCGGCTGATGCGTCACTTTGACCAGGAACTGAAGGAACTCAGGGACGGGATCCTGGCCATGGCTGGGATCGCCGAGCAGATGATCGACCTCACCATCCAGGCCGTAGCCGAGCGTTCGGCCACCAAGGTGGACCAAGTGTTGGCCCTGGACCGCGGTCTGGATGAGTGGGAGCTCCGCCTGGACCGCCTCTGCATCGACATCCTGGCCCTAAGGGCCCCAGCGGCTGGGGATCTCCGCCTGGTTGCCTCCAGCATCAAGATCGTCCCGGAGCTGGAGCGCATCGGCGACCACTGCTGCAACATCGCCCGCCGCGCCACCTACGTCCACCCGCCCGTCCTGGCCCCGAACCTGCTGGAGCGCCTGGGGCAGGAGACCCGCACCATGGTCCGGCAGGCCGTGGACTCGTTCATCGGCAGTGACGCCGGACTGGCCCGCACGGTGATCCAGGCCGACGACTCGGTGGATGCCCTCTACAGCCAGATCTATCGGGACCTGCTCCGGATCATGCTGGCGGACCCCCTGTGCATCGAGCGGGCCAGCCACCTGATCCTGGTGATCAAGAACTGGGAGCGCATCGCCGACCAGGCCACCAACATCGCCGAGGAGGTGCTGTTCATCCTCGAAGGCCAGAGTGCCAAGCACACCTACCTGAAGGAGAACCCTGTAGAATGAGCGCCAAGGGAACCATGCCGCGCATCCTCCTCCTGGAAGACGACATCGAGATCCGCCAGGGCCTTGAACAGCACCTGCGCCGGGAGGGCTTTACCCCTGTCCCCGTGGGGACTGGCCGGGAGGCTCTGCGCTCTCTGGATGCGCCCGGGGCCAAGCTCGACGCCGCCCTTCTGGACCTGAGCTTGCCGGACATGGACGGCCTGGACGTGCTCCGCGCCATCCGCACCCATCCCGGCCACCGGACCCTGCCCGTCATCCTGGTCACCGCCCGCAGTGAGGAGATCGACCGCATCCTCGGCCTGGAGCTGGGGGCCGACGACTACATCTCCAAGCCCTTCAGCGCCCGGGAGCTGTCCGCTCGGCTCCGAGCCATCCTCCGGCGCAGCAGCACCCCTGCCGATGGCAAGCCCAGCCAGGCCCGTCTCTCCTACGACACCATCGTCCTTGATTCGGACATGCACACCGTGCGGGTGGCTGGCGAGCTGGTGGAGATGACTCGTCGCGAGTTTGAGCTGCTGGCCTATTTCCTCTCCAACCCCCGGCGGGTGCTCACCCGGGACAAGATCCTCCAGCAGGTCTGGGGCCTGGAATACCTGGGGGAGAGCCGCACCATCGATGCCCACGTGCGCCGCGTCCGGGCCAAGCTCGGCGACGAGGCTGCCGAGTGCATCGAGACCGTCGTGGGCGTTGGCTATCGCCTGGGCGGACCGGCCGATTGACGCATCAATCCGCCGTCACAGATGGGCGTCTTGAGGTTGAAACCCACTCCGCCAGCGCGGAGTCGGGCTCGGCGGTCCATGGGTTGATGGGCATGTATCAGGTCTTTGGGTCCATCGTTCGCTATCACCGGATGGCGGCACGGCACGCCCACAGCCTGGGCGGCGAACTTTCCCGGGAAGACCTCCAGGGTTTCATCACTGCCTGGGCGAGCCAAGCCCTGCCCCTGCTTAACATTAAGGCCGAGCGCATCGGTGCGATCGCACCCCTGGATGAACCCACCTTATTTGTAGGCAACCACCTGAGCTACCTGGACGTCCCCCTGCTCATGAGCCAAGTGCCGGTCGTCTTTCTAGGCAAGGCAGAGATTTCCAAGTGGCCGGTTCTGGGCTCCGCTGGGAAGCTGGCCGGCATGGTCTTCGTCAAACGTGACTCCGATGGGTCCCGGCGGGAGGCCTCCCGGGCCATCCTCGACTGCCTCCAGAACCGTGGCATGAGCCTGGGGATCTTTCCTTCGGGAACCACCACCGTCTATGAGGACCGCCCGTGGCGCTCGGGTGCATTCCGCATTGCCAAAGCCGGAAAGATCCCTGTGCAACCCTTTCGCCTGAGCTACGAACCACTGACCCAGGCTGCTTTTCTTGGCAAGGACGCCTTGCTCCCCCATCTCTACCGACTGCTTCGATCCGGGCCGCTCACCGCACGCATCGAATTCGGTGAGCCTAGGTTGATAACGGACCCCCAAGCAGCAACACAGGCCTGCTGGACTTGGAGCAAAGACCCCAGCTTCCGTCAGGCCCATCCTTGACTGGAAGGCAGTCAGCTCGCCCTAAACGTATTCAGAGTGCGGAACCGCCCTGTGAACCGCGCCCACTGCAGGGCCAGCAGCTCAGCCATTCCCCAGACCAAGGCACCACTGATTGCCACCGAGGCAATGAGTGCAGAACGCGTGGAAAAGGTTCGCATGGCACGGTCCTCCAACGGATGCTTGCTGCAGGACGCCTTGGGCGGCGGGCAACAGACACTCCGGAAGGTAGGATTCGGACGCACCCCAAACATGCCCTGGCTGTGACAAGGCTGTAACAACTCACCGAGCTCAACTCCCGATGCCCGTGAGGCGCATCTTCGGGCAACCCATGTGCAGGTCTCACAGCATAATCACCGTGATGCAGCAACAACCCTACCTTGACGAGCTCGCCCAGATCATCGACACCGGTGGTGCCGATCTCCAGGTGCGCACCCTCTGCGAGGTCGACTGTCGGGGGCAGGCCCTACCCGTCCAGGCGGTGTTCATGGGCAACCCGGATCCGTCCTTGCCTGCGGTTGGCTTTTTTGGCGGGTTTCACGGGCTTGAGCGCATTGGCGCCGAGGTGGTCCTGGCCTACCTCCGCAACCTCACCTCGCGCCTGAAGTGGGACACCACGCTGCACAAGCAGCTGGAGTCGGTACGCCTGATCTTCATGCCCCTGGTGAATCCGGGGGGGATCCAGCTCGGAACCAGGGCCAATCCCAATGGCGTGGACCTGATGCGCAACGCCCCGGTGGAATCGCTGGAGAAGGTGCCCTGGCTGATCGGAGGTCAGCGCCATGGCCCCCAGCTGCCTTGGTTCCGGGGCGCCGCGGGCCAACCCATGGAACGGGAGAACCAGGCGGTCAGCGAAATCTTTGAGACCGAGCTCCTACCCCGTCGCTTTTCACTTACCGTGGACTGCCACTCGGGGTTTGGGGTGAAGGACAGGATCTGGTTCCCCTACGCCCACACGCGCATCCCCATTGAGCACCTGGCTGAGATGCACGCCCTCAAGGAGCTCCTCCAGGAGACACTCTGCAACTACCGGTACATCTTCGAGCCCCAGAGCCGGCAGTACCTGGCCCACGGCGACCTGTGGGATCACCTGTACCTGAGCTCCGTTGCGCAGACCGACCATGTGTTTATGCCCATGACCCTGGAGATGGGTTCCTGGACCTGGGTGAAGAAGAACCCCCGCCAGTTCTTTTCGCTGATCGGGATGTTCAACCCCTTGATCGAGCATCGGCAGCAGCGCGTCCTGCGTCGGCACCTACCCCTGCTGGAGTTCTTCGTCCGGGCCGCAATCAGCCACGAGCGCTGGCTGCCCCATGGGCCAGAGCGCCCGCCCCATCGCCTGCAAGCCATGGCGCACTGGTATCCGGACCAGGCGGCGGGAGAGGCCCTGTGAGCACCTGGGTCCTGTTACGCGGGCTGGTTCGAGAGTCGAGGCACTGGGGGAACTTCCCGGAGCTACTGGCCCGGGAGCTGCCGGAGGCGCAGGTCCTGCCTCTGGACCTGCCCGGCAATGGGTCTCTGAACAAGGCCCTAAGCCCCCTGACCATTCCAGCCATGGCCGAGCACTGCCGCACTGAGCTGGCCAGACAAGGGGTCCCCCCGCCCTACCACCTGCTGGCCATGTCCATGGGGGGGATGGTCGCAGCGGCCTGGGCCACCGCCCATCCCCAGGAAGTCAACTCCTGCGTTTTGATCAACACCAGCTTCGGCTCCTTCAGCCCCCTCCACCAACGGCTGCGCCCTGGGGCCCTGCTCAGGCTGATAAAGGGACTGCTGACCCTGTCAGACCACAGCCGCGAGGGGGTGATCTTTAGCCTCACCAGCAACCTGCCCAGGGAGCATGCCCCTCAGGTCGTGGAGGCATGGTGCGCCATCCGCTCAGCAAGCCCCGTAAGCCCTGGGAACACCGCCCGGCAGCTCCTTGCCTCCGCACGCTATAAGGCCCCTCTGAAGGCCCCTGTCCCGACCCTGCTGCTCCTGGGAGCCGGCGATCGCCTGGTCGACCCCCAGTGCTCAAGGGAGATCGCAGCGAGGTGGGACTGTGCCCTGGCGGTCCATCCCTGGGCGGGCCATGACCTGACGCTGGATGACGGCCCCTGGGTCGCAGGCAGGGTCCGCAACTGGCTACAGCAGGACTGACCCGCACAAAAACCTAATAAGTTCCTAGAGTGCCTCGGCCGGGAGGGGGTCTCCCTCCACCTTGCGCCCCATGTAGGCCGTGTAGTCCGTGACGGCAGGCTCGTAGGGCCGGGTCATGAGCGGGGAGGAGATGAGGAAATCGGCCGTGCTGCGGGTGCAGGCAATGGGAATGTTGTAGACCACTGCGATTCGTAGAAGGGCCTTCACATCCACGTCGTGGGGATGGGGCTGCATGGGGTCCCAGAAAAAGATCACCACGTCGATCTTGCCCTCAGAGATTAGGGCCCCCAGTTGCTGGTCCCCACCCAGGGGACCGGACTTGAGCTTCTGGATGCCGGGCGTGGGGAAGGTTCCTTCCGTTTCCAGCGCCTGGCGGGCCAGCGCCAGCTCCACTAGGCGGCCCGTGGTCCCCGTGCAGACCAGGTTGTGCTCGGCCAGGATGGCGTGGTTCCAGGAGACCCACTCGATGAGGTCGCGCTTGCGGTTGTCATGGGCGACGAGGGCGATGGACTTCTGATGATTCATGGGAGCCTCCCCTTGCCATCCTCTCAGTCACCGGTCCCCTCCAAGGGAACACCCTGTAACGATGCGGATCCCAGGCTCTGTACATTCTGGGGGCTTAGGAGACGTAGCGGAAGACCGTGACAAAGTGGCTGGCAGTCCCGCCCAGCACGAAGAGGTGCCAGATGGCATGGGCGTGAGGCAGCCGCTTGCCCACTGCGTAGAAGGCGATGCCCAGGGTGTACAGCAGGCAGCCCGCCAGTAGCCACACCCAGCCGTGCCCATGAAGGCCGCGGATCAGAGGCAGTCCCACCACTGCACCACACCAGCCCATCACCACGTAGAGCAGGACCAGAGGCGCGCCATCGGGCCGCCACCACAGCTCCTTGGTGATCCCCACCGCCGCCATGGTCCAAACGAACCCCAGCAGTCCCCAGCCCAGCGGGCCATGCAGAGTGACCAGGCTAAAGGGTGTGTAGGTACCGGCAATCAGCAAATAAATCGCACAGTGATCGGCCTTGGCCCACTTTTCCCTGGCAGGGCCACGGAGGCCGTGAAACAGGGTCGAGGCCAAGTAGAGGCAGATCATCGAGAGGCCGAACACGCTGAAGCCCACAATCTTGGTGGCGGTGCCCCCGCGGGCCGCCTGCAAGACCAGGACGGCCGTACCTATCACTGCCAGGGCTAGGCCCAGCAGGTGGGTAACCGTGTTCAATCGCTCCCCAGTTTCCATTCAGCGCCCTGGATCAGGATCCACAATCTGGGGCCCTGAGATCTGTAAATTGGCTGGGATTTCCTGGTGCCCTTGGTCCTCGCAGCCCCTCTCCAGCTAATCAAGGAAGAACAGAATTGTTACCTGTGGGTAATGGAGTTGTTCGAAGCGAGTGGGAACTTCTCATCTAGTAGCTTGCACGCGGCCGCCGAGCGATTCCGGGAGTCACGACCGCACTTTCATCCAGTCGCCCGTGGATTCCCGGCCCTCCACCGAGCACCTAAAGGGCCTTGGCCCAGGAGAACCTATGCTTATCCGTTCAACGCGATTGGCGTTGCTGACCACCTTTGCTTGCGTCATGGTCGCCCAGGCTCAATCGGCCACCGGTGGGGTGCACGGAAGCATCCGGGTGCAGGGCAAGAAGCCCCTTGCTGGTGCCCAGGTCTCCCTCCGGAACCTGGCGACCGGAGCGATCACCGAAAAGATTACCAGTGCGACGGGCGAGTTCGACTTCCCAGGCCTGCAGGCCGGGCAGTTCGAACTGAGTGTCTCCGCCATCGGCATGAAGCCCGTGAACGGCGTCCGAGCCACCGTAGTTGCAGGCCAGGTCAGTCAATCCTTCATCCGAATCGATGCGGATACTGCTAGTGCCGTTGTTGCCATCGTGGCCAACGAGGACACCGTCGCCACCCGGACTGCGCCCTCCCAGGGCTCGCTCACAGCCCGCTCGGCCCAATCGGATGTGCGGGATGAGTTCGTCCGCCAGTTCACGGCCCCCGTGGTGGACTACACCCAGGTGGTCCAGATGGCCCCCGGCATGTTCAGCTACAGCCCCAACGGCCCTGGCCTGGGTGATACCAAGACATTCTTCCGTGGCTTTGCGGATGGCGACTACACGATGACCTTCGATGGCATCCCCTTCCAGGACACCAACAGCCCCACACACCATTCCTGGGCCTTCTTTCCGGGCATGTTCCTGGGCGGCGCCAACGTTGACCGCAGTCCCGGCTCCGCCGCCACCCTCGGGCCCACCAACTACGGCGGCTCCATCAACCTGCTCTCTCGGGTCCTCGAGCCCGAGCGGCGCATCAGCGCCGAGGGCTCCCGTGGTGCCTGGAACACCTCGCTCTACGGCCTGGAGTACTCATCCGGCAATGTCGGCAAGTACAACTTTGTGGTCAATGCCCACGAGATGAAGTCCGACGGGTACCAGACCCTCAACGCCCAGCACCGGGACGCCATGTCCATCAAGTACCAGTACGCCCTCACCGACAACACCCAGCTGACGGCCTTCACGGACTACCTCGACATCCGCGCCAACACGCCCAACATCAAGGGCGCAACCCGAGCCCAGATCGCCCAGTTCGGGGACAACTACCTCCTGCAGAACACCGACCCCAGCCAGCTGAACTACCAGGCCTACAACATCTACCACGTCATCTCGGATTTCTCGTACCTGGGCCTCAACTCCAACCTGGGCGGGGGCTGGAAGCTGGATGACAAGTTCTACTCCTACCACTACAGGAACATGCAGGGCTACACCGCGGCCCCCATCACCGCCACCAGCGGCACGGACAAGCTGAACAGCTACCGCACCACCGGCAACATCTTCCGCCTGAACCAAGAGTCTGCCGCAGGCATCCTGCGTACCGGCCTCTGGTCTGAGATCGCCAACACCCATCGCTTCCAGATTCCCACGGACCCCCGGACCTGGATCGACGCACCCCTCCCCAACTTCCGGGAGACCTTCAAGACCACCACACTCCAGCCCTTCGTTGAGTACGAGTTCAATGCCAATAACGAGCTGAAGATCACACCTGGCGTCAAGTACTCGTCCTACAAACAGGATCTCACCCAGTTCGCAGACAACGGCAAGACCGTCGGCCTCCTCGGCGGCGCCCCTTTTATCCAGCACTCGGCGACCTACACGGCGGTGCTGCCCTCGCTGGACATCCACTACATGCTGGAGAAGAGCTGGGCCATCTACGCCCAGTACGCCACCGGCGATGAGATCCCCCCTTCCAGCGTGTTCGACGTGAAGAACGCAGCGGTCACGGTGCTTCCCAGTTCCGTCAAGAACAAGACCGTCCAGGTTGGTACGGTCTACACCTCCGAAGCGATGACCTTGTCTGCGGATGCCTACCACATCAGCTTCGACAACGCCTACTCTTCCACCACGGATCTGAGCGGGTTCACCACCTGGTACTCCAACGGGAAGTCCGTCAGCCAAGGCGCTGAGGCCGAGGTCAACTTTGTGCTTGGCAGTGGCTTCAACCTCTATGTGAATGCCACCATGGGCAGCGCCAAGTACGAGGCGACCGGCCTCTCGATCCAGAACGCACCCAAGGATACCGAGTCCCTCGGTCTCTATTACCAGCAGGATGCCTGGAGTGTGGGCCTGCTAGGCAAGCGTGTGGGCAAGCTGTTCAACGATAACGGGGCCATCCACGAGGCCGTCACCATTGACCCCTTCGTGATCCCCAACCTGTTTGTCAACTACACTGCGAAGTCCCTCACAAGCTGGCTGAAGCAGACCCGCTTCAAGCTCTCGGTCACCAACATCAGCGACAAGCACAGCATCGTGGCTGTCTCCCCCAAGACCACCACGGGTCCCAACGCTGGCGATGTGCTGACCTTGCTGCCGGCTCGCAGTGTCTCGCTCTCTGTGGCCTTCGACTTCTAGGAATCGGCTTCCAAAAGCAGAACGGCGATGCTCTCCCGAGCATCGCCGTTCCGCTTTTCTAGGCCCCCTACGCAGGCCAGAGAGGTCCTCGCCTATCTCTGGTTAGTTCTTTGGGACTGCAGTCCACTCAGCCGCACGGACCGCTTCCAGCAGTAGGCGGTTGCTTGGCTCTGCCAGCCAGGCCTCCCCAAGCCTAGCGCCCAGGCGCTGACCGGAAGTGACATCGGTCGGGTAATGGACGCCCCCCACCACCCGGTGCACGCCCACCTGGCGACCCTGCTCCAGCAGAGCCTCCCGCCGCTGCGGCACCAGCTCTGCGAGCACCATGGCGATGGCCAGGCCCCGGGTTGAATGACCACTGGGGTAGGAAGGGCTGGTCTCACGCTCGATGGCGGGCTGAACACGCGTGTCGGCCATGTAGGGCCGGGGGCGACCGAAGTGCCTTTTCAGGGCGTCGGTCTGAACCTTGATGTCCTTGGCCAGCCTGTCCACCAGCGCTACGGTCTTGGGGAACTGGGCGACATCCAGGGGTCTGCCCGCAGCTGGTGCGTAGGCCCCGAGGGTGAGCTTCACCTCTCCGAGGGCCAGCTTGACCTCGCCAGCGGTGCGGTTCTGCTGGTACCACAAGACAATGGCCAGATCGGCCTTGCCGGCATCGGAATCCAGGGCCGGGTAGGGTCCCAGGAAGGCCACCAGCTCCTGAACGGCGGCAGGCTGGACGACCGCTGCTGGCACCTGCGCAAGGGTGGGCAACCCCGCCACGAGCATGAGTATGAGATTTAGGGTCAGACGTTGCATTTGCGGCTCCAGTGGAAACCAATGATTATCCTCCGGAGTCAGCACCAGCTCCGTGGACGCCTCGTGACAATTCCGCAACATGTTTGTTCCAGGAGCATCCTGGACCCACGGGTTGCTCGCGGCATTGGAGCGAAAGGGGCTACACCTGCGTGGGATAGGAGTGATCTAGGTAGCCCGCAGAAAAGTGGCAGGGAATTCACGTCTGCCCCCGGCAGCCCAGGCCTATCCTTTTGGGGAAGTTCGTTCCCCGGCTCATGGCTACCGGCACAGCTTTGAGGAAGGGTGGGACTTCGGCAGGCCTCTCCAGGGGGGGAGGTGGCAGCAAGGGGATCTCCCCTTGCTGCTTTACCTATCCCTCAGCCCAGCCTCTCCTAAGGGGTAGCTGGCCCGCTCAGCGGCGGCAGGATGACGCGGAAAGTCGTGCCTTCTCCTAAGCGGCTCTCGACGCTGACTTCACCGCCCATGAGGCGGCAGAGGTGCTTCACGATGGCCAGGCCCAGCCCGGTCCCTGGCTTGGCCTTGGCGGCCTGGGCCCGGTAGAAGCGCTCGAAGATTCGGCCCTGCTCGGCCTCTGGAATGCCCAGGCCCTGGTCCCGGACATCCCACTCCTGGCCCAGGCCCGAGCAGCGCAGGTCCAGGACCACCGTGCCCCCGGGGGGGCTGAACTTCACGGCGTTGGAGACGAGGTTCTCCAGCACTTGATGGAGCCGCAGGGGGTCCACCATCAGCACCAAGTCCTCTGCAACAGTGGCCACGCCCTCCAGGCGCACCCCAGAGGCCGCATGCTGGCGCCGGAAGTCCGTCAGCAGCTCCCGGTGAAACGCAGCCGGGTCCAGGCGCTCGGGGGCCAGGCGCAGGGCACCGCTCTCGATCCGGCTGAGCTCGGACAGGTCGCCCAATAAAAGGGTCAGGCGGTCCACGGAGCGAAGGATGGAAAGGGCACTGCCCTGGCTGGCTTCGGGCAGTTCTTCCTGGAGGTTTTCTGCCGCAATGCGGATGGCCGTAACGGGGGTCTTCAGCTCGTGGCTCACGTTGGAGATGAACTTCTGCCGGGTGGTCTCCAGGGCCTCCTGGGTGGTGACGTCGTCCAGGGTGATCAGCACCCCGGTCACCGCTCCCAGGGGGGCGAAGGGGACGGCGCGCACCCGGAGGGTCCGGGCCGATCGACCCAGTCGCCATTCTGACCCGTAGCCTTGGTAGGCCCGCTGCACCGCCGTCTGGCTCTCACCCTCCGGGAGCACCTGGGCAACGGTCATCCCCTTGCTGAGCGGCGCGCCCAGCCCCAGGCGCCGCTGGGCAGCGGGATTGAACTGCTCGAGGGTACCTGTGGCCCCGAACAGGAGGACCCCTTCCTCCAGCCGGGCCATGATGCCCGGCAGCAGGCTGTCTTCCCGGGCGGCCCGGTCCCGCAGGTCCTGGTTCTCCCGCTCCAGGTTGGACCAGGCCCGGGGGAGGTCCTCGATGGCCCGGGGCTCTGTTCCCCCCAGAAGCTGCTCCAGGGGCACCGTGAGCGTGGCAACCTGCCACCGGGCCATGAGCACCAGCACCAGGACCAGGGTGGCCAGCAGGCCCAGGATCCAGAGCAGGCTGGCTCCCTTGTGGACGTACATGCCCAGGCCCAGGCCCAGGAAGAGCATGCCCCCCAGGCTCACCAGGGCACGGGACATGTAGACCGGCAACCCCGATCCCGCCCTGCGCTGAGCCTCCCGCTGATCCATCCTCCAGACCTTACACCCGGCAGACCCCTAGGCCCAGCGCAGGTCCGGGAATTTACGTCCCTGTCACATTCCCCGAGGCGGTAGAATTGAAGGTTGATGCAGGAGAGAACCATGTCCTTGAACGCCCTGATGCGCTGGCTGAAACCCCGGGAAATGGTCTTCTTCGACCTGCTGGAGGCGGCCACAGCCAACGCCTACCAGTCCGCCATCCTCTTCGACCGAGAGATCCGGGGGGGTGATCCGGCTCGCTTCGCCGATTTGCGCCGTCAAATGAAGGACCTGGAGCACACCGGGGACAACATCACCCGCGACATCATGAACCACCTGAACCACACCTTTGTCACCCCCATCGACCGCGAAGACATCATGTCCCTGGCCCACGCCATTGATGACGTGGTAGACCGCATCCACTATGTCTGCGAGCGCCTGATCCTCTACCGGATCGTTCACGTGATGCCGGCAGTCCCCGAGATGAGCTCCATCATTGTCGAAGGCGTGGGCGAGCTGGTCCACCTCATCAAGCACCTGCGTGACATGTCCAACCAGACCGAGATCCAGGAGCGGATTCAGCGGGTGCATACCCTCGAGAACAAGGCTGACTCCCTCTATCACGCCGCTCTGGCGCAGATCTTCGAAGACCCCAAGGACCCCATCGAGCTCATCAAGTGGAAGGAGCTCCTCGGCCAGATCGAGGATGCCACCGACAAGGTTGAGCTGGTGGCCAAAGTGGTCGGCTCCACCGTGATGAAAAACGCCTGAGCCCACGATGATCGAAGTCTTCCTGATTCCCTCCCTGGCAGTGCTGGTCCTCCTGGCCTGGGGCATCGACTACATCAACGGCTTCCACGACACTGCCAACTCCATCGCCACCGTGGTGAGCACCGGGGTCTTGCCGGCCAAGTACGCCCTGGCCATGTCGGCCACCCTGAACTTCGCCGGAGCCTTGGCCGGGACCTCCGTGGCCACAACCATTGCCAAGGGCATTGCTGACAGCCAGCATGTGGTCCCCGCTGTCATCGCGGCCGCCCTCCTGGCTGCCATCACCTGGGACCTCCTCACCTGGTGGTTCGGGATCCCTTCCAGCACCAGCCACACGCTCCTGGGCGGACTGTCTGGGGCGGTCGTGGCTCATGCCGGATTCAAGGCGCTGCACATGAACAAGCTGAAGGAGATTGGCGCCTTCATCATCATTTCCCCAGCGATGGGCTTCATCGTTGGGATGGTGCTGATCCTGATCATCCTCTGGGTGGTCCGTCACTTCGCCGGCCACCGGGTGAACGCTGTCTTCCGGAAGGCCCAGCTGGTCAGTGCGGCCGCCATGTCCTTCACCCACGGCCAGAACGATGCCCAGAAGGCCATGGGTATCATCTGTCTCGCCATGATCGCCTACAAGTTTCACCTGCCCCTGGACGCCAAGCTGAAGGTCATCGTTCCCCTCTGGGTGAAGATCGGCAGCGCTATCGCCATGGCCATAGGAACCGCTTCCGGCGGCTGGAAGATCATCCGCACCATGGGCACCAAGATCGTCAAGCTGCGCCCCATCCACGGCTTTGCGGCTGAGACCGCCGCTGCGGCGGTGCTCTTCACCACCGCCCACTACGGGATTCCGGTCAGCACCACCCACAGCATCACCGGGGCCATCATGGGCGTCGGCACCTCCATGAACGCCAGCGCCGTGCGCTGGGGCGTCGCTGGCAACATTGTCATGGCCTGGGTGCTCACCATCCCCATCAGTGCCTTGTTGGCGGCGGGCTTCCTCAAGCTGGTGGCACCGTTCTTCTAGGGGCCGGTCGAAGTACCGGAGTTGTTGCTGGGTCGTCATTGCCCCTTTACATCCAGCCCTGAAAATCATCATCCGCATCAATGGAAACCCTGTAACAGCATGGTTTCACGCATTTTCCAGCGAGTTTCCGTCAAGGAAATACGGCTGTCATGACAGGCCCCGAACCTGGGTTCATCCCCAAGGGAGGAGCCCCATGACCATCGAGCCCATCACCCAGCACCCGGAAGGTGCGCGCTACACGGTCCGGTCCATCGGCAGCAACGACTTCGTCCACCTCCAGCGCCTCGAGGCCGAGATCTGGTCTGGCGACGGCGCCGGCGAGCTCTGCCCCCACTATCTGCGCCTCTGCACGGAGCTCTACCGGGACTGGTGCTTCCTGGCTTTCGACGGGGACCGGCCAGTTGGCTATGTCCTCAACTTTGTCAGCGGGACCACAGTCTACTGCGCCACCCTGGCCGTCCACCCCGAGTACCAGAAGGGGCGGGTGAACTACCTGCTCATCCGCGCCATGGTCTCCAAACTGCTCACGGCCGACATCGCCGAGTGCCGCTTCCTGGTGGAGCCCGGCAACAGCGATGCCCGCAGCGTCCACAACGCCCTGGGCGCCCGGGTGGTGGAAGAGGTGAAGGACTTCTATGCACCGGGCGACACCCGCCTCTGGTCTGCCATCACCCGGGCTGACCTGGAGCGGGTCCGGGCCCGCTACACCCGCCTGAAGCTCGTCTCCTAGGAGCCCCCATGTCCCTGGCCGGCGTACTGATGCCCACCTTTGCCCTGCTGCCCAGCCTGGCGGGAACCACCGAGGCCCTGCCGGGAATGCACCGCTGGGCCCGCAAGCTGGTGCCGGAGCTCGGCATCGAGCTGGAGATCCGCGGCACCCTCCGACCTGACATCGGCCTCTGGGTGTCCAACCACCTTAGCTGGGTGGACCCAGTGGTGCTCATGAGCCTGCGCCCCATGGCCACCATCGCCAAGCAGGAGGTGGCTTCCTACCCCATCCTCGGCCCCTGGGCCCGCCGCTCGGGCATGCACTTCGTCGACCGCAGCGATCCCACCAGCCGGGCGTCGGCCATGAACATGTTCGCAGCCGCCCTGCAGGCCGGCCGGGACATGCTCCTGTTTCCGGAGGGCACCACCACCCGGGGCGAGCGCCTGGCCCCGCTCTACGAGGGTGGGCTGCGGGCGGCCTTCGACCTGGGCGTACCAGCCCAGCCCCTGCGCCTGGCCACCCCGGCTGCCCACTATCCCTGGACCGGGGACGAGAGCCTACTGCCGCACCTCCGCACCCTCCTCGGCACCCAGACCAAGGTCTGCCTCACGGCCGAGGAACCCCTCTTCCCCGCTGATTTTCCGGACCACGCCGCCTGGATCCAGGCCTTCCGCTTTGCCTTGGAACCGAGGGATTTTAATGTCTGCTGAGGCCGTCTTCCAGAACCTGCGTACGGGGCTCACGCCCTTTCTTGGCCTGCCCTTGCAGTTGGACCCGGGACCCGCCACCGGCGTGGTCCTGGGGGTTCCCTGTGATGCCGGTGTGATCAACCGCCCTGGTGCCCGCCTGGGGCCCTGGGCCCTGCGAGCCGCATCCATGGGCATGGGTACCTTCCCCATGCCAGAGCGCTTGCGCGAAGGCTTGGCCATCGCTGGGCCCGAATCAGGGGAGGGCTGGGTGGATGGAGGCAACATCCCCACCCTGCCCTTTTCCCTGAACCAGGCGCTGGACACGGTGCAGTCCACCGTCGGGGCCTGGGCCGGCTACGGCTGCCGCACCCTGCTGCTCGGGGGCGACCACTCCCTGACCCTGGGGGCCCTCCGCGCCATGGCGCTGCAGCACGGCCCCCTGGGCCTCCTGCACGTGGATGCTCACCCAGACGCGGCGGATGCCGCTGCCTGGGGCACGGACATCCATCACGGAACCTGGCTGCGCCAGGCCCTCCTGGAGGGCCTGCTGGATCCCGAGCGCATCGTGCAGGTGGGCCTGCGGGCCCCCCGCTTTGATGCGGAGGAGCTGGCCTTCCTGAAAGCCGCCGGCGTCCGTATGTGGGCCCCGGCTGACCTCAGGGACCCTTCCCTGGCCTCCTGGCTGCAGCGGGACCTGGCCACGGTCGGTCAGGGCCCTGCGTACCTGAGCATCGACCTGGACGCTCTGGACCCGGTCCTGGTCCCGGCCGTGGCCGAGCCGGTCCCCGGCGGCCTGGAGCTGCCCGAAGTCCTGCGCCTGATCCACGCCTGCCGAGGCTGGGACCAACCCTGGGTGGGCTCCGACCTCATGGAGCTCTCGCCGCCCCTCGAGGGCGCCGAGGCCAGCGCTCGCATCGCCGTCCACCTTGCCCTTCACCTTCTTGTCTGAGGTCTCCATGCCCATGCTGCCGCTGGAAGCCTTTCTGGCCCACCTGGGCCCCCTCACCTGGGACGACCTGGTTGCGGGCTTTGACTTCGGCCTCCTGACCCCCCTGGAGCTCCAGTGCGAAGCCATGGGGCACGGACCCGCAGTCGCCGCATTGCGGAGCCCCGACCAGGAGCAGCCTCTGTCCTTCGAGGCCAGACTCTGGGCCGCCTGCATCGAAGAGACCGGAAGGGCCCCTAGGCCTGGCAGCGCACGCTGGGCCAGGGCTCAGGACCGCTGGCGGGAGGCCCTCCTCCGAGAGTTGGTCGAACAGCGTATGACGGGAACCTACCTGGCTGAGCAGGTGGAGCGAATCTATGAGCAGGTGGGTTGCCCCGAGGACATGCTGAGCCTGTTGACCCCCGCTCAGGGCTGGTCCAAGACCCCTGCCCGGGTGGACATCAAGGCCCTCCTGGGGTACCTGGCCAGCCGCCCCATGCAGTCCGGTTACTCACTGCCCACATCAGCATAGTTCCCCGAATCTAAGCCCGGGGTTCCTGCCGCCACACCACGGACCTGTCCAGGAGGCGCTCGAGCAGGGCGCTTTTTTTGGCGACCGCTGCGCGTTCCTCCAACAGGTCGTCGTGGCCCTCCACGTGGAGGACGAGATGGCGGTCGTTCAGCTCGAGCTGGAGGCTCCGGACGGCCTGGATCCGCCGCCGGTCCAGGGCATCCGCCAGGCGCAGGATGCCCGTGAGCTTCTCCACGGCGCGACGGTGCCAGGGGTCGAGCCTCCCGAACCCCTCGTGCTTCTCGGGATGGGGCATGGCACCCCGGTGATGGCGCACCAGCAGGGCCAGGATCTCGACCTCCTCCGTCCAGAAGCCCTGGAGGCGGCTGTTGCTCACGATGTACGCGCCGTGTTTGTGATGGGCCTTTTCGGAGATCGAAAAACCGATGTCATGGAGGCGAGCCGCATGGGCCAGCCACTCACCCTCCTGGTCGCCCAGGTCAAAGGCATGGCGCAGGCTGGCGAACAGGTCTCCGGCCAATCTTTGCACCTGGAGGCTGTGCTGAGGATCCCGATCCGACCGGACCGCCAGGGCCTCGACCGTGGACCTCCGGAGATCCGCCAAGGGAGGAACATCGGCCCCATCGTGCCGCAGCACTTCCCAGATCATCCCTTCCCGTAGCCCGACGGGCAGGTGGCGAACCGGGGCGGGCCCAAGCCAGCGGAGCAGCTCCATCGTCCAGGTGGCGCCCACATGGAGGTTGTCCCCCCGCTTGGGCTCAACCCCAAGGCGGTCGATCCGGCCCGAAGCGCTCTCCCGCCAGAGCTTTTTCTCGAAGACCTCCAGCTGTTCCACCGTGAAGGCGGTGTCCCCGCTGGCGCCGCGGGCCAGGGACTCCAGGGTCCCCGAGGTGCCCAGGATCAGGAAGGGCTCCGGCAGGTTCTTGGGCAGCTCCTTGCCGGCCTTCTTCAGCTCCTTGCGGATGAGGCGGCGCAGGGCACGGTGGTTCTCGGGGCTGGGAGGGTTGCTGCAGGGCACCGCATCGGCAAGGCGCTGCGTGCCCCAAGGGATGGAGGTGGACGCCTTGAGGCCCCCGTCCGCATGCCAGGTGATCTCCGTGGAGCCCCCACCGATGTCAACCAGGACCACTGGATCATCCGGGAATGGGACGGCATGGGAGACGGCCTGGTAGATGAGTCGAGCCTCCTCCTCCCCGGAGATGACGCGAATGGGCACACCTGAGGCAGCGGCCTCGGCAATGAAGTTGCCGGCATTGAGCGCATCCCGCAGGGTGGCGGTGCCGAAAGCGACCATGGTGCCGCACCCCTGCTCCGTCAGGAGCCGCTGCATGCGCCGGAGCGCCTCCAGGCCAGCCTCGAAGGCCTCGGGCTGAATGATGCCATCCCGCCCCAGGCTTCTTCCCAGGCCAACCATGGCCTTCTCCCGGGCGAGGAGGACCTGGTTGCCGGTGTCATCAACCTCGATGAGGACCATGTGGATGGAGTTCGAACCGACATCGATGGCTGCGATCTTCACCTGGAACCTCGGGACGAAAAGGGGCGATTGGATTACGGGAGCATCCCCCCCATCGGGGCAGGTGGCAAGGCCAATTCAGGCTGAAGTCTTCAGCGTAGGTCAGGGAGCTTCTGCGTAACGGCCTTGATTCCGCTCTGGAAGACAGCCTGCTCGTAGAGGCGGAGCTGACTCCGACCTGCAGCTTGAGGCCCCCCGGTGGCTCTAGGCCTGGGCTGCCCACCGGAATCCAGGTGCCGCCCCTTCACGCTGTCCTGGAGCTGCCAGTCCAGCATCTCCCTCACCTGATACTGGAGGATCGGATCCACCACGGGAAAGGCCAGCTCCACGCGACGGTCCAGGTTCCGGGGCATGAGATCGGCCGAAGCGAGGTAGGTCTGCTCCTGCCCCCCGTTGTGGAAGTGATAGACCCGGGCATGCTCCAGGAACCGGTCGATCACAGACACCACGCGGATGTTCTCGGAGAGGCCAGGCACTTCGGGCCTGAGACAGCAGGTACCCCGGACAATGAGGTCCACCTTCACGCCGGCCTGACTGGCCTCGTAGAGCTGCTCGATGACGGTCGGATCCACCAGAGCGTTCATCTTGAAGGTGAGGCTGGCGGGTCGCCCCTCCCGGGCGTGGCTGATTTCTCGCTGGATCCCCTCCCGCAGCCAGGGCCGCAAGCCCAGAGGGCCCACAACCAGGCGGTGGTAGCGGGCCGGCCGGGTGTAGCCCGTGAGGAAGTTGAAAAATGCGGACAGGTCCTCGCCGATCTCGGGGCAGGCGGTCAGGATGCCCAGGTCGGAGTAGAGTCGGCTGGTCTTCTCGTTGTAGTTACCGGTGCCGAGGTGACAGTAGCGCTTGAAGCCCGTCGCTTCCTGGCGCAGCACGAGGCAGGCCTTGCAGTGCGTCTTGAAGCGGGGGAGGCCATAGACGACGTAGACGCCAGCCTTCTCCAGGCGACGGGCCCAGGCGATGTTGGCCTCCTCGTCGAAGCGGGCCCGCAGCTCAATGATGGCGGTGACCTGCTTGCCCCGCTCCGCCGCCAGTTCCAAGGCCGCCGCAACGGGGCTGCTCTGCGTCATGCGATACAGGGTCACCTTGATGGCGAGGACTTTGGGATCCTCCGCAGCCTCGCGCACGAAGCGCACGACAGACTGATCGAAGCTCTGGTACGGGTGGTGGAGGAGGATGTCCTGCCGGGCCATGGCCTCAAAGATGGACCCCGACTCCTCGAGCTGGGGGACCGGTAGCGGCTGGAGCACCGGGTCCTTCAGGTGCGGAGCCTGGACCTGGTTGTAGAGGCTGAACAGGTCGGAGAAGGCCGCCACGCCGTCGGTTGGATAGAGGTCCTCCGGCGCGAGTTCCAGCTCCTCCCGGAGAAAATCCAGCAGCGTGAGGGGCAGGTCCCGCTCGTACTGGAGCCGCACCACGGCGCCCCGGCGGCGATCACGCAGACCTTCCTCGATGACCTTCATCAGGTCCTCTTCCGAGTCCTCTTCCACCGGAAGGTCCGAGTCCCGAGTCACTCGGATCATGTGGCAGCTGAGGATCGTGTAGCCCGGGAAGACCCGGTCCAGGTGGTACCGAACGAAGTCCTCGAGGGTCACGAAGTCGTACGTCCCTGCGGCGGAGGGGAGCAGGAGGAAGCGGGACACGAGGGTGGAGGGCACATGGATAAAGCTGAGCCGGGAGACTGGCAGTCCCCCGAAGAGGGTGTCTCCCTCGGGCTCAATCTGGGCCACCAGGACCGGAGCCCGATTGCCCAGGCGGGGAAAGGGGTGGCCCGGATCCACCGCCAGGGGCGTGAGAAGGGGCTGCAGCACCTGGTCGAAATAGTCTGAGAGGTACGCCTTCTGTTCAGGCAACAGGTCCTCTGGACTAAGGATCCGGATGCCCTCCCTGGCCAGCTCCGGGACCAGAATCTGGTGAAAGAGCTGGTGCTGATAGGCCGACAGCTGGTGAATGCGCTCGGAGATGGCCTGCAGCGTCTGGCGGGGTGTATACCCATCCGGTCCGGGGGTCTTGATGTCGGCATCAATCTGCCGCCAGATGCCAGCGACCCGAACCATGAAGAACTCATCCCAGTTGCTCGAGACAATGGACAGGAACTTTACGCGATCCAGGAGCGGGACGGTGGGGTCCTCGGCCTCCTCCAGAACGCGAGCATTGAAATCCAGCCAGCTCAGTTCGCGATTCAGCAAGCGCTCATGGGCCAAGCGCATAGGCACCGCCGGAACCGCTGGTCGGGCAGAGTGCGTGGATGAAGCATCATCGGCAAGTGACATGGTTGCAGTCCCTAGTCCAGTCTGCTGGCTGAACCTAACACGGATGTGACGGGGCTGGAACTTCCTGATGACGATCCCGCAACAAGGCCCGGCCCGCTGTCAGGCGACATCAGAAACTGACCCTCTGGCGACATGAAAACTGACCCCCCTCTTTGGAGGGGAAGTCATGGGAAGGAATCGAGGCAAGCTCGTGCCCTGGATACCGGGGGACGGGATGCTGAACTCAGAGGAGGCGGGGCAGGTGTTTGCCCTGAGGAAGTTGGGTTGGGGGATGAGGCGGATCGCAGCGGAGCTGGGGATGGCCCGGAACACGGTGAAGGCGTGGCTGGAGGCTGGTCCGGAGCGACGCTACGGGGGGCCGAACCGGATTGCGGCGCTGGATGCGCACCAGGACTGGATGCGCGAGCGGTGGCGGGTCGGGGTTCGGAATGGGGATGTGTTCCGGCAGGAGCTTTTGGCGAAGGGCGTCCGGGTAAGTCTCCGTACGGTGGAGCGGGCGCTGTGTCCCCTGCGTCGGGGGCAGGTGGTAGCTGACAAAGCGACCCTGCGTTTTGAGACGCCGCCCGGCAAGCAGATGCAGATCGACTTCGGGGAGAAGTGGCTGTTCATCGGTGGTGTGCCGCAGAAGCGATTTGTGTTCGTGGCGACGCTGGGACATAGCCGCCGGGAGTATGCGGAGATCTGCTTTGGGCTGCGCCAGCGGGATTGGATCCTCGGGATCGAGCATGCTTTCAGCTATTTCAGCGGGGTACCCGAGGAACTGCTGGTGGACAACCCGAAGTCGCTGGTGCTGTCCCACCCCCGCTCAGGCAAGGTCCAGTTCCATCCGGAGTTCCTGGCCTTCTGCCAGCACTGGGGCCTTCGCCCGAGGGCATGCCAGCCCTACCGGGCACGGACGAAGGGCAAGGTGGAGAGTGGCGTCGGCTATGTCAAAGGCAATGCCATGGGAGGACTGGAGTTCGAGAATGATGCGGCGCTGGATCGCCATCTGGCGCGCTGGTTACGCGAGGTGGCTGATATGCGGATCCACGGCACCACCTTTGAGCGGCCCATAGATCGGTTTGAGGCCGCGGAACACATGGCCCTTCGGCCGCTCCAGAACCAGCCGAGCTACTTGAAGTCGCGTTGGGAGGAGCGGAAGGTGGCCTCGGACTTCCGTGTCGACATCGATACCAACCGCTACAGCGTGCCGCCGGGGCTCGTGGGCGAGGTGGTGGATGTGCTCATCGAGCAGGATCTGATCCAGGTGCACTTCCAGGACCGCATCGTGGCCGAGCACGGCGTGGCGGTGGGCCGCCACCAGGTGGTGGAGGATCCCGGCCATGTCCTGACCTTCGTGAACGGCTGTGCCTGGATCGGTCGGCCCAATGAGATCGAGCGGCCCCTATCGGCCTACGAGGAAGTGGTGGGAGGTGAATCGTGGTAGACCCTCAGCTAGAGCGCATCCAACGCCACCTGAGCCGCATGAAGCTCGTGTCTACGCGGGATCGTCTCGACCTTCTGCTCCAGGAGGCCGCCAGGAAGGATCTGAGCTTCCTGGATTTCCTGGACCTGGTTCTGTCCGAGGAAGCGGCTTCGAAGGACTCGAAACGAACCCGGATGGGCATCCAGATTGCTCACTTCCCCATCAAACGGAGCCTGGAGGACTACGACTATGAGCTGCAGCCGGGCCTCGACCGCCGCCTGATCCGTGAACTGGAAACAGGAACCTTCGTGGCCCACGCGGAGAACATCCTGCTGCTGGGACCACCAGGCGTGGGCAAGACGCACCTGGCTGTTGGCCTGGGGCGGAAGGTGATCGAGCGGGGCGCGAGTTGCCTGTTCGTGACCGCTACGGGTCTGGTGGGCCAAATGCTCCGCGCCGAGGCGGAAGGCCGGCTGGACGAGCGGCTGACCCACTTCTCCAAACCCAAGTTATTGATAATAGACGAGCTAGGATACCTGCCTTTTGAACGAAGGGCCGCCCACCTGATGTTTCAGCTCGTGAACCGCCGCTACGAAAAGGGGAGCCTGATGATCACGAGCAACCAACCCGTAGGCGCCTGGGGCGAGGTGTTCGGGGACACCATCCTGGCCACGGCAATCCTCGACCGACTCCTGCACCACAGCCATGTCGTCACCATCAAGGGCGAGAGTTATCGCCTGCGAGAGAAGCGCCGAGCCGGGATCGTCCCGGCAACGGTGCGAGCGGCTACCTAGGCCGCGCCCCGGTGGGGTGCCTTCCGCTTCGGCCTACGGCCTTCGCTCCAGGCACCCCACCGGCTCACATACCAAGGGGGTCAATATTCGTGTCGTTGGGTGGGTCAACTTTCGTGTCGCTTGACACCCGCAGCTGCTGCTGCGGGCCTGCCCTCCCCATGTGGCGTGAAGCATAAGATAGCCGAACGGACAACTTATGCTTCTTTTCAGTAGTCGGACAACTTATAGTTCCCGACCGCTACGCCATAACCGTTGGTCCCCTATCCCTTCGCGTTCCGAACGAGCTAAACTCATCCCCACCTTCATATAGCGAGTGGTGCGTGAAGCATAATCTGGCCAAACAGTCAGCTTATGCTTCCTTCTTTCGATGTGGACAACCTATGCTTCCACAGCAGAATTCACTTGGGTTGCATTACCTCGAACTCCTTACCAGGGTTGTACGCCTAAGAAATTGCGAATGATCCTTGCAGGTTGAGTGCATGCCCCACTCAAACTCCATGCCCACTGGCCTCCCATGCTCCATTTTGATCAGGGCACCAAGTGGATGGTGAAATCCACATGGAGATCCAGGTTCATCCAGGGGTCATGGGCAAGGGCCCGCAAGGTGATATCTCTTTGAGTAACGTGGATCGCGGGGGCGGTGTAGGAAAACGCCCAATGGGTGCCGTCCAATTCTGAAATGACGACTGTCCCCTGGGAACCGGTAGTCGCTTGGGTCGGAATGAGTTCATTCCATTGTTGAAGATCTAGGGGGCGAGGATTCAACGTGACCACAAAGTTAGCCTGTTCCCCGGGGTGTAAGGTGGCAGTGGCAGGAGTGCCACCATTATCAATAGCTAGTGCCTCGTAAAACATCGCTGTGGTTTTGTGTCCGACTTGAATGGGGAAGTTTTGGCTACGTTCCCACAGGTGACTGATGGGGCTTTTTACCTCGATCCAGAATTGCACGGTAAGTCCCCCGGCTGGCACCTGGGCAGGCGGAACATACCAGCCAGAGAGCGGCATTAAGTCACTGCCGAGGTCCACAGGCTTGCGCTCGATGTCCAGAAGGGTGCCGGGTCCATCGAGGTGCCAGCGGACGCCTTCCGACCCCGAAGGCCTCACGCTAGTTGCAATGGGAATCCCATAGGAGCCATCCACGGTGGATGTTCCGCCATCCCACCTAAAGGTCAGAGTATTCGTACCTGAGGAACTCTGCGGGGCGGGGTCGGATGGTGGAAGACAGGCGAGGAGGATGGGCAGCATAAATGCCGGTAAAACCAAATTGAATCTTAGTGTTATCTTCATGGAAGTACCGTTACGCCGGGAATGGCGGGGCTCTGGGTCACGATGAGCACCGGCGGGGTGGGATCGTCCGGGTCTCCCTGGGAGGGATCCACCCCTGCTGGGAGAGCGACCGCCGCCGTAAGGTTCCTCACCTGCATAGGCGCCATGGAAGGCAACGCACTTTGGAACCAAGCCTTGGCCTGGGAGGCAGAAACCGAATCAAAGACGAGTACGCCACTAGGTAGGGTTACCAAGCTTACTGGAGAGTCGGTGGGAGTTCCTACATAACCAGGGGCAGTCCAGGCCCCTTGTGGTTTGAGACGGGCTGCGTGGTAGTCCGAAAACCGGTTGTTCCTTTCGTTATCCGTACCCATTCGAGTGTACGACATGGTATCCCAGTGGGCTCTTTGACCGCTTTCAAAGGTATGAGCATCTTCGGAGAGGAAGTAGCTTCCGAGGGCGCTGTAACCCCATCCTCCAGCCATTCCGGCACCGCCGTAAGGGAAATTCCCATCGACCCGGTTGACGTTCGGGCCGGCCCCGCCACTGGCTGCACCGTCACTGGGAGCATGCTCCAGCCCGAAACAATGCCCCATTTCGTGGGCCAGGAGATATCCCAGCCTTGCATCCACGCCCCCCGGGTGGGACCCCCCATCAATACGAGTGAGGGCGATGCCTCGGTAGCCGTACCAAGCCATACCGGGAAAGCTGGTGCTTCCGTAACTCTGGTTAATCAAGGCCAGATATAGATGTTCGGTTTCTGCGTTCAAATCTGTTTGATGCATACCCTGGAAAACATTCATCAAGACCATCGCAACCGCGTTGGTGACCAGCCCCCGGGATGTAAAGGTACCGTAGTCCATTAACCAAACCTTGCCATCGTACTGATAATAAACTTCAGAATAGGGGAAGACCTCTTGGACGTAGGGGAGCACCCATGCCTTCACCTGTTCGGGTGAGCGGGCCAAGGGACAGCCGCTGTCACCTCGGTACGGTCGCACGTCAAACCCGTGGATAAAAATCTTCCGAGGGCGAATCACCTCAGGGTTGATTGTTAGCGTGTCGAGCACGATTCCACTCGTTGGGTTGATCAGTTGAGCCACAACCTGCATTCCAGGTTGGATGTAGGCCGCTGGGATTTCGGGACCGGAGTAGACATTTACTGGGTCCGACCCTCTCCCTGTTTTAACCGGACGTGTCCCAACGAAGTTCAAAAAAGTCGTCGTCCAGTTTGCTTTCCCCGGAGCGGTAGCGGTCAACTTAAAGGTGAACCCCTTAGTTGGGATCGCGCCGCCCTCTCCGAAGGCGTCATAGGCCATTACCCGAATCATGGCCGTCTTGTTCTGCTGAAGGGGAATCTGAACTTGGCCGGCATTACCTAGGGCAGCTTGATCTACAGTGTGAATTTGAGAATTCTGGCCTAACGCTAGGCTATGGAGACGAAATCGTCTGGGGTCAGTGATGGTGGTTGCGAACTGCATGCTAGCCAGCCCGGGTGCGTTTTTGCGAACCAAGACCGGGACTTCACGATGGTAGGTCCCTGCCGTGGCATTGTTCCCATTGATGGCTGTCAGGGATACCAAACAATTACCGGCCTCAACTCCTGTGGCCTGGAGGATTTGCGGACCTGGCAACAAAGAGAATTGCGCAAAGCGTTCCTCTCCAAGCGCGCTGGTAATACCCAGGCGCCACACGCCGGTGGGGCTGTTGGGCACGTCGGCCACTAGGTTCAAGGTGCCTTCCCGTCTATCACCAGCGCCGATTCCCGTGTAAGCACTCCCATTCCCATTGGCCGCTATGGATGATTCTCGAAACCCTAGGGAGAGGAGGGGCCCTTCTTCACTGGGCGTCCCCAGGGAATTGATTTGTGATTGAGTGACGTGACCACCAGCCACCACAACATTTGCGGCCATATCCCGCCAAGTGAAAAAGCCCAACGGAGCAGAACCTGGGTTCGGTGCCCAGAAGTAAGGGAAACTGTAGAGAGTTTGGTATTGAGTGTAATAAAACATGTTGAGTGGTGGATTGGGGTCTTCACCCTCCGAAGGATGCTGGATTCCAGGTTTTATCTTCCCTAGCACAGCTTGAATCACATAGGTGGCGGCCCCGTCCTCGCGAGGCACCATGGAAGAAAATGGTGTTGTGAGACCCGTCAACGTGGATGGAAATCCCTGAATTCCAGGGTTAGGCGCTGTGAGATGTGTGTAGGGAGACTGCCCATGGACGAGACATGGCATCAAGCTCCCCGCCAATATTGAACTGAAAAAATGCAACCGCATATACAACCCCTTGGTCTTGTTTACAGCATCGTTACACACAAACTGAATCAACACAAAACACTCAAACAATCGCTGACCAGGTCCTGAACGACTCCAGGCTGATAATCAGGCTGCATTGAGGACTGCCCGGATGTAAAAGTGGATGTGACGTCCTCCCCACTTCTATACCCAGGACTCTCACCATCCTTGGTAGAGAAGTGGGGAAGACGTCAGTCTGGCGAGCTTGAGATTTTCTAAATACGACTAATGATTAGGCTAAAAGCCTATTTCGCAATCGGCCATCTTATGCTTCCGACTTTGCACGACCGGACAACTTATGGTTCCGGCAGCCTGTCGGATAGGCCAGTTCCACACCTCAAATGAGGTCATTTCGGGGCAGAAGCGGACAGAATATGCTTCCTGTCCCGGCCATCTTTTCCTTCACGACACACCCCACCCGGGTGGTGCTAACCTCGACCTCCCTCCGGAGGTCCCATGCGCCGAGCCCTGCCCGCCTTTTTCCTTGCTGTCGCCCTGCTGGGCCAGGACAAGCCCGCCCCGGTGCGGCTGACGGCCCTGCGCGAGAGCCCCGCCAGCACAGTGACCCAGGAGGTCGGCATCAGCAAGGTGGAAGTCACTTTCGCCCGCCCTGCCGTGAAGGGCCGCAAGATCTGGGGCGAGCTGGTCCCCTTCGGCCAGGTGTGGCGCGCCGGAGCCAACAGTGCCACGCAGCTGACCCTCAGCCACCCGGCCCAGGTGGCGGGCCGGACTGTTCCGGCTGGAGCCTACGGATTCTTCGTCATCCCTGGGCCCAAGGCCTGGACCCTGATCCTCAACAAGAAGGCCAAGCAGTGGGGGGCCTACGACTACAAGGCCGAGGAGGACCTCCTGCGCTGGGAGGCCGTGCCCCAGGCAGTGCCCTTCCAGGAGGTGCTGGACTACCGACTGGTCCCCACCCACCCCAACCAGGTCAGCGTGGAGCTGGGCTGGGAGCGCCTTCGGGTGACCTTCCCCATCGTCTTCGACACCCGAGGCATCTACTGGGCTCACCTGGAAGAACGCCTGAGCAAGGCCCCGGACAGCGATTGGGTGCCCTGGTACCAGGCCGCGAAATACTGCCAGGAGACGGGCATCGAGCCCGCCAAGGCCAAGGCCTGGATCACCCACAGCCTGGCCGCCGGCGAGAGCTTCTGGAACCACGAGACCGCGGCCCGCATCTTCCGCGAGGCCGGCGACTCGCCCAAGGCCCTCACCCACCTGCGGCGAGCCATCGAGCTGAGCCGAGGCAAGGCCCCCAAGGAGTACACGGACAACCTGGAAACAGAGCTCAAAGACTGGGACAAGCCCTCGCCCAAGTCCTGAGTGCCCAGCTCAGGGCGCGGCCCAGCGGCGGCCGCCGTCCAGGGTGAGGATCTCTCCGGTCAGGAAGGGGCTCTCGGCGGCGTAGCGCACGGCTCGGCAGAGGTCCGCCGGGTCGCCGGTGCGCTGCAGGAGGGTGCGGTCCGCCAGGTAGGCGGCCTCGGCATCGCCCGCCGGCAGGATGGCCCCCAGGGCATGCCCCACCACCCGCAGATCCGGGGCCAGCTGGCGGGCCAGGCCCGGCACCAGGCTGGCGAGGCCGGCCTTGGCGGCACTGTAGGGCAGGCGCCGCAGCCAGGGGCGGTGGATGGCCGTGTCCAGCAGGATCTGCAGGCAGGAGCCGGGCTGGAGGCGCGGGGCGAGGGCCTGGGCGCAGAGGAGGGGGAAGCCCAGGTTGGTGCGCCAGGTGGCCTCCAGCCCCTCGGCGGTCCAGCTACCAAAGGGGGCCTCCGGGAAGGTCCCGGCCACCAGAATTGCGCCGGAAATAACCCAGCCTGCGGACCCGAGAGTATCCAGATCTGCCATCATGCGGGAAACCAGGTTCGGATCCTCTGCGCTCCACTCCAGGGTCTGGATCCGGGCAGTCTTCGACAACCCATCCACCCACGCATCTTCCCCCCAGGGCCTTGAGCTGGTCAGCACCAGATCGTGATCCCGGGCCAGATCTTCAGCGAGCGCCCGGCCCAAGCGCCGCCGCCCACCCACCAGCACCCAGCCTGCCCTGCCCGCACCCGCTTCGCGATCCATTCGGGCATTCTTCCACAAAGGCTCCATGAACCCCTACCTCAAACGCATCCGCTGGCGCCTGGCCTGGATCAGTCTGGTCTGCCTCTCCCTGGCCCTGGGCGGCTTTGCCCTGAACCAGTGGGTGTATGCGGGGTCGGACGACCAGTGCTCATGGGTGCTGGAGAAGGACAAGGTGCTCATCCGGGAGATCCTCCCGGATGGCGTCGCCGAAGAGGCGGGCATCCTGGACGGCGATGAGCTGGTGAAGATCCAGGGGCGCTCCTTTGAGCCCACCCCGGCGGGCACCCTGGATGCCCAGCGCTTCATCAATGGCAAGCCCGAAGGCTCCATCCTGGTCTACACCATCCGCCGGCAGGGCCGCCAGATCCTCATCCCCATCCGCCTGGTGAAGCCCCTGGACTTGGGGCAGATCGCCCTCCTGGCCAACGGCATCCTGGCCTGGGCCATCAGCCTGCTGGTGGTCCTCTCGGCCCCGGAGCGCAAGTCCTCGCGGCACTTCTTCTACCTGGCGGCCACGGCCCTCCTGCTCTCGGGCCTGAACCTGTCCCTCAACGCGCCGCCGGCCGTGGGCGTGATCTCGGTCCTGATGGTGGGTGCCGCGGTGGCCCTGCTGCCGCCCCTGTGGATTCACTTCTTCCTCCGCTTCCCCCATCCCTTCCAGTGGCGGCAGGACCGCACCATCCTGAAGGCCATCTATGGGACCTTTGCCACGCTGGCGCTGATCCACCTCCTGGTGCGGTTCTGGTCCATCGCCGGCGGCGGCATCATGAAGATGCCCGGTGGTGCCCCCCCGGACCGGGTGGTGCTGACGACCCTGGGAATCTTCTCCATCGGCGCCAATGGCCTCCTGATCGGGTCGGCCCTGGTGGGGCTGGGCCTCTTCCTGGGGGGCATCGTCCGGGCCCCGGAGGGCCTGCGCAAGGCCCTGATTCCCTCCCTGGTCGTGGCGGCCATCCTCTGCCTGGACCTGCTGGCCTGGACCCTCCTCAGCACCCGCTTCGGCAGCAGCCTCCTCTTCCAGCGGCAGGCCTTCATCTTCATCCTGCCGGCCCCCCTGCTGCCCCTCAGCTTTGCCTACGCCATCTTCCGCCACAGCCTCTTCGATGTGCGCAAAGTGATGCTGCGCTGGGTGACCTACATGGCCGTCCTCGGCCTCACCCTGGCGACCTACCTGGGCGCCCTGGTCTTCGCCTTCTCCCGCCTGCCGAGCATCCCCACCGCCTGGGCCGGTGCCCTCCTGGGCATCCTGGCCCTGCCGCTGGGGTGGGCTCTCAAGCGCGTCCTCACTAGCATCCGACGGCGCTTCCGCCGGGACTTCGCCAGCACCCGGGACATTGCCCTGGGAGCGGTGCGGGAGCCCCGCAAGCGCTTCAGCGAGGCCTCCCTGCTCAAGTCGCTGCGCAAGGCCCTGGAAGAGGCCTTCCAGCCCCAGCTGCTGGAGGTGCTGCCCATCGAGGAGCGCCGCATCCTGCTCCCCGCAGCCAATGGGCGGGACCGGGAGGACCGGCGGGTCCACCACCCGCCCCAGGTCCTCCGCCTCTCTCCGGGTCACCTGCGCCTGGCCCGGGAGAACCGGGAGCTGGTGCTGGGCCTGGGCAGCGAGGAGGCGGACTGGATCCGGGAGCAGGGGGGCACCCTCCGCGCCCACCTGGACGCCCTGGAGGCCCAGCTGCTGGTG
>Ga0208376_1000037_pt1 | contig 36264 bp, 31 predicted proteins | sample CryBogmetaGMA25M_FD_184548 | JGI IMG/M metagenome (GOLD analysis project Ga0208376, IMG submission 184548) | Freshwater microbial communities from Crystal Bog, Wisconsin, USA - MA2.5M (SPAdes) | ecosystem: Environmental > Aquatic > Freshwater > Lake | place: Crystal Bog, Wisconsin, USA...
GGCTTGCGCCATTTGCTTGCAATTGTGCCAACCAAGAACGGATATGCGAAAGATCTAGATCTTTGAATTCGCCAATTTTCAAAGTCTCTAAGTGTTTCAAAAATGATTCGAGGTCACTGACATAACCGCGGATTGAGTTCTCTGCTAGGTTGCGTACGAGAGCTAGATGCTCCTCGTATTGCGCAATCAGTGGTGAGGACATTCCCCCACTTTACTCTGGCTTACGGCCTTGGCGAAGAAGTCCGAATGTGACGGCATCTTCAAGGGCCATTGCAGACGCTGCAATAACGTTTTCATGAACACCTATGGTGCTCCACTCGCCTTCGCCATCACTCGTTTCAACAAGAACGCGAGTTACAGCGCCAGTTCCAAGGCGGCCTTCAAGAATGCGGACTTTATAATCAGTAAGTTCAAGCTTTGCTAACTCGGGATAAATGGTTTCTAAACCTGAGCGAATAGCCATATCAATGGCGTTCACGGGGCCATTTCCAGATCCAACAGCTTTGATTGTTTCACCCTTTGCCTTGATGGTGACTGTCGCTGATGAAGTAACAGCAGCCTCATCTCCGCCATGAACACTTGTTGTCCAATCTTCTAGTTCAAAAAATTGAGGACGCTTTCCGTTTAGTTCTTCAAGTAAAAGAAGTTCAAATGATGCATCGGCTGCTTCAAAAGTAAAGCCCCTGGATTCCATCTCTTTTACGCGAGCAACGACACGAGTGACAACATCTTTATCGTCGCCAAGATCAACTCCAAGTTCGAGAGACTTCAACTCGATGGATGCCCGTCCTGCCATATCAGATACCAACATACGCATATCGTTTCCAACAGATGCAGGATCTTCATGTTGATAAAGATTTGGGTCTACTTTGATAGCAGATGCGTGTAGCCCCGCTTTATGTGCGAAGGCCGAGACTCCAACGTATGGCTGGCGAGGACTTGGGGAAACATTAGTTACCTCAGCAACAGCATGAGCGATACGGAAAGACTCACGAAGTGATCCAGCGGGCAGAACCGGCTTGTTCTTCTTCAATTCTAAGTTTGCGATAATCGAAACTAAGTCCGCGTTTCCGGTGCGCTCTCCATAACCATTGAGAGTGCCTTGAACGTGGGTTACGCCGGCTTCAACTGCTGCAAGTGAGTTTGCAATCGCACAACCGGTGTCATTGTGACAATGAATACCGAGTCGAGCTGATGAGCTTTGCAATACATCATGGACAACTTGCTGCAATTCATCCGGAAGCATTCCGCCATTTGTATCACAGAGTGCTGCGACATCTGCGCCCGCTTCCATGGCCACACGGATGACTTCAAGAGCATAATTACGATTTGATTTATAACCATCGAAGAAATGTTCTGCGTCCAAGAAAACACGCTGTCCATTTCCTTTCAGAAATTGAATTGAGTCCTTAATCATTGCAAGGTTCTCATCAAGATTTGTCTTTAAAGCAAGATCTACATGTCGATCATGGCTCTTTGCAACAAGTGTCACTACGGGAGCACCTGAATCTGCAAGAGCGCGAAGCAGTACGTCATCGGCTGCCTTTACATTGGGGCGACGCGTTGCTCCGAATGCGACAAAGGTTGCGTTCTTAAGTTTGAGTTCGCTCTGGGCGCGCTTAAAAAATTCGGTGTCCTTGGGATTAGCGCCCGGCCATCCGCCTTCAATAAATCCAACACCAAGGTCATCTAGGTGTCGCGCGATTGCAAGCTTGTCATGAACCGAAAGATTGAGACCTTCTTGCTGCGCACCATCGCGAAGAGTGGTGTCGTAGATATGAAAAGCATCAGAGATTGTCATTATTTAACTCGCACGTTCCAGCCATGCTTATCTTCAATTGATCCGTGCTGAATACCAAGCAAATGATTTCGAATTTCCATAGTGATTTGCCCTGGCTCACCATCTCCAGTTTTCCATTCGCCTTGAGCGCTCTTTGCCATACCGATTGGCGAAACAACTGCAGCTGTTCCGCATGCAAAAATTTCAGTGATTTCACCTGATGCAACACCATCGCGCCATTCATCTGTTGAAATCATTCCTTCTTCAACTTTGTAACCCAAATCTTTGGCGACGGTAAGAATGGAGTCTCGAGTTATGCCAGCAAGAAGTGTTCCAGTAAGTTTGGGAGTAAAGATTGTTGCGTCTTTGCCTTTCCCTTTTACAAAGTAAAGATTCATTCCGCCCATTTCTTCAACCCACTTGTGCTCAATTGCATCTAGCCACACGACTTGGTCGCATCCTTCTGCGGCCGCTTGCTTTTGCGCGAGGAGTGAAGCTGCATAGTTTCCGCCAGTTTTGGCTGCGCCCGTTCCACCTTTGGCAGCCCTTACAAACTCTGTGGAAATCCAAACCGTTACAGCTTTGCTTGGATCGAAGTATGCCGATGCTGGGGTGGTGATGACTAAATATGTTGCATGATTTGATGGCCGAACGCCTAGCCCAACTTCTGTTGCAATCATGAATGGACGAATATAAAGAGATTCACCAATATTTTTTGGAACCCACTTGATGTCTTGTTTTACAAGAGCTGTTACGGTTGAAACAAAATCCTCTACTGGTATCTCAGGCAATGCCATACGAGCTGCACTCCTGTTGAAACGTTCAGCATTAGCTGTTGGACGGAAGAGGCTAACTCCCCCATCTGGTTGCGTGTAGGCCTTCATTCCTTCAAATATTTCTTGGCCGTAATGAAGAACAGAAGTTGCGGGATCAAGTGCAAGTGGCCCATACGCCTTAAGTTCAGCATCGCTCCAACCGCTCGCCTCAGTCCACTCAGCAATCACCATATTGTCGGTGTAGTACTTACCGAATCCTCCAGCAGCAATTTTCTCTTCGCGAGAAGAATCACTTGCGGGCTGCGAATTTGGATTGAGGTTGATCTTCATTTACTTAACCGCCTCCGCTAACGCGGTTCCTACTTCAGCAGTTGTGCGTTTTGTTGAACCGCGGTTCTCGAGATCTTTTGTAACGGCTGTAGCAATTTCTGCAGCAGCATCCACATGTCCTAAATGAGCAAGCATCATCGCAACCGAAGAAATCGTTGCGGTTGGGTCAGCAAGTTGCTTGCCAGCAATATCCGGAGCTGAACCATGGATTGGTTCAAACATGGATGGGAATTTACCAGTGGGGTTGATGTTGCCAGAAGCAGCAAGTCCAATTCCACCGCTTATTGCAGCTGCGATATCGGTGATTATGTCTCCAAAGAGATTGTCAGTCACAACTACATCAAAACGGTGCGGTTGTGTCACAAAGAACATAGCGGCCGCATCAACGTGAAGATAATCAGTGGTGATGTCAGGATACTCGGATGCAACTTCATTAAAAGCGCGAGTCCAGAGATTTCCAGCACGCGTGAGAACATTGTTTTTGTGCACGAGAGTGACCTTCTTACGAGGGCGCTTCATCGCAGTTTCAAATGCGTAGCGAATAGCTCGTTCTGCTCCGCGGCGAGTATTAATGCTCTCCTCAGTCGCGATTTCATTCTCGGTGCCAAAAGCTAAAACTCCACCTGCTCCAATGTATGGGCCTTCAGTTCCTTCACGAACCACGACAAAATCAACTTCCCCTGGATTTGCCAGTGGTGAAGAAACGCCAGGATAAAGACGAGTTGGTCGGAGATTTATGTAATGATCAAATGCAAAACGAAGCTTCAATAAAAGCCCGCGCTCAAGAACTCCGCTCGGAACCGTTGGATCACCAACTGCTCCAAGGAGAATGACATCTGCTTTTGCAAGTTCTGCCATGACTGAGTCAGGAAGAGTCTCACCTGTTTTGTGCCAATACTTTGCGCCAAGTTCGTATTCAGTCTTGACGAAGTTAAGCCCATATTTAGCGGCAATAACATCGAGAACTTTTAAGCCTTCAGCGACGACCTCTGGCCCGATTCCATCCCCTGGAATTACAGCTAATTTGTAAGAGGTCATTTATGAAACCAATCCAACTGCACGAACAAGTTCTGCGCCTGATTCCTTTGCAATTGAAGAAACAAGATCAGCTGAAACAGCGGAATCCACAGTAATTGCCATCAGCGCTTCTTTGCCGTTATCGCTTCGGGCAACTTGCATGCCCGCAATGTTAAGGCCTGCCTTTCCGAGAATATTTCCAACAACTCCAACAACTCCAGGCTTATCGCCGTATTGCAAGAAGATCATGTTTTCTGTTGGTGGAAGATCAAGATCAAAACCATTGATTGCAATGATTTTCTCAACCATGCGAATTCCCATGAGTGTTCCGTCTACTGTCACAGATTTTCCATCAGCAAATGCTGCATGCAAGGAAATCATGCTGCGATAGAAGGGTGAATCAGATTCAGTTGTAACGGAAGCCGACATGCCCTTATCTGCTGCCAAAGCCGGAGTATTTACATATGTAACAGCTTCAGCGCCTGCGCCGGCAAGAGCGCCCTTTAACGCACTCGTAGCCAAGATTGAAGAATCATGTTCTGATATATCTCCGCGTACTGCAACTGAAAGTGTTACTGGTGATTCCCCTGCAATAGCTGTAGCGATCTGCGCCATTTTTTCCACAAGTGGAAGGCTTGGGCGAATCGTTGGGTGAATTGCTCCCCCTTTGACATTCACTGCATCAGGAACAAGTTCGCCAGCAAGTGCTTTTCGAACTGAAACTGCCACGGCAATACCTGCACGCTCTTGAGCTTCATCAGTTGAAGCGCCAAGGTGAGGCGTTGCGACAACAGTGTCTAATTCAAATAACGGTGAATCAGTGCAAGGTTCAGTTACATAAACATCAAGCCCTGCTCCAGCTACACGACCTTCTTTTAGCGCGTTGTACAAAGCGGTTTCATCAAGTACACCACCACGCGCCGCATTAACAATGCGAACAGTTGGCTTTACCTTCTTGAGCGCTTCTTCGCCAATGAGGTTTGCAGTCTCTTTTGTCTTTGGAAGATGGATTGTGATGAAATCAGAAATACGTAGGAGTTCGTCGAGTTCAACAAGTCGAACGTTTAACTGTGCGGCGCGAGCTGGCTGTAAATACGGATCGTAGGCAACAACATCCATACCAAAAGCCTGCATACGTGCGGCCACGAGTTGACCAATTCGGCCAAACCCGACAATTCCCAAAGTCTTTTCAAATATTTCAGCTCCCGTGTACTTGGAACGTGCCCACTTGCCGTTTCGAAGCGCGGCGTGAGCGGGTGAAACGTGACGAGCACTCGCAAGAAGAAGTGTGATTGCAAGTTCTGCGGCGCTGACAATATTTGATGTGGGTGCATTAACAACCATGACGCCTGCCGCTGTAGCAGCAGGAATTTCAACGTTATCTAGACCTACACCAGCACGGGCAATGACCTTAAGGCCTTTTGCTGCTCCAATTGCTTCTGCGTCCATCTTTGTTGCAGAACGAATGAGAACAGCGTCAACTCCTGCTGCTAATGCAGCAAGCAACTCTCCACGATCTGCGCCATTGCAGTGACGGACTTCAAAATCGGGACCAAGAGCCTCCATGGTGGCTGGGCTTAGTTCCTCGGCAATTAGAACAACAGGTTTAGCCACGGGATGCGTTGCCTTCCTGATAATCCTCATTCTTATTGTTTCCGCGTACCCAAGACATCATCTTGCGAAGTTCGCGGCCAACAGTTTCGATTGGGTGTGACTCTCCCTTTGCGCGCAACGCCTTGAATTCTGGCGCGCCAGCTTCTTGATCATCCACGAAACGCTTTGCGAATGTTCCATTTTGGATGTCATTGAGAACTGCCTTCATGTTTGCCTTGACGCTTGCATCGATGACGCGAGGTCCTGAAACATAATCACCAAATTCTGCGGTGTCAGAAACTGACCAACGCTGCTTTGCGATTCCACCTTCGTACATCAAGTCAACAATCAACTTGAGCTCGTGGAGACATTCAAAGTAAGCAACTTCTGGTTGGTATCCAGCTTCAACAAGAGTTTCAAATCCGTACATAACGAGCTGTGATGCTCCTCCGCAAAGAACTGCTTGCTCGCCGAACAAATCTGTTTCACACTCTTCAGTAAAGGTAGTCAAGATTCCACCTGCGCGAAGTCCGCCGATTGCCTTTGCATAAGAGAGTGTTAGTGGCCATGCGCTACCTGAAGCATCTTGCTCAACTGCTACAAGTACTGGAACTCCTCGACCCGCTGCATATTCACGACGAACCAAGTGGCCTGGACCCTTTGGCGCAATCATTGCAACATCAATATTTGCTTCTGGCTTTATGTAATCAAAACGAATGTTGAATCCATGTCCAAAGAGGAGCGCTGCTCCTGCTTTGAGATTTGGCTTAATTGATTCAGTGTAAATATGGCGTTGGACGTGGTCAGGAGCAAGAAGCATTACTACATCGGCTTCCTTTACTGCATCTGCAACTGAAAGAACTTTAAGTCCTTCTGCTTCTGCCTTTGCGCGCGATGGAGAACCATCCTTAAGTCCAATGCGAACATCAACGCCGCTATCGCGAAGGTTGAGTGCATGAGCATGTCCTTGAGAGCCGTAACCAATGATGGCTACCTTCTTCGATTGGATGATTGAGAGGTCTGCATCCTCGTCATGATATTGAGTTGCCACTTATTTGCCTTTCCCTGGTTTAAGCCCGCGCTCCATTGCGACAAGACCTGACTGAACTAGTTCCTTTATTCCATATGGCTCAAGCACTCGCAAAAGAGCCTGAATCTTTTCTGCGTTACCCGTTGCTTCGATTGTGACGGCATCTTGTGCGACGTCAACAACTTTTGCACGGAATAACTGAACGGTCTCAAGTACTTGAGATCTTGTTACTGCCGTTGTTGTCACTTTGACAAGTAAGAGTTCACGTTGAACGGAGGTCACTGGATCAAGGCGATCGGTACTGATGACATCTATCAACTTATCTAATTGGGCAATAACCTGTTCTAGGGCATGATCTTCAACATCGATCACAATTGTCATTCGAGAAATATTTGCATCCTCAGTTGGTCCAACAGCAAGTGAATCAATGTTGTATCCGCGGCGCGAAAATAGTGAGGCGATACGTGCAAGTACACCGGGGCTGTTTTCTACGAGAACTGAAAGTGTATGAGTGGCCATTAGAGCTCCTGTGAATCCCAGACAGGCGCGAGTGATCTCGCGAGCGTTATTGAGTCATTAGATGTTCCAGCAGCAACCATCGGCCAAACCATTGCATCGCGATGAACACTAAAATCCACCACGACTGGTTGATCGTTGATTGACATTGCTTTTTCAATAACAGCGTCTACTTCGTCTCGCGATTCTGCGCGTAATCCAACACACCCCATAGCTTCACCAAGTTTTGCAAAATCTGGAATTCTCTTTGAGTGTAAATCAGTATTGGAATACCGCTCGTTATAGAACAACGATTGCCATTGGCGAACCATGCCAAGGCTTTCATTATTGATGATTGCAATCTTGATTGGAATTCCATTGAGTGCGCAGGTTGTAAGTTCTTGATTTGTCATCTGGAAACAACCATCTCCATCAATCGCCCAAACTGTGCGATCTGGTGCTCCCACTTTTGCTCCCATCGCAGCGGGAACTGCGTAACCCATGGTTCCTAAACCGCCTGAATTCAACCAACTGCGAGGGCGCTCGTATTGAACAAACTGAGAAGCCCACATCTGGTGTTGCCCTACGCCAGCAACATAAATAGCTTCAGGCCCAGCAATTTTTCCAAGTCTTTCAATTACATATTGAGGGGAAAGTGCGCCGTCGGCTGGGTGGTCATAACCCAACGGATATGTTTCGCGCCATCCTGTAACTTGCTTAATCCACGCCCCAATATCCGGTTGGCTCTTCTTAAATTCCGCTTTAAGTGCCGGAATAAGGGCATCAATGGTGTTTTTAAGATCTCCTACTAAAGGCACATCCACTCGACGCAGTTTTCCAATTTCCGCAGGATCGATATCCGCGTGAATAACTTTGGCGTTTGGAGCAAAGGTAGAAAGTTTTCCTGTAACGCGATCATCAAATCGAGCGCCAAGGGTAATGAGAAGATCTGCTTTTTGTAGTGCTGTTACTGCCGCAACAGTTCCATGCATTCCAGGCATTCCCAAATGTTGTGGATGGCTGTCAGGGAAAGCACCGAGTGCCATCAAAGTTGTAACAACTGGAGCGCCAGTTAATTCCGCAAGCTTCATAAGTTCTTTACTTGCATTAGAGCGAATTACCCCGCCACCTACGTAAAGTACAGGTTGCTTTGATTCAGCAATTAAACGCGCTGCATCTCTAACATCGCTCTCATTAGGAACCATCGAAGGTTTATAGCCAGCAAGATTTAGCGAAGTTGGAAAATCAAAAGTAGTCTTTGCGGAAAGCGCATCCTTTGCAATGTCCACCAATACAGCCCCTGGTCGGCCCGTTGATGCGATATGAAATGCTGCAGCGATTGCGTGAGGAATATCTTTAGGATTTGTTACTAGGAAGTTGTGTTTAGTAACAGGCATTGTTATGCCGCGGATATCAGCTTCCTGGAAAGCATCAGTGCCGATTGATGTTGAATTGACCTGGCCTGTAATTGCTACAACAGGAACTGAATCCATTTGAGCGTCAGCAAGAGGAGTCACAAGGTTTGTTGCACCTGGTCCTGATGTTGCAATACAAACTCCAACGCGTCCAGTTACTTGCGCATAGCCTGTCGCTGCATGGCCTGCGCCTTGTTCGTGGCGAACCAAGATATGGCGAATTTTAGAATCAAAAATTGGATCATATGCAGGAAGAATTGCACCGCCCGGGATTCCGAACATCACATCGACACCTACATGCTCCAAAGATTTCACGAGGGACTGCGCCCCTGTTACTGATTCTGCGTTGCTGTTTGTCATGTTCATCTCCTTCCAGTGCGTTTAGATTGTTAAATGAGAAAACCCTCAGTTTTTCCACTGAGGGTTAGCGCGCGATCGTCTTGCTTAGATCGCACGCTCTCGAATCACGACAGCTTTCTTATCTGATGCCATGTGCTTATTCTCGCCGACCTTCAGGAGGCAGTCAACCCCTGAGATGTAAGTCTCATTATTTAGGACGTGACTGCGCCTTGTGACGCCGATCCAACGACCTTTGAATACTTCGCCAAGACTCCCCGCTTGTATTTATGTGGCACAGGAGTGAAGTGTTTACGGCGTTCGGCCATGGTTTCTTCATCAACAAGCAAATCAAGTTGGCGAGTCACTGTATTAATACGAATTCGATCGCCATCCTTAACAAATGCAATCGGTCCTCCATCGACAGCTTCAGGAGCAACATGGCCGACACAAAGACCAGTACTTCCTCCGGAGAAGCGACCGTCAGTAAGAAGCAAGGTGGATTTACCAAGACCAGCGCCTTTTATTGCGCCAGTAATCATTAACATCTCGCGCATTCCTGGTCCTCCTTTAGGACCTTCATAGCGAATGACAATCGCGTCACCTGCTTTGATGGTTCCGTTTTCAAGGGCTTCCATCGCAGCTTGCTCTCGTTCAAATACTCGCGCCGGACCTTCAAATTCATCCACTCCAACTCCAGCGGTTTTACAAACAGCGCCGTCGGGAGAAAGTGAACCTTTAAGAATTGTGATGCCGCCACCAACGGAAAGTGGGTTCTTTATTGAGTGCAGAACTTCTCCATCTGGATCGAGAGGCTTAACGTGTGCAAGATTTTCTGCCATTGTCTTACCGGTAACTGTTAGCGCATCTCCATGTAATAAACCTGCGTCAAGAAGCGCGCGTAGCACAACAGGAATTCCGCCAACTTTATCAACGTCGGTCATTACATATTTTCCAAAAGGCTTCACATCAGCAAGTAATGGGACTCGTGAACTAATTACTTGAAACTCTTCAAGTGTTAATTCAACTTCGGCCTCGCTGGCCAGAGCCAACAAATGGAGTACTGCATTTGTGGATCCACCGAGTGCCATGACAACCGTAATTGCATTTTCAAATGCTTTCTTAGTCAAGATATCTCTTGTCGTAATTCCTTGGCGGATGAGCTCGATAACTGCCGCACCAGAGGCAACGGCATAATCATCACGGCGATGATCAACTGATGGAGGTGATGCAGATCCAGGAAGTGAGAGACCAATTGCTTCTCCGACTGCAGCCATTGTGTTTGCTGTGTACATGCCGCCACAGGCACCTTCACCTGGGCAAATTGCACGTTCAATACGATCAACTTCTTCTTCGGAAATCAAACCTCGTGCACATGCACCAACTGCTTCAAAGGCATCGATAATTGTTACATTCTTGCCGTCGACATTTCCTGGAAGTGTTGATCCTGCATAAACAAAAACTGCTGCCACATCAATACGCGCTGCCGCCATCATCATGCCGGGTAGTGATTTGTCGCAACCAGCAAACATCACCATTCCATCTAGGCGCTCTGCTTGCATAACTGTTTCAACGGAGTCGGCAATAACCTCACGAGAGACGAGGCTGAAGTGCATGCCCTCGTGGCCCATTGAAATACCATCGGATACTGAAATAGTTCCAAATTGCATTGGAAATCCGCCGCCTTCAATAACGCCTTTTCGTGACGCTTTTGCGAGTCGGTCCAGTGAGAGATTGCACGGGGTGATTTCGTTCCACGACGAGGCAATTCCAATTTGTGGTTTCTTAAAGTCAGCATCTTCCATTCCAACTGCGCGCAACATGCCGCGAGCTGGTGAGCGCTCAAGACCATCGGTGACTAAACCAGAACGCGGTTTCATATTAGACATTTTTATCCTATTACCCTTCGTCTACTGACCTAAATGCTGAAGTAATAATTCTCGAACACGAGCAGCATCTGCCTGTCCTCCAGTTGCTTTCATAACTGCGCCTATCAAAGCACCTGCAGCAGGAATATTTCCATCGCGCACTCGCTGTGCGGTATCGGGTTGGGTGGCAATAGCTGCTTCAATTGCCGCCATCAAAGCAGAGTCATCTGAAACAACCTTAAGTCCCCGCTTCTCGATGACATCTCGAGGAGAACCTTCTCCAGCGATTACGCCTTCCACTACAGCTCTTGCAAGCTTGTCTGTGAGTTCACCAGAAGAAACGAGCAATATTATTTCTGCGACTTGTGCAGGGTTCATCAGGGATGTCGCTTCAACTTCTTTTTCATTTGCAACTCGAGAAATTTCACCAAGCCACCAAGTGCGAGCTTTTGTTGGATCTGCGCCGAGTTTTACCGTCGCTTCGACAGTATCTAGAAGTTCAGCATTTATCATTGCTGTCATTTCTTTATCCGGAACAGCCCATTCAACTTGCAAACGTTTTCTGCGAACAGATGGGCGCTCCGGAAGTGATGCACGAATTTCTTCAATCCATGTTGCATCAGGAGCAACCGGCACTAGGTCTGGTTCCTGGAAATAGCGATAATCCTCGGCAGTTTCCTTTGATCTGCCGGGACGAGTCTCTCCGCTTTCTTCGAGGAAGTGACGCGTTTCTTGAATAATACGCTCTCCGTTTTCAAGGAGATTACCTTGGCGGATCATTTCTCCATGAATTGCTCGTTCAACAGAACGCAATGAATTCACATTCTTGGTCTCACTTCGAGTTCCAAGTTTTCCGCTTCCGCGTGGGGAAAGTGAAACGTTTGCATCGCAACGAAGTGAACCTTGTTCCATCTTCACGTCGGAAACTCCGAGAGAGCGAAGGATGTCGCGAAGTTCTGTTACGTATGCGCGGGCTACCTGAGGGGCATATTTCTCTGTACCAGGAATCATCTTTGTGACGATTTCCATCAATGGAATACCAGCACGGTTGTAATCAAGAAGAGAGTATTCAGCGCCGTGAATTCGACCAGTTGAGCCACCTACGTGGAGTGACTTGCCTGTGTCTTCTTCCATATGAACGCGCTCGATTTCGACGCGAAATGTCTTTACACCCTCGTCGGTATCGATCTCTACATCAAGGAAACCATCGACGCAAATTGGTTCGTCATACTGTGAGATTTGAAAATCTTTTGGCATGTCAGGATAAAAATAATTCTTTCGAGCAAACCGACTAAAAGGAGCGATTGAACAATTAAGTGCTAGCCCAATTCTGATTGCAGATTCAATAGCGACTTCATTTACAACTGGAAGTGAACCAGGTAGGCCAAGACAGACGGGGCAAGTTTGTGTATTTGGTTCTGCCCCAAAAGCAGTTGCACATCCGCAGAACATTTTTGTATTTGTATTTAATTCAACGTGTACTTCCAGACCAAGGGTTGGCTCGTACTTCTCTATTACGCCATCATAATTAAGAGCCATTACTTTGCTCCTAACGCTGGCGCTTGCGAAATCAGAGTAGATCCCCATTTAGCATTTAGTGCAGCTTCAAGAGTTCCACCGACTTGGTACATAAGATCATCTTTCATCGCAGGTGACATAATTTGGAAACCGACAGGCAAGCCATCTTCAGGAGCTAACCCACATGGAAGGCTCATTCCGCCGATACCTGCCATATTTACGGGAATTGTTGCGATGTCATTCAAATACATAGCGACGGGATCATCCGCCTTCTCGCCTATTTTAAATGCAGTTGTTGGAGCTGTAGGAGATACGAGTACATCTGCCTTTGCAAAAGCTGCCTCGTAATCGCGCATGATAAGTGTGCGAACTCTTTGAGCTGATCCGTAATAAGCATCGTAATAACCCGAGGATAAAGCGTATGTGCCCAAAATTATGCGGCGCTTTACTTCTTTTCCAAACCCAGCTTGACGAGTAAGGCTCATTACTTCTTCTGCGCCACGGGACCCATCATCGCCTACACGAAGGCCGTAGCGCATCGAATCAAAACGAGCGAGATTTGATGAGGCCTCAGAAGGTGCGATTAAATAATATGCAGCAAGTGCGTATTCAAAATTAGGGCATGAAACTTCAACGATCTCAGCGCCGGCTTTAACAAGTTCTTCAAGAGCTTCATTGAATCGCTCGCTTACTCCTTTTTGGAAACCTTCGCCGCCAAGTTCTTTGATGACACCAATTTTCATTCCTTTGACATCAAGCTTCTTCGCTGCGGCAACTACTGCAGGTACAGGAGCATTGATGGAAGATGAATCTTTTCCGTCATGACCGGCAATAACTTCATGGAGAAGGGCTGCATCTAGAACCGTTCGCGCGCAAGGGCCTGCTTGATCAAGTGAAGAAGAGAATGCAACAAGTCCATACCTAGAAACCGCTCCATACGTTGGCTTGACGCCTACTGTGCCTGTCACTGCTGCGGGCTGGCGAATTGAACCACCAGTATCTGTTCCTATTGCAAGTGGTGCTTCAAATGCGGCAAGTGAAGCTGATGATCCTCCGCCTGATCCGCCAGGGATACGTGTTAAGTCCCATGGATTGTGAGTTGGCCCGTATGCAGAATTTTCAGTTGATGAACCCATGGCGAATTCATCCATATTTGTTTTACCTAAAATGACAATGCCTGCGTCTTTCAGTCGCGTAACAACCGTGGCATCGTAAGGCGGACGCCAGCCTTCAAGAATTTTTGAACCGCATGTAGTTGGAATTCCCTTTTGTGCCATGACATCTTTTAGAGCGAGAGGTACGCCAGCAAGTGGCCCAAGTTTCTCTCCGGCGGCACGCTTTTCATCAACACTTTTTGCTTGAGAAAGAGCGCCTTCTTTATCGAGGTAAAGGAATGCATGTACCTCACCGTCTACTTCTTCAATGCGAGCAAAGTGTTCGTTAGCAAGATCTACGGCGCTAACATCTTTATTCGCAAGGGCACTGGCCATCTCTGCCGCAGTTTTATAAATAAAACTCACTCAGCATCACCCAAAATCTGTGGAACCTTGAAACGTTGTTCATCTGAAGCAGGAGCACCAGAGAGAGCGTCTTGCGGAGTTAGTGAAGGAACGACTACATCTGGACGAGTCACATTCTTTAATGGAAGAGGGTGTGAAGTTGGAGGAACATCGTCTTTTGCTGCTTCTTGTACGCGATCTACTGCATGAAGGATCTGATCCAACTCGGATGCAAGATGGTCGAGCTCATCGGAACTCATTTCAATGCGAGCTAGACGCGCAAGGTGAGCTACTTCGTCACGTGAGATTGCGGCCATGCCCCAACCTTATCGGATTTGCCCTGTGCCCCACACAATCCAAGTAGTGGTCGTCATTTGCTCAAGCCCCATAGGACCTCTGGCATGAAGCTTTTGATTTGATATTCCAATCTCTGCCCCAAATCCCATCTGTTCGCCATCGGTAAAGCGTGTGGAAGCGTTTACCATCACAGCGGCACAATCTGAGAGCGCAATAAATTGATTAGCCCTTTCAATATTCTCAGTCACAATCGCTTCAGTATGTTGAGTTCCATACATTTGAATGTGATCAGCAGCAGCAATTAATGAGGGCACTATCGCCACATTCATTTCCAAAGCGTTGTACTCCGTGGACCAATCGGCTTCACTAGCTAATCCAGAATGAACTCCATGTGCATCCGCAATTGCCTTTGTTGCGGCATCGACATGAAGAGTGACTCCTGCTTTTCGCAGGGATGACAATGCGCTTGGAAGAAAATTCTCGGCAACCGCTTCATGGACTAAAAGTGTTTCTGCCGCGTTACACACACTTGGGCGATCAGTTTTGGAATTCATCAAGATTGGAAGTGCTTTATTTAGATCGGCGAACTCATCCACGTAAACGTGGCAAACACCTGCCCCTGTTTCAATAGTTGGTACTGAAGAATCATCCACAACTCGACGGATGAGTTCAGCACTTCCGCGAGGAATAACAAGATCAACTTTGCCGCGGGCATGAAGAAGAGCGGACACGGTTGAGCGATCCTCTGAAGGTAGGTTTTGGATTACATCTGGGGAGATGGAACTTTTTGCGAGTACTTCTCTCATAATTTCGACAAGAACAGAGTTGCTAGATGCTGCGCTCGAGGAACCTCTCAGCAAAGAGGCGTTTCCTGACTTCAGCAAAATTGCAGCGGCATCAATCGTCACATTGGGGCGAGCCTCGTAAACCATTCCCACAACTCCAAAAGGCACGCTCACCTGTTTTAAGTGCAAACCATTTTCTAAAGTTCTTTCGCTGATTACTCGATTCAACGGATCTGGAAGATTTGCAACTTGTCTTGCGCCATCGGCCATTCCTTCAATGCGCTTTTCTGTGAGTAAGAGTCGGTCGACCATTGAGCTTTGCATCCCGGAAGCAGTTGCGCGGGTCAAATCTTCTTGGTTGGCTTCTAAGATCCGGGCCGAATTTGCTACAAGTGCATCAGCTATTCCTCGAACTACGGCAGATCGCTCCTCGGCGGTCGCAGAAATAAGAGTGCGAGCGCCCGCTCGAGCAAGGCTTGCCAAATTATTTACGACTGCCGTTGCTTCCATTACGCAAGCCTACGGGCAATAATCCCTTCTATGAAATTCCTGCGTAAAACCCTCGTGGCAGTCTTTGTTCTTTATTTTGCGTTGTGGGGAGTTACGTTATATATCCACTATCCAAATCCGTACCAATCGATTCGCCTTGGGCTGGCCCCTGCATCAAAGACTCCAGATTTGATGCCAGCGCACACAATTGCCCCTTCGAGTAATCCAATCGTGCTCCCTACTGCAAACGAGAAAATCCCAACAACAGTCAATTGGCAAGGTAAGCAAGTTCCTTGGCAAACATTTCTCGATGCTTCCCACACAAATGAATTTCTAGTGCTGAGAAACGGTGTTCTGACTTATCAGTATTACCGCGATGGATTCACTCCTACGACTCGACTTCCTTCTTATTCTGTCGGTAAGACAATGACATCAATCATGGTTGGTCAGCTTGTGGCAGCAGGGAAGATTAAGGAAAGCGACAAATTTGTTGATTACTTCCCTGAGTACAAAGCAGGAACATCTTTTGACCGCGTCACTGTTGGGCAATTACTTGATATGCGAAGTGGCGTAGGTGTGAGCGACAATTATCCATCCGGCCCGCAAGGCTGGGGCGTAGGAATTGCGCAAATGTATGCAACGACAGATATGAATTGGTTTGTTAAACATAATCGCAAAATGGCATTTGAGCCAGGCTCTCAAGCTCTCTACCGTAGCGTGGACCCGCAATTAATTGGAATGATTATTAAGAAGGTTACGGGAAGTTCCGTAAGTGATTATTTTGCAAAGAACGTTTGGCAACCCGTGGGCGCTCTCACTCCTGCTACGTGGAATGTCGACCATGTTGGAGGAATAGAAAAGACTTTCTGCTGCTTTAATGCCACCGGTGAGGACTATGCAAAAGTTGGATTGATGTTAATGAACAACGGAATGGTCGGCAATAAACGTGTTTTGGATCTAAATTGGATCAAGCGAATGAGTACCTCAGTCGAACAATTAGAGGGTTCCGGTTATGGCGCTTATGTTTGGCATCCATATCCAAATATCGATTTGATGGATGGCTTACATGGCCAGTATGTCTTTATCGACCGAGCAACCCGAACCGTTATTGTGAAATTAAGTGATGTACCAACTGACTTGGACCTCAAAGCACCAACAACGCAAGTAATGATGGATATAGCAAAGAATTAAAGCAAAACTAAGTCATCCCGATGTACGAGTTCGCGCTCGTACTCAGGGCCCATTGTTTGAGCTAATTCCTTAGTCGACTTACCAATCATCTTGGGTATTTCATGTGAATCAAAAGCAACTAAGCCACGTGCAAAAACAGCCCCTTGGAGTGAAACCAATTCCACTGTGTCGCCCGAAATAAATTCTCCTTCAATACTATGCACTCCAGCAGGCAGCAGGGATACGCCGCGTTCTTTCAAGGCGGTTACAGCACCATCGTCAACTATGAGCTTTCCACTTGGAGTCGAAGCGTGAGCAAGCCACAACAATCGCGAAGGTTTTCGATCTTTGATTGCCTCAAAGAAGGTTCCCTCATCACGCCCTTCAAGCGCGCCACTTAATTTCTCTAGGGAAGTCAAAAGCATTGACACTCCAGCGCCAGTTGCGATTCGAGCTGCGTCAATCTTTGTGATCATTCCACCACTTCCAACACCAGAAGACCCAACGCCACCAATCTGGACATCAACAAGTTTGGTCACATCAGGAACTTCGGCAATTCTCTTTGCTCCCGAGCTCCCTGGAGGAGCATCATAAAGTCCATCTATATCAGTAATGAGAATGAGTAATTCCGCGCCGATGAGATGTGAAACAAGAGCGGCCAATCGATCGTTGTCGCCAAAGCGAATCTCTTGGACGCCGACCGTATCGTTTTCATTAATAATTGGGACGACTCCTAGTTGTAGTAACTTGAAAAGAGTGCGCTGTGCATTTTGATAATGTGCTCTTCGAACTACATCGTCGATGGTCAACAAAACCTGGGAAGAAAGAAGCGAGTGGCGAGTAAATGCTTCGTTGTAATATGAAATTAGTAACCCTTGGCCAACGGAAGCAGCTGCTTGTTGTGTTGCAAGGTCTTTTGGGCGAACTGTCATACCAAGAGGGGCAAGGCCAGCGGCGATAGCGCCAGATGAAACAAGGACTACCTCTTTACCTTCAGAACGAAGGGATGCGACGATATCAACAATCGAATCTACGTTCTTTTTATCGAGCTGTTCTCCGGCTTTTCCTGTCAGAGTGGATGAGCCAATCTTGATAACAACACGAGCAGCACTGTTTATCTGATTGCGCTTCATGCTACTTGCCTAGTTCTCATCGATTCGTGGTGTGTGGGGATCTGCGACGTTGTACTCCCACTGCGATTCAATTTCATCTTCATTCAAAACATCAATTTTGTCTTCCACATAACGTCCAGCCCACGGTGACTCAATACGTAGGTCACTTCCGCGTGGACCAGCAAGCAACTCTGCTCCAGCTTCAATCGTTGGCTCCCAATCGAAGACAACTGCGCTATCTCCTTGGCCAATTCTGACTTCATCTTTTGCTTTTGCACCTGCTTTAAAGAGTGCGCGCTCTACTCCAAGTTGCGCCAAGCGATCTGCGAGATATCCGATTGCTTCAGCATTACCAAAATCAGTTTGGCGAACAAAACGCTCGGGCTTGTTACCTGTAACTGAGAATGAGCCATCAGCATTCGCTGTGACAGTGAAGCCACCATCATTAACAGGAGTTGGACGAAGAACAATTCGAACTTTCTCTTCTTTCGCTTCTTTCTTTCTGTACTCCTGAATAATTCGTCCCATTGAATATGTAAGTTCTTGCAATCCAATTCGAGCGGCGGCAGAGATTTGATAAACCTCATAACCCCGTGCTTCTAGAGTTGATTGCACCATATCTGCCATAGTCTTTCCATCAGGCAAATCGATTTTATTTAACGCAATGATTCTTGGGCGATCAGCTAATCCACCGTAGTGAGAAAGCTCTTCCTCGATAACATCAAAGTCCTTGATCGGGTCACGATCTGTCTCCAAGGTTCCGCAATCGAGAACATGAACAAGTGCTGCACATCGTTCAACGTGACGTAAGAATTCGAGACCGAGGCCTTTACCTGAAGATGCACCAGGAATAAGACCTGGGACGTCAGCAACGGTAAAGCGAGTTTCACCGGCTTGGACTACACCAAGATTTGGAACCAATGTCGTGAATGGATAATCTGCAATCTTTGGTCGAGCTGCTGAAATCGCAGCAACGAGAGATGACTTTCCAGCACTCGGAAAACCAATTAGACCGATATCTGCAACGCTCTTAAGTTCAAGTATTAGTGTGCGTTCTTCGCCTGGCTCACCTTTAAGTGCAAATCCAGGAGCGCGACGTTTACGAGATGCAAGACCCGCATTTCCCAATCCGCCTTTACCGCCTTGAGCAGCAATAAAGCGTGTTCCTGTTCCAACTAAATCTGCAAGGATGTTTCCTTCTCTATCTTTAACAACAGTTCCATTTGGTACTGAAAGAATCAGATCTCCGCCATCGGCTCCGTTGCAATAATCGCCATAGCCTGGTCGAGCACTAAGTGCTTTACGGTGGGGGGAATGGTGAAAATCAAGAAGTGTTGTTTCTCCTGAGTCAACAACAAGAATGATGTCGCCACCACGTCCGCCGTTTCCTCCATCTGGCCCACCGAGGGGAACAAATTTTTCACGGTGAATAGAAACGCAGCCATCCCCGCCATTACCCGCAGAAGCATGGAGAGTTACGCGATCAACGAATGTTGTCATTTTTCACTCCCTACTTCCTTTAGCCAATTTTAATTTATGAAAAAAAATAGCGGGTCCGCATTCCGCGGACCCGCAAAGAATTATCCGCTTTTAAACGAGTACCGGAACGACGTTTACAACCTTGCGACCGCGAGCGCGACCGAACTCAACTGCACCAGCAGCTAGAGCGAACAGTGTGTCATCTTTACCGATGCCAACATTTGTTCCTGGGTGGAAAACTGATCCGCGTTGGCGAACGAGAATCTCGCCGCTCTTAACTACCTGACCGCCGAAACGCTTGATACCGAGATACTGCGCATTTGAATCGCGACCGTTACGGGTAGACGAGACACCTTTTTTACTTGCCATTTTTTATTCGCCCCCTTGTAGTTACTTGTTAATTCCGGTGATCTTGACCTTGGTCAAGCTTGCACGAAAACCTTGACGACGGCGGTAACCCGTCTTGTTCTTGTAACGAAGGATGTCGATCTTAGGACCCTTTGTCTCTTCAAGAACTTCGCCAGCAACCTTTACGGAAGCAAGCACCTTTGGATCTGATGTCACTGTTGCACCATCAACCAAAAGAACTGCAGGGAATGACACTGTTGCGCCAATTTTTGCGTCGATGCGATCAACGATGATTGTGTCGCCTACGGCAACCTTCTCCTGGCGACCGCCAGCTTTTACAACCGCGTACATACTTTTCCCTACTTTTCTATAGCTAATGAAAACTGCTGATGAGCTCGAATTCCCATATGGGGCTCGAGGGCAGACGCTAAGGGTACGGAAGACCTCCCCAAAGGGTCAAACTGAGTTATTGGTGGTTATTCAGGCGTGATGATGCCTGTACTGACCGCCCTACGGCGCTTGCGCTTGGGAGCTGGGCTCGCGTTGGCCTCACTTTTTGGCTCTTCAGGAGTTGATTCCTCTTCGATGACTGGCTTTTCGTCCTCGACCGAAGCCCCCATGTACTCACTCGCGCGAACATCTGTGTCCTTATCAAGTGAGACTTTGCGGACTGGCTCGCTGTGAATATGAATTCCGCGTCCGCCACAAGATTCGCATGTTGTTGAGAAAGCCTCAATCAGACCCTGCCCGATGCGCTTACGCGTCATTTGTACAAGTCCAAGAGAAGTCACTTCAGCAACTTGGTGCTTTGTGCGATCTCGTCCAAGACTTTCGACAAGGCGACGAAGAACCAAATCGCGGTTAGATTCAAGAGCCATATCGATGAAGTCGATAACAACAATTCCACCCAAGTCACGAAGGCGAAGTTGACGGGCAATTTCTTCTGCTGCTTCAAGATTGTTCTTTGTTACAGTCTCTTCGAGGTTTCCGCCCTTGCCGACGAATTTTCCAGTGTTGACATCAATAACAACCATTGCTTCAGTGCGATCGATAACGAGTGATCCACCTGAAGGCAAATAAACCTTCCGATCAAATGCTTTGGCAAGTTGCTCTTCAATTCGATGTTCGGCAAAAAGATCTCGAGGGCCTACCCACTTTTCAATCTTCTGCGTGAGTTCAGGAGCAATTCCACCAAGATAGCCATTGATGTCATCCCAAGCTTGATCACCTTGTACAAGTAACTGTCGGAAATCCTCGTTGAAGATATCGCGGATTACTCGGACAGTTAAATCTGGTTCGCTATACAAAAGAGATGGCGCTGAAGTGCTTGGATTTTCTGCCTTCTCTTGGATGTCCTGCCATTGTTCTTGAAGGCGCTTTACATCGCTAGAAAGCTCTTCTTCAGATGCACCTTCTGAAGCTGTGCGAACAATTACGCCCGCTTCATCTGGAACTAAACCTTTAAGAATCGATTTAAGTCTTGAACGTTCCTGATCTGGAAGTCGACGACTGATTCCACTCATTTCACCGCTTGGAACATAAACAAGGTATCGACCAGGTAGTGAGATCTGGCTTGTTAGGCGTGCGCCCTTTTGGCCAATGGGATCTTTCGTTACCTGAACAAGAACAGATTGGCCAGTCTTGAGAACATGCTCAATCTTGCGATTGGCGCTCTCTGCCATTCCTGCTGCATCCCAGTTAACTTCACCAGCATAAAGAACAGCATTTCTGCCTTTTCCAATATCTACGAATGCTGCTTCCATCGATGGCAAAACATTTTGTACCTTGCCAAGATAAACGTTTCCAACATAAGAAATATTTGAATTTCGATTTACATAATGCTCAACCATGATTTTGTCTTCAAGAACTGCAATCTGAGTTCTATCGCCAGTTTGGCGAACAAGCATGATTCGATCAACATTTTCACGACGAGCTAGGAATTCACCTTCAGTGATGATGGTTCCACGGCGACGTACGAAATCACGTGGTTCTCTATCGCGGCGGTTGTTGCGATCATTTCGATCTCGACCTCGGTCACGACGGTTGTTGCGGTCCGGACGGTCTTCACGTTGTTTAGGCTCGCGAGGTTCGCGCACCTTTACAACAGTCTTGACGCCATCTTCATCAATAGTTTCTTCGATCGCATTTCCATCAACATCTACACCACGCGCACGGCGGCGACGGCGACGATGAGTTCCTGTTGTTTCCGATCCATCTTCAGAAGTTGTAGCCTCGGTGGAACTTTCCAAATCTTGTGTTGTCTCTTCACCTTCTGCGCGATCTCCTGGACGGCGACGACCACGTCCGCCACGACGGCGACGACGGCGTTCAGCGCTCTCGGGAGTCTCTTCGGTTACTTCAGCACTTTCTACAGAAGGCTTAGCCTTTGCAGGAGCGGCAGCTTTCTTTGTTGCAGGCGCAGCTTTTTTTGTTGCGCGTGCAGGCTTTTCAGTAATAGGTGCGGCTTGGAAGACAGGAACTGGAATAGCCGCAGCCTTCTTTGTGGCACGTTTTGGTTTTTCTTCAGCAATAACTTCTACTGCTTCAACTTTTACCTGAACTTCCGATACTTCAGAAGTGCTGGCCGAACGTGCTGCTGTTTTTTTGGTAGCGCGCTTGCGCCCACCTTTTGGCTCTGGAGCCATAAGATCAAATCCTTTTCATGTACCCCGACCGCTGGTACTTCGTTTGGGCCTCATACCTTCAAGTGTGAAGCGGTATTCGTGCGAAATCTTTATTGAATTAACTTTAAAAATTTAGCATCGGATGCAATCTGAGCTATTAAGGCCGCACCCGGAGGGGGCCACTCAAGTACATGCATGCGCGAACGCTGAGGTAAGTATTGCAGAAGGGCGGGGAAATCAAGAATTGGGAGAAATTTACGCGTGTTTGAAGAGGCCTTTATCTGCTGCGGACGTGGACATTTTGGAGTAGTCCAAAGCCAATTAAGTTGGCAAACATGCTCGAGCCGCCGTATGAAAGGAAGGGAAGGGGCACTCCCGTCATGGGAACTAGTCCCATACACATGCCTACATTTTCAAAGGTCTGAAAGGCGAACCATGCAATTACACCAACGCACACCAGCCGTCCAAACAAATCAGTCGTCCTTCGTGCAATCATGAACGCTCGAAGGAATATTACGGAGAAGCAAATGAGTATGAATCCCGCACCTAGGAATCCCAACTCTTCACCTGCGACTGTAAAAATGAAGTCCGTTTGTTGTTCTGGCACAAAGCGTCCATTTGTTTGGGGTCCGTTAAATAGCCCCTTGCCTATGAATCCACCGGACCCGATAGTTATTCGTGATTGCCTTATTTGGTATCCGCTTTGTTGTGGGTCGGCAGTGGGATCCACAAATGCTTGAAGTCTTTTAACTTGGTAGTTACTGACAACGCCAGCCTTAATCGCAACAAATCCTCCCAGTACTGCAAGCAAAAGTAATCCGGCAACCCATCGGGATGGCGCGCCAGAAACCGCAATCATTGCGACCATCGAAGCGCTAATTATGACAACTGTTCCCAAATCGGGTTGAAGTAAAATCAAAAGAATTGGAATTGCTGAGAGCGCTAACGCCTTGAGAACATCCTTATCAGTTGGATTCGCATCGATATCTCGCTTTTCAGCCAAGAGCATGGCCATACCAACAATAATTGCAATCTTTGCAAGTTCAGCTGGTTGAACTTGAAATCCACCAGGAAAAGATATCCAAGCTCGTGCACCGTTTACGGTGGAACCGACACCAGGTACCAGAACTGCAATCAATCCTAGAACCCCGAGCCCCCAAACAATGGGCGTATAGGCACGTAAAAGTCGATAGTCAATAAGAGTAGTTCCGTATGAAAGCAGCGCGCCAATGAAAATATTTAATACATGTCTCTTGAGGTAGTACTGAGGATCTAGGCCCTGCGATGCAAACCAAGATCGAGTTGCTGCCCAAACAAGCAAAGTTCCGACCACGAGTAAAAAGAGAACTGCAGCAGTAAGCCATCTATCAAAGCCTGAGAGATTACGTCTTATTGAATCGGTACGTGAGCGCGTCCGGAACGAGCTGTTTAATGAACTCATTTCGTCACTGCTTTCTTCGCTACGGAACCTTTAGTGTCAATCTTTGGAATTCCCGATGGTGGGCCGCTTGCAGGAAAGATAGCCGCTGCTGGATCTACTTTGTTGCCTTTCACACCGAAGAGCGCTGAATAGATTTCCTTTACGCCACCGCCCGAGGCGGTTGCACCGAAACCACCTTGGCTCACCATCATGACAACTGCATACTGAGGCTTCTCACTTGGCGCATAAGAGACAAACCATGAGGTGTCATCTTTTGCTGATCCATTTGTGTTCCGCCCCAGAACCTGGCCGGTGCCTGTTTTTCCACTTACCGAGACTGGGAAATTTGCGAAAAGGCCTGCGCCAGTTCCTCTTGTTGCAACGGCGCGAAGTGCGCGGTGCAAGAAAGCGAGATCAGAACTAGTTGCTGGAATCTTTCCATTGATTTCTGGCTTAAATTCCTTAACAACTTTTCCTTGCGGGGTCACAATTGCGCGAGCAACCTGTGGCTTGTAAAGGGTTCCACCGTTTGCTATCGCTGAATACATACTTACGAGTTGCAAAGGTGAAACGAGGGTATCTCCCTGGCCAATGGAGAAGTTCACTGCATCTCCGGCTCGCAACATATATCCATCTATACAGTTTTCATGCGCAATTGCAATTAAATAGGGTGTTAAATCTTTCTTAGAAGCACGCGCTAAATAATTACAAAAGAAATCTTTATTGGCTTTCCAATAATTCTGTTTCCAATTTCTATCCGGAAGACGACCAGTGGACTCCCCTGGCAGATCAATTCCAGTCTTCTTTCCTACTCCAAAATTACCTGCGTTAAGAAAGAAATAGTCTTTCAAATTCGATTTCGGACTTAAGCCTCCATCACGGACCCATTCATCGTACGCAATTTGATACCAAATAGTGTCACAGGAGACAGCAATCGCTTGCTCCATATTGATGGTGCCCTCGTTCTTGGCTTCAAAGTTTTTAAATACACGATTACCAATTTTTACAGTTGAAGGACATTTGTATGAAGCGTTCATGCTGTATCCGGCTTTACTTGCCGCCACAACTGACAGAGCCTTGAAAGTAGAAGCAGGAGCGTAAGTACCTTGAATTGCTCGGGACAAGGCAGGAACTCCAGTTGCCTCGCTAAATAAATCTTTGGCTTGCTGCACCGTCAGACCCTTTTGAAACATATTTGGATCATATGTTGGCCAAGATGCCATTGAGAGAACTGCTCCATTTTTCACATTCAAAACTATCGCTGCCCCTGAGTCTGCTCTGTATCCCATTGACCGCGAACTAAGAACTGCGTGATTCAGGGCTTTCTCGGTTGCAGATTGCAAGCTTGCGTTGATATTTGTAACGAGGTTGTCGCCAGGAATTGGCTCTGTGTTTTGGGATGTCCGGGTTACCGCTTCTTTTCTATCGACAATCACCGTCTTAATTCCAGGAGTTCCGCGCAAATAACTGTCGTACATATATTCAAGCCCAGATTTGCCTACATTTTCATTCCGATAAAAACCTTTTGTTGGATCACTCAAGTCAGTTTCTGAAACGCCACCAACATAGCCCAAGACATGAACTGGAAGCTCCCCTGCCAAAGAGGGATAACTTCTCACAGGAACAGTCTCTGCGTTCACGCCCGCATAAATATCAGAATTCTCCAAGATGACGAGCGCCTGTGCTTGCGTTGCTTGTTTAGTTATCGGTATCGCTTGGAATCGAGTTCCATTCCAACAACCTGAGCGTTTACCAATAGCAAGCTCACCGCATAAGCGAGTGCCTTGCCACAAATCAGCATAAGGCAACTTTAGAAGATTGCTGACGCGGGTAAGAACGGCAACACCTTTATCCGGTTGCTTGTCGACAATGCTGCGATCAACTGTGATTGAAAGACCCGGACGATCCATCGCTAGCGGTAAACCTTCATCATCCGTAATTGCGCCACGTAGTGCCGGTGAGACTATGTCGCGGCTTTGAATTGATAATGCAGCGCTTTGATAAACAGAAGTGTTTGCAACTTGAAGGTAGAAGAGCCGGCCAATTAGAGCAAGCATCAAAGAAATTATCAGTGTTTGAACGATGACAAGATTAAGCCGAGAGCGCTGCGAACTCACACTCGCTCCCTTGATGTCAGTGTCAATTCACGAACCCGACGAATCAACGGTAAGAAGAGTGGTGTAAAAAGAAGAGTCCATATGAAATTACCTAGTACCACAACTAAATTATGATTAAGAGATCCGCTCTCTTCGCCCAGCGCTGATCCAATGACTAAATACGTTAATAATGCAAAACCAGATCCTGCTGCGATAAAAAGTACAAAAGAAATAGGCTGGGAAGTGAAATCACCAACGCTCTCCAAATTGCTGGAGACAAGGTAGCCAATAATTGTAAAAATCAAAGCCCACTGCCCAAAAGGACTTTGGGATGTTGGAGAGAGATCTAGAACAAGTCCGCCAATAAATCCCATAACAATTGCGCCATTTCGGTCTTCCAGGGCAATGAGACAAATCAGTACAGCCAAGTAGAGGGAGAATCCGGTTATGGGTAAATGAACTCTTGAAATTACCGATTCTTGGATAACAAATATCAGAAATAGAAATGCCGAACTGATACTCAGCCGAGTCGGACTCACTTCTTGGCTTTCTTCACACTTGAAGTGGGGCTAGGACTAACACTAGGACTAGCTGTATCTGAGACTGATGGAGCTGGAGTCGGAGTTACAAAAACGGTGACAGTTGGATTTGGGGTTGGATTTATTGGCTTGTTCGGCGCCGTTGTTGGCGCTTGAACCACGACTGAAACGATTCCTAAGTCATTTAAATTTGTGTATGCCTTTACGGTTGCGCTCTGTGTTAACAAGGTAGTTGTGTGATCCACTTTTGTGACCACACCTACAGGCAATCCAGGAATGTATGGGCGATTGTTATCGCTTCCAATTGAAATCAGCGAATCTCCTACTTCTAAAGATCCAGATGGATCAAGAAGCTCGACTGTATAAGAATTTGTACCCTCGCCCATTAAAACGCCAACGCTTTGCGAACGAGCTACTCGCACACCTATGCGAAATGTTGGATCACTCATTAGAAGGACGATTGATGAATTGATAGTTGCATCTTTAACAACGCCCACAAGACCGTTCTCTGAAATTACGGTCATATTCTTTCGAATGCCGCTGCTCGTTCCGGCGTCCAAAGTGACTGTCTGACTAAATGTGGATGCGGAACCTCGCCCAATCACACGGGCTGATACGACTTTGAAGCTTCCGCGTCCTGCAAGGTCGAGCACTTTCTTGAGCTCTGCCAACTGGCCTTTGATATCGGCGTTGAGAACGGCTTGATTCTTCAGCCTTGAATTTGCAGTTCGAAGGTCCTGAATCTCCGCTTTTGTTTTACCAAAATTCTTTACATCGCTCATAAAGCGTCCAACCGGAGCAAAAATATCAGACGTTGCTTTTTGGATTGGAGACAATACTGTTTGGGTAACGCTGCGCGAACCTGAAATTAAACTTACGCCGCGCAAATCTAGAGTGATAAGTAAAAGTGATGAGACTAGAAGAATCACAAGCAGGAGTCTGGAACGATTGCTCCCACCACGCGCCATGAATTTCTCCTTGCTACATCACTTCTTAACGACGAGGTTCAGAAATCAATACCTTTTCAAGAGCTTCGAATTCTTCGATACATTTTCCAGAACCTTCAGCAACTGCATTCAATGGACGATCGCAAATGTGCACAGGCATTCCTGTTTCTTGGCGAAGTCGCTCATCTAGCCCACGTAGTAGCGCTCCGCCACCAGTGAGAACAATTCCTCGATCCATCAAATCACTTGCAAGCTCCGGTGGAGTCTTGTCGAGCGTACTCTTCACTGCGTTAACAATCTGATTTACAGGCTCTTCTAGTGCGCGACGAATCTCTTCTGCGGTTACTTGAATAACTTTTGGTAATCCGGTGGCGAGGTCGCGGCCACGAATTTCAGCATCAGGCTCATTTGGAAGTTTGTAAGCAGAGCCAATAGCCATCTTAATTTCTTCCGCTGTGCGCTCTCCAAGGAGAAGTGAATATTCCTTCTTTACCCACGTGATAATTGCTTGATCTAGCTCATCTCCACCGATGCGAATGGAAAGCGCTGTAACAATTCCACCGAGTGAAATAACAGCTACTTCTGTTGTTCCGCCACCAATATCCACAACCATGTTGCCTGTTGGTTCATGAATAGGAAGCCCGGCACCAATTGCAGCTGCCATTGGCTCTTCAATTATGTAAACCTTACGAGCTCCGGCTGCATATCCTGCATCCTTCACTGCTCGCTGTTCAACTCCTGTAATTCCAGAAGGAACACACACAACGATTCTTGGTTTTGCAAGGTAGCGACGCTTGTGCACTTTTTGAATGAAGTAACGAAGCATGCGCTCAGTTGTATCGAAGTCGGCGATAACTCCATCTTTCAAGGGACGGATGGCAACGATGTTTCCGGGTGTGCGGCCAATCATTCGTTTTGCTTCAATTCCAACGGCAAGAATTGCACCGGTATCTTGATTGACAGCAACCACTGAAGGCTCGTTTAGAACGATTCCACGGCCGCGTACATAAACCAAGGTATTGGCTGTTCCAAGGTCTACAGCCATATCACGCCCAATAAAGTTCATGCGTGATGGTTTCTTCTCGCTCATCTCGTCCTTCTTCCTCATCTTTATTAATTCCTAACTTCGGGGAACCAGATACCGATTTCGCGATTAGCAGACTCAACTGAATCTGAACCGTGAACAATATTCTGCACAACTTTTGTACCTTGATCTCGAGCTAAATCTCCACGAATGGTTCCTGCTTCTGCGGTAGTTGGATCAGTAGTTCCAGCTAATTTACGAAAACCTTCGATAACGCGATTTCCTTCGGCGATAATTGCAACGACCGGCCCTGACAACATAAATTCAAGAAGTGGTTCGTAAAAAGGTTTTCCTTCATGCTCTGCGTAATGCAGCGCGAGAGTTGCACGATCAGGTTGAATCATCTTCACACCTGAAATTGCGTAACCTTTTCGCTCAATACGTGCGATTACTTCGCCGACGAGTGAACGGCGAACTCCGTCTGGCTTAACCAGGACAAGTGTTCGTTCTTGAGGAGTATGCGTTGGGGTAGTCACCGGTTGATTCTATTGGCTTGTCGGGAATCCCTTAAATCGGGCTCGTCTGGTCCCTTTCGGCTATCAATTTAGCCCGAATGGCCTCACCCTTTCGACCAAGAAAGTAGGCGCTTGCCCATAGGCCGGCGAATAGCGCGCCGATGAAATACATCATCGGAACGACAACGCCGTAGGCAACTAACCCGAATTGAAGTGCTGTCCCAATCTGCCATCCAAGTTTCTTCCTCATTAAGCCAGCCGTGAGAAGGCAAGTGACTGCAAGTGCTCCTCCGAGTGACAGTGCAAGCGCACCGTGATCCTGCATTGCCAATAACAATGCAAAGCCCATAATTAAAGATTCCATTGTTATGACTGCAGAACCCAAAATTCTCATGTTCGCGAATCCACTAGCCTGCGAAGAATTGCTCGTGATTCACCGGCTGTCACGACAGATCCGGTTATGAGAACAGCAGAGACTCCTTCACTCGTTTGATTTATTAGCGTGCACTGCTCGATTGAAGTTGTGATTGCCCTTTGAAGATCAGCTTCTTTAAATACTCTATCAACGCCGAAAACTTTAATTGCTGCTTCATACAAATCTTCGACAGGTAGCGCTCTATCTGAAGAATTTTGTGTAACAACCAAGCGGTCAATTACTGGTTCAAGTTCGAGTAGCACTCCGTGAACATCTTTTTCACCCAAGATGGCTAACACTCCGAAGACCGTTTCGAAATCAAATTCCGATGAAATTGTTGCTGCAAGTGCGTGAGCACCGTGCGGATTATGTGCTGCATCGACAATTACGGTGGGATCTCTATACAGAACTTCGCATCGACCCGGTGATGTCACTTTTGCAAAAGCTAAACGGACAACCTCTTCATCTAATTTCACGCCCGCAAAAGCTTCAACTGAAGCAATTGCAACAGCAGCATTGGATGCTTGATGCGCTCCATAAAGGGGAATGAAGACATCCGTGTATTCACCATGAATCCCAGATACGGAAATCAATTGACCGCCCACTGCAATGTCTCTTCGAGAGACTAAGAACTCAAGACCCTCGCGATAAGGGATCGCAGATCTTTCAAGAATTTTTGCAGTCAATACTTTCGCTGCTTCAACTGGCTGTGCGGCAAGCACGACATGAGATTCTGGCTTTATTATTCCGGATTTAGTTTCGGCAATCTCTTCAAGTGTTTCGCCTAAATATTCGGTGTGGTCAAGTCCTATTGGCGTGATGACTGAAACCTGGCTCGTCACAATATTTGTCGCATCCCATGCACCACCCATGCCTGCTTCAATTACAGCTACATCTACGGGAAATTCAGCAAATGCTACAAAAGCCAGAGCTGTCATAGCCTCAAAAAATGAAATGGGGTGTGGTTGACGACTATCGATGAGATCTAGGTAAAGAGCGATGTCATTGTAAGTAGCAATCATGCCGTCAGGAGAAATAGGTTCGCCTTTTAGCGAAATTCGTTCAAGAAAACTCTCTAGGTGTGGACTTGTGAACCGACCTGTTCTATATCCCAGTTCACTGAAGAGGGAATCAATCATTCGAGATGTGGTGGTCTTACCGTTTGTGCCAGCGATATGCACGACTGGGTATGTTCGTTCTGGGCTACCTAAAGCATCGCACAATGCAGAAATTCGATCCAGTGATGGTTCGATGCGAGTTTCCGGCCAACGTTTTAGGAGCGCTTGATAAATGTGTTCGACAGCTTCAAGAGCGTCAGGTGAACTCATGTTCATTCGGCGGGTAGCGCCGCGAGTGCTGCGGTTATGCGTTCAATGTCGGCGGTTGTATCGGCAAGGCGTTGGCGAATCTCTTGAACAACTTCCATTGGCGCTTTTGCCATAAAGCCTTCGTTATCAATTTTTATCTTCGCAGTGTTCCGATCCTTCTCGGCAGCAGCCAGGTCTTTTGTCAGTCGGGAACGTTCTGCCTTAACATCAACTGCACCTGACAAATCAAATTCAATCACCACGCCTGCAACATCAATCTTGGAGGTGAAGTTACCTTCTTCGTTGTCACAACGAACAATAAAACGAATTGCATCTTCATACGAAGCAAGGCCAACATCAGACATTCCATTGAAGCGAGCAATAATGCGAGCAGAAGTCTTTATTCCTTGATCATTTCTAAAACGTCGAATTTCAGTAATGATTTCTTGGACTTTTGAAACTGCTACAAGTGACGCTCCATCGCGTTGTGAAGGATCAAACTTTGGCCAAGTTGAAGTTACGAGAGTTTCTTTGCCGGTTAGGTTGCACCAAAGTTCTTCTGTAATAAATGGCATAACAGGGTGCATCAATCGCAATAATTGATCAAGGACATGTCCAAGTACTCGCTGTGTATCTGTGGCGCCTGTCCCACCTTTAGCAAATGAAGATTTGGTAAGTTCTAAATACCAATCGCAGAGGTCATCCCAAGCAAAGTGATAAATCAGCTCGCAAGCCTTTGCAAATTCAAACTTTTCAAAATACTGATCAACTTCCGCAACAGTTTCATCCAAACGAGTAAGGATCCATTTATTAACATCGTCTAAGGATTCAAAAGCTGGAAGATTTCCCTCAGTTGTTGCGCCATTCATCCGCGCGAAGCGAGTGGCATTCCAAAGTTTGGTGGCGAAGTTACGGGCGCCCGCGATCCATTCTTCAGCCAGAGCTTGATCGGCACCAGGATTTGCACCACGAGCGAGTGTGAAACGAAGTGCGTCCGAGCCGTACTTGTCCATAAACTCAATCGGATCGACAACATTGCCCTTTGATTTGGACATCTTTTTGCCGAACTTATCGCGTACCAATCCATGCAAAGCAATCGTGTGGAATGGTGCAACCCCATCCATCGCGAACAATCCCCACATCATCATGCGGGCTACCCAGAAGAAAAGGATGTCGTAACCAGTAACAAGAACGCTTGTTGGATAGAACTTTGCTAAATCCTCAGTCTGGTTTGGCCAGCCTAAAGTTGAGAACGGCCACAAAGCAGAAGAGAACCAAGTATCGAGAACATCAGGATCTTGTTCGTATCCAGCAGGTGGAAGATCATTTGGTCCACAGACAACAACTTCGCCATTTGGTCCGTAATAGACAGGAATGCGGTGACCCCACCAAAGTTGGCGAGAGATACACCAATCATGCATGTTATCTATCCAGTCGAAATAACGTGGAGATAATTCTTCAGGTTCAATCTTTACGCGACCGTCACGAACCGCATCTCCTGCAGCTTTTGCTAACGGTGCGACTTTTACAAACCATTGCTTAGAAAGCCGAGGTTCAACCACAGTTTCACAACGAGAGCAGTGACCAACGGAGTGCATGTAAGGGCGCTTCTCCCACCCGATTCGGCCATCATTGCGAAGCTGCTCTACAACGGCTTTACGCGCTTCAAAGCGATCCATGCCATCAAATTGAGTATTCGTGCCATCCATAACGGCGTGTTCATTCATAATAATTACCATTGGAACGTCGTGGCGCATCGCCATTTCAAAGTCATTTGGATCATGTGCTGCAGTCACTTTTACTGCGCCAGTTCCAAATTCAGGATCTACTAATTCATCGGCAATAATTGGAATCATTCGATTTACATATGGAAGTTTTACAAGCTTTCCAACCATGTGTTTGTAACGTTCGTCATCTGGATTAACCGCAACGGCTCCATCGCCCAACATGGTTTCAGGCCGAGTTGTTGCAATACTTATTTGGTTTTCGCCTTCATCGCCATAGGTGATTTGTACAAATTCACCTTCAATTTCTTTGTGATCAACTTCGATATCTGAAAGCGCGGTAAGGCATCTTGGGCACCAGTTGATAATTCGCTCTGCTCTATAAATCAAATTTGCATCATAAAGACGCTTAAAAATTTCTAGAACTGCTTCGGAAAGATTTGCATCCATCGTGAATGCTTCACGACTCCAGTCGACAGAATCTCCAAGCCGTTTCATTTGTCCAAGAATGGTGCCGCCTGATTCTGCTTTCCACTCCCAAACTTTTTCAACAAACGCCTCGCGGCCAAGATCATGTCGAGATAACCCATCGGCTGCCAACTGTTTCTCAACAACGTTTTGAGTTGCAATTCCTGCGTGATCCATTCCAGGAAGCCAAAGAGCTTCAAAGCCCTTCATTCGCTTCATGCGAATCAAAATATCCTGAAGTGTGTGATCAAGGGCGTGACCGATGTGAAGACTGCCGGTTACGTTCGGGGGCGGGATAACAATTGTGAAGGGTGGTTTCTCAGACTTTGCATCAGCCTTGAAATAGCCGGCATCAATCCATTTTTGGTAGAGGACACCCTCGATATCGGCAGGCGTAAAGCTCGCTGCTAGTTCAGGGCGTTCGTTCATAAGAGGTGAGTCTAGATTAAAACTTAAGCGCTCTCTGCCTCATCGCCATCAGCGCTCTTTGGCTTTCCAGCACGCTTAGAACCGATTGCACGAGGAACGTATTGAGGCTCTTCCTCTTTATTTACAACTGCTGGGGAAATAATCACTCGTTCTACATCTTTTCGAGATGGCACTTCATACATAACTGAAAGAAGAGTCTCTTCCATAATTGCGCGAAGGCCGCGCGCGCCAGTTCCACGTTTTATTGCGAGGTCGGCAACAACACCGAGAGCCTCGGGAGTCACATCAAGTTCGACACCATCGAGTTCAAAGAGTTTTTGGTACTGCTTAACGAGTGCATTTTTTGGCTCTGTAAGAATTTCCATGAGCGCAGGGCGATCAAGATTTTCAACACTTGTGAGGATAGGAAGGCGACCGATGAATTCAGGAATCATTCCAAACTTCAGTAAATCTTCCGGCATAACTTCGCCAAAAATATCCGTCTTCTGGACATCATCTATTGACTGAAGTTTCGCGTTAAATCCGACGCCGGCTTTGCCTTTACGACTTTCAATGATCTTTTCAAGTCCTGCAAATGCTCCACCAACAATGAAAAGAATATTAGTTGTATCGATCTGAATGAATTCTTGATGAGGATGCTTACGTCCACCTTGTGGTGGAACAGATGCAGTCGTTCCTTCAAGAATCTTCAGAAGCGCTTGCTGAACACCCTCACCTGAAACGTCACGAGTGATTGAAGGGTTCTCAGATTTACGCGCGACTTTATCGATTTCATCGATGTAAATAATTCCTGTTTCAGCTTTTTTGACATCGAAGTCGGCTGCTTGCAGGAGTTTCAAAAGAATATTTTCAACATCTTCACCGACGTATCCGGCTTCCGTCAGAGCGGTTGCATCGGCAATCGCAAATGGTACGTTCAACATTCTTGCGAGTGTCTGTGCAAGGAGTGTCTTGCCGCAACCTGTTGGACCAAGAATCAAAATATTTGATTTAGCGAGTTCTACTGAATCTTCACGCTTTGAATCCCCAGATTGCACTCTCTTGTAATGGTTATAAACAGCAACTGCAAGTGAACGCTTTGCGCGATCTTGCCCAATTACAAACTGGTCTAAGAAGTCGGAAATCTCTTGAGGCTTTGGAAGTTCAGTCAGACCAAGGGTGCTGGTCTCTGAAAGTTCTTCAATAATGATTTCGTTACAAAGTTCGATACATTCATCACAAATGTAAACGCCGGGACCAGCGATAAGTTTCTTGACTTGCTTTTGTGTCTTTCCGCAGAAAGAACACTTCAAGAGATCGCCTGATTCTCCGATGCGTGTGTTCATGCCTTAAGCCTACAAAGCCCCACCATTCCTGGCAGGGCATTTGAGCGTAAGCGGTGTTCGCTTATAGGTGAATCTAGTTAGCGATAATTGCTGAAAACTACTTTGTTGCTTTACGAGATGCAAGAACTTGGTCGATAAGACCATACTCGACAGCATCGGCTGCAGTGAGGATCTTGTCGCGTTCAATATCTTTAGCAATCTCTTCAGCCGACTTTGTTGAGTGCTTTACGAGCATCTCTTCAAGCAAGGCGCGCATGCGCATGATTTCGCGAGCTTGGATCTCGATATCCGAACCTTGTCCGCCACCCTCAGAAGAAGGTTGATGAATCAAGATACGGGCGTGCTCAAGGGCAAAGCGCTTACCTTTTGCTCCACCAGCGAGAAGGATTGCTGCTGCAGATGCAGCCTGGCCAAGACAAATTGTCATGACGTCTGGGCGAACAAATTGCATGGTGTCATAAATCGCTGTCAGTGCGGTGAAGGATCCACCAGGTGAGTTGATGTACATCATGATGTCGCGGTCTGGATCCATTGATTCAAGAGTTAAAAGTTGCGCCATTACATCGTTTGCAACAGTGTCATCGATTGGCTGACCCAAGAAAATAATGCGCTCTTCAAAGAGTTTTGTGTACGGATCAAGACGCTTGAATCCATAAGCGGTTTTCTCTTCGATTGTTGGAAGTACGTAACGAGCAGAAATGTCGTTCACCTTATTAATCATGCTGCGCCACCGCTTCCTGTTACTTGTGATGCTGACTTAACAACGTGGTCAACCAGTCCGTAGGTCTTCGCTTCTTCAGCGTCAAACCAGCGATCGCGGTCGGAGTCTGCAGTAATTGTTTCAACTGTTTGACCTGAGTGCTTGGCAATGAGTTCTGCCATGCGACGCTTTGTAAATGCCATTTGCTCAGCCTGAATGCGAATTTCAGTTGCTGTGCCGCCGATCCCACCGAGAGGTTGGTGCATCAAGATGCGAGCGTTTGGAAGTGCATAACGCTTTCCCGCTGCTCCAGCTGTAAGAAGAAATTGACCCATTGATGCGGCAAGACCCATTGTTACGGTTGCAACATCGTTCTTGATGTATTGCATGGTGTCATAAATTGCCATTCCTGCAGATACTGATCCCCCTGGAGAATTGATATATAGGAAAATATCTTTATCTGGATCTTCTGCAGCAAGCAGCAACATCTGTGCTGAAATCGCATTCGCCATGTTGTCTTCAACTTGGCCTGTCATAAAAATGATGCGCTCTTTCAGAAGTCGCTGGTAGACCTGGTCATCCAAGCCGCCCATATTCGATCCCGCTGAACGCGAGGTGATCTCTTCCACTGTTCCTCCTGAAGGCTTTACTTAAATCGGAATTTCTATGTATTGACCTTAACAATCTTTAGGTCCGAATGCTTCCCGATTATTGGTGAATTCAGGCTCAGGCTGTTCGCCCTGAGAGAAGTTGGCTATCTGGCTTAACTGAGTTATTCGGAGTCAGAGTCAAGAACTACTGGTTGTGGGCGAAGAGCTTCCAGATCCACAGCCTTTCCTGACTTAGTGACAACTTTGACTCGGCTAAGTACGCCGGCAAGCGCCTTTGCGCGAGCAACTTCTGAAATCATCGTGTTGACCTGACCAGCATCAGTAACTTCCTTGATAAATTGGTCTGGAGACATTCCATAGCGTTGTGAGGCACGGAAAAGGTATTCAGTTAATTCTGCTTCGTTAACTGAAACTTGCTCAGCATCGACAATTGTGTCGAAAATGATTTCCTGGGTGAAGGACTTGGTTGTTGATTCGATAACTTCAGCGCGGTGCACAGCATCTTCCTGACGGCCTTCACCTTCGAGGTGGCTATTAACTTCGTTGTCGATCAAATTCTGTGGGACAGGAACTTTGACTTCTGTCATCAACTTTTCAACAAGCAAATCGCGAGCAGAGGAGCCTTGCTCCATCTCCTTAATACGATTCAACCGAGTTGAAATATCTGCTTTGAGCTCTGCAATAGTTTCAAATTCAGATGACATCTTTGCAAATGCATCGTCTGCATCTGGCAGATCGCGGCGCTTTACAGACTTAACAGTTACGTCGATATCACCGGTCTGT
>Ga0208376_1000038_pt1 | contig 36256 bp, 25 predicted proteins | sample CryBogmetaGMA25M_FD_184548 | JGI IMG/M metagenome (GOLD analysis project Ga0208376, IMG submission 184548) | Freshwater microbial communities from Crystal Bog, Wisconsin, USA - MA2.5M (SPAdes) | ecosystem: Environmental > Aquatic > Freshwater > Lake | place: Crystal Bog, Wisconsin, USA...
CCCCCCACCTCCCTATCGCCGCTGATCACGGCTGCAGGACGAGCAATCGCCGAGATCGGTCTAGGCGAGGGTGATGCAGGTCTGCTACAGACGGTCGCTGAAAGGATCGCAGAGATGAGGAACTGATGGAACACCGGGTCGCATACAAAATCTATTACGAGGACACCGACAGCCTGGGGGTTGTCTACTACGCCAACTACCTAAAGTTTATGGAGCGCGGGCGCACCGAGTGGGTTGGTGCTCAGGGCCGACCTATTCAAGAGTGGAACCGCGCCGGCTACAACTTTGTGGTCTACAGTCTGACGATGAAGTTTAAGCAGGCAGCGGGCCTGGGCGACATGATCGAAGTTATTACATCCGTGCGTATGACCTCGGCCTACCGGGCGCGCTTTCTCCAGCAGATCGAGTGCCGTGGGGTGCTGCTGGTAGACGCCGAGGTAGACATTGTCTGTGTGGACGGCACACAACAACTACGCGAGTTCCCGGTGCTAGGGTGACGAACTGCGCCATAGGGAGAGACGATGTCAGAACTCAAAGATAAACTTGTGCTTGTGGTAGATGACGAGCCGCGCATGATCAATTTTATGCGGCTGAACCTTGAACTGGAGGGAATGCGGGTTGCCACCGCATCAAACGGACGAGAGGCAATTGAGCGGGCGCGTGACGATATGCCTGACGTGGTACTGCTCGATATTATGATGCCGGTAATGGATGGATTTGAGGCTCTGCGGCGGCTGCGGCAGTTCTCGCAGGTGCCGGTACTCATCCTGACGGCCAAAGATGAGGGGGATGATCGGGTTCGTGGCCTGGAACTCGGAGCCGACGATTATATTGGCAAACCCTTTAGTCATCGCGAGTTAGTGAGCCGCATCCGTGCGGTGCTACGCCGACACTACGCCGCGCCGCCAGTACCGCAGACCTTAGTGCAGGTGGATGAACGGCTGAGCATTGACTTCGCCCGACGCGAGGTGCTGGTTGATGGCGGGCGGGTGAATCTGCGACCCACTGAGTACCGGCTGCTCTACCATCTCGTGCAGAATGCCGGCTATGTACAGACACACGAGATGCTCCTGACGAAGGTTTGGGGGCCAGAGTACCGCGAGGAGGGCCACTATCTGCGACTGTACATCACGTATCTGCGCCAGAAGATCGAGCAGGATCCATCTAGCCCGAAGTACATTCTCACCGAGCGGGGTGTGGGCTACCGGTTTATAGATTTTAAGGGGAAGTCGGCAACGTAGGGGTCGCGGATTGTAGGGGTGGCTCGCGAGCCGCCCCTACGAGCCGCCCCTACGAGCCGCCACCACTCTCATCAACAAGGCTGAGGACGAGCCGACGGATCTGGCGCAGACTCTGGTCAAGACCCTCGGGACGCAGGTGGAGATCGTCGCGGGCTTGGCCAACCTGGAGGCGCAAAGTGTCAATCGGACCCTTTTCCTGTTCCGCACTGAAGACGTAGGCTCGATCAAATGATCGGCGAGCGTTGAGCAGGATGCGATCAACCTCATCCACATTGTTGGACTGAAGGGCGACGACGGCATCATCAATCTGACTGGCGGCACGCAAAAGGTAGATCGCACTCCAGAGTCGACGGTCGGTCGCCTCTAAATCAAGGATTGCAAGGCGAAGTCCACCTTCGTTGGCTGGGAGCGCTGACGTGGCTAGTAGTGTGGGCGTCACTGTTTCAGTTGGGGCTAGTTGCGTCGCCGGTGTGGAGTTATCCTGAGGGGCGGTAGGTGCAGGGGCCGGACTGAGAGCAATCTGGATGATCACACTACAAAGAACGGCCACGACTGCCGTAGCACAGTACGGCAGCGCAGCCACCAATCGTCGCGACCTATGGGGAGCAGGGACATCTGTCGTACGATGACCCTCAGGCGTCGGGGGCGTCTCGGACACAGCTAGATCTCGTTGGCCAGCAGGATGGCCTGCGCGATCTCCTTCATAGACTTGCGCGTATTCATCGAGAGTTGCTGGATCTTGCGAAACGCCTCAGCCTCCTTGAGATTCTGCGAGTCCATCAAGACACCCTTGGCCCGCTCGACGAGCTTGCGGGTATCAAGCGTCTCCTTCAGATCGTAGATTTGCTTGTCCATCTCCAGGAATTCCTGGTAGCGGGCCATCGCAATCTCGATGGCAGGAAGTAACTCGGCCTCGCGGAACGGCTTAACGACATAATTGACGACGCCCGCCTCTTTTGCCCGATCAACCAGATCGCGGTCAGAGTAGGCGGTAAGCAGCAGCACCGGGGCGATCTTTTCCTCGGTGAGGATCTTTGCGGCCTGAATTCCATCCAGCTTCGGCATTTTGATGTCCATCAGGACAAGATCGGGCTGAAGCTCACGGGCCAGATTTATCACGCTGACGCCGTCACCTGCCTCGCCCACCACCAAGTAGCCAAGGCCGACAAGCGTCTCCTTGAGGTTCATGCGGATAATCGACTCATCGTCGGCAATCACCAGACGGGTCTGTGCCATAGCGACACCTTCCCCTACAATAATGCACCGAGCGGGATGACCAACCCATTGAGCGAGTGGATCGTGTGCCTTGCGATATTCAGGCAGCGACACACCAGACTCAATGGAATCGTCCACTGCTGCAGTGCGAGAGATAGAGTCATTGTTAGGCACCGCGCCATACTGATCACACGGCAGCCTTGCGCACGCAGACGCACGACCCCGCTAGATGCCGCACTGCCACCGGCGAAGTATAGCATGTAGCGGGGGTGTGGTCAATCAGATGACTGAGAACCTAGAGCTATCGCAAAGTCACACACGGAACGTGGATGCGGTCAATCGTTGCCGCCATGGATCGCTGAATCGCTGCGCATGTGCGTTAGTGCCACCATGAGTTACGTTAGCCCAGGAAATCGGCAAGGATACTGTTGTAGACATCGGGACGCTCAAGCATTGGCAGGTGCCCGCAGTGATCGATCCAGACCAGCCGACTATTGGGGATGAACTTCGCAGCCACGGACGTACCCCCCGGCGGCATAATGGTGTCCTGGCGCGACCCGATGAGCAGTGTCGGCGAGCGGATCTGGCGCAGGGCCAGGTTGATCTCCCGATCACCGACGCTGCTTGCATTCGCCAGCGAGGATCGTTTGTCCATCTTCAGAAAATCGGTGAAGCCTTCGCGCAGAAGTTGGTCATCGGGCAGATGGTAGAAGAGGCGAGTTGATACAGCGCGGACAAACAAGCGATGGTCGCCCATCCAGGGTCGGCGCAAGGCCGTCCATAGAGGCAGCACTTTGTGTACCTGCATCACGAACCGCCGCTCGGGTTCATTGCGGAAGGTGCTGAAGCTGGTGAGTACGAGGCGGCGCACAAGATCGGGGTAGTGCGCGGCCACATAGACCGCCGTGCTGCCGGAGAAAGAGTGCCCGTTGAGGTCGAATTGCTCCAGTCCGAGCCGATCGGCTAAGGTGACGATCGTGTCAACCACACGATGGATGTTGGCGTAGCCATCAAGGGGCGGCGAGTCGCCAAAGCCCGGCAGGTCAGGCGCAATCACATCGTGGGTGGCGCTGAGGGCATTCAACGTGCTGCGCCAGTAGCGCGATGATCCGCCCCAGCCGTGAAGGAGTATCAGTGGGGGACCATCGCCGCAGCGGCGGTAGGAGATCGGCTTCCGACCGACCATCACCTGGATGGGGGTCAGTTCGGTGTCAGGGTCTGTCAGGTGCATGGCTACTCCAAATAAGTGAGTTAAGGCGGGGCCATGCGCCCTATTGTAGCACGGCATACCTTTAACGCTCTCAGATGCATGGGCACGGCTAGGGCTGAAGATTTTGCATCGGCTCTGAGGACAAGCGAGGAGTGTAATAGTCGTGCGATACAATTGATACAGTGATAGGGCTATTGAGCGAAGGAGTACTGCCCATGAATCGTCGCCAGGGTTGGATGTTGGTTGCTCTCGGAGTCATCCTGGCTCTTGGCACCGGCGTACTCGTGTTTTTTCTGCTCCAGCAACAGCAGCGTAACCTTTCCATCGAAGCTCAACGTATGGCTGCTGCTCAGGTTCTGCCTGCTGTCGCCATGATGGATCTCCCAGTGGCCGCACGGCCACTCCAGCCAGGTACGGTGATCACCAGCGATGATGTGTTGCTCAAGCCTTTCCCGCTCGACCTCGTACCAGTCGCCGCGATTACGAGTACGGCCCGACTGGAAAATCAAACCCTTATTGCACCGATTGGACAGGGAGAGACCTTCAATATCACGAAACTAGCCAGCAGTTCAGGAGGCACGATAAGCCAACAAATCCCGGTCGGTCGTGTGCTTTTCGCGTACCCTATCAGCGATTTGTTTACCCAGTCGAATATCCTGGCTGATGGAGACCGCATTGATGTGCTGATCACACTAGCAGTACCCGTTATCTCTAGCACGGAAACCCTTGCAACCAACACCGCTGCGACCCAGGGCCGCGATGTGACGGCGTATACGCTTCAGAATATCACTGTTTTTAAGGTGCTGCGATCAAATGGTGATACTACTCGCTCCCAGACGGCCAATGCCCAGCAACCGACCGCACTACTGCTGGCGTTGACGCCGGAGGATGCGTTGTTGCTCAAGCGACTCAGAGACTCAGGCAGCAAGATTGACTTAGTTTTGCGCCCGGTTACGGATCGTGCGTCGGCGGATGTTCCACCCATTGATAACGATGTTCTGATCTCTCGCTATCGTCTGCGCTAGTGCACTAGGCCAATCGTTCTACTTACGTTATGGAAAGGGGATCCCTGTGGCTATAGATGAGACCCTGCGCGTCGCTGTGGTAACGATGCCCGATCAGATCGATCAAGAGTGGATCGCTCGGCTTGGTCAAGATCCGCGTGTCGGCTGGATGGAACGGGTAGCCATTCTTTCAACTGGCCTCGAAATGGTGACGCAGAGCCGCCCGGATGTGGTGATTGTTGATCGGCCACCGGTGGAAACCGAGCAGTTCATCCGCCAGATCTTTACCTCATTGCCAACAACAATCTGTATCGCCCTGACATCGCTGACCGATGTAAATGTGGTGCGTCGGCTGATGATGGCGGGCGCACGCGATGTGCTAGTGCGACCAGTGCGTCACGTTGATGTCCTTCAGAGCATGAACGCCGTCATACAGATCGAGCAGGATCGACGTAGCCGCCAAATGGTGAGCAGCGACCACCACGGCTATGGGCGGGGTAAATTTGTGGTGGTGATTTCGCCCAAGGGTGGTGCGGGGACAACGGTAGTATCCACCAATATGGCCGTGGCCCTGCGCCAGATCAGTTCGGGGCGGGTGGCCCTGGCCGATTTCGGGCTTCAGTTTGGCCACGTGGGCACCCACCTGAACCTCTTCTCGCGCCACACCTTACAGAACCTGCTGGCCAAGAGCGACGAGATTGATGACACTATTCTGGCCGGCGTGATGCAGCAGCATGGATCAGGTGTCCACGTGCTGCTGGCCCCCAGTTCTCCTGAGGTGGCTGGCGATATCACCCGCGAGCAGATCAGCGCCGTCCTCGATAGCCTGCTGCTGCGCTACAGCTACGTTATCGCCGATACATGGTGCGTCCTTGATGAAGTGACGATGGCCCTGCTTGAGCGCGCCGATGATGTGTTGGTTGTGACCACCCCCGAGATTCCGGCCCTGAAGAACGTCAAGTTTTTCCTTGAATATCTCGCCCAGCACCAACTCACCCGTGGCCGTGTGAGCATTGTGCTGAACCGCTTCCCGAGCGTAGATAGTGTCTCACTGGAGGATGTACAGCAGCACCTGCGCCACCCGATCAGCGCGAATATTCCTAGCGCCGGGCAACTGGTGACGTATAGTATTAATCGTGGGGTGCCGGTGGTCCTGTCGCATCCGCAGAGCTGGGTGAGCCAGAGCCTGCGGAAGCTGGCGGCCTATGTCGCTGGCGAGCAGGTGACCACGATTAGTTTGGAGCCGGAGAAGGGTAAAGGCAGGGATAACGCGGGCGGACAGCCGCGCCGTGGCCTGTTCGCGAGCCTGCTCCGCCAGACATCGCGATAACCGAAAGAGAAGGCTATGCCTCGACTACGTTTTTCCCGCCCCGATAATAGCCCTGCCAGTGATCGCGATACGCCCACTCCCGAGAATACAGCGGGCACCGCGCTATCGCGCCCGATCAGCGCTAGTGATTACACTACGAGCTCACCTGAAGATCGTGACCTGATCTCCAAAGTGCAGGCCCGCCTTGTCTCTGAGCCGGATAACGCCAATACCCGTCGCGACCCAGAGTACTGGCCCCGTCGCATTGCCGCCCTTGTCGCCGAACAGATCGAAATCTCAGGTCGCGCCATTACCGAGCGCGACCGTGTTCGGATCAGTCGCCATGCCCAGGCCGAGTTGCTGGGGCTCGGGCCGTTGGAGCCGCTTCTCGCTGACGATAGCGTGACCGAGATCATGGTCAATGGCCCCAACAGCATCTGGGTGGAGCGCGCTGGTCGGATTGAACTGACCGGGGCGACATTCCTGAACGATGAGCATATCCGACGAATTATTGACCGGATCATCTCGCCCCTCGGTCGCCGCTGCGACGAGACAACACCGATGGTGGATGCTCGTCTGGCCGACGGATCGCGCCTGAATGCGATTATCCCGCCCCTCTGTCTGAACGGCCCGACCCTGACCATCCGCAAGTTTTTTAAGAAGCCGATGGGCCCCTCCGACTTAATTGCCCGTGGGGCGGCCACCACCGAACTGATCGAACTGCTGCGGGCCTGCGTGCTGGGCCACCTGAATATTGTCGTCTCGGGCGGCACCGGTACCGGCAAGACCACCATCCTCAACATGCTCTCGTCATTCATTCCCGATGGCGAGCGGATCATCACCATCGAGAATGCCGCCGAGCTTCAGCTCCAGCAGCGCCATGTGGTAACGCTGGAGACCCGTCCGGCGAACATTGAGGGCCGTGGCGAGGTAGCCATCCGTGACCTTGTGGTGAATGCCTTGCGCATGCGCCCCGACCGGATCGTGGTCGGTGAGTGTCGTGCCGGTGAGGCGCTAGACATGCTCCAGGCGATGAACACGGGCCACGACGGTTCGATGACCACCTTGCACGCCAATACGCCCCGCGATGCAATCAGCCGCCTGGAGACGATGGTGCTGATGGCGGGGCTCGACCTGCCGCAGCGGGCTATCCGCGAGCAAATCTCGGCTGCGGTGCATGTCATCATCCAGTTGGAGCGGCTCCAGGACGGCTCGCGTAAAATCGTCAAGGTGAACGAACTGACCGGCATGGAGGGCGATGTAATCACCATGTCCGAGATTTTCACCTTCCAGCAGCAGGGCGTGCGTGAGGGCAAGGTTGTGGGCAAGATTATGCCTACCGGGATTCGCCCGCGCTTTTTAGAGAAGCTCCAGCAGAATGGAATCAACCTTCCGCCAAGCGTCTTTGGTTTCAGCGGTCGTCAGCCGGGGGCGTAGTTTATGGATGCCACTACGATCATTACCATTGCCGTGTCTGTATTCTCCGCCCTCACCATCATCATGCTGGTGCTTGGGCTGCGCGCCATAACGAGCGAGCGTAGCTCACTGGGTTCGCGCCTCCGAACCTACGTGAGCGATGACGTCTATGGAGTGGATGAGGCCGAGCGGGTAGCGGATCTGCCGAGTACCCGCATTGCCGAGCGAATCAACGACAGCATCGTGAAGCGTAGCTTTGCTCAGGAGATCTCACGCCAACTTGAGCAGGCTAACTTGCCCTTGAAAGTACCCGAATGGATCCTGTTGCGCATTGCCATCCCCCTGGTACTGTCCCTGGCTGCCCTGCTCTACTGGAAGAGCATGCTGGTGCTGCCTATCACACTCATCATCGGCTTCATTGCGCCGATCTTCTGGCTGCGCTCGCTGCACAACCGGCGTAGCACCCTCTTCTGCGGGCAACTCGCCGAGACCCTGACGATGATTTGTGGTGCCCTGCGCGGCGGGTTTAGCCTGGCCCAGAGCCTGGCGATGGTGGCCAGAGAGGCTCGTCAGCCGACCCGCAGCGAGCTTGAGCGGGTGACTCAAGAGGTTCGCCTGGGCCTGAGCCTCAACGACGCGCTCGACAATCTTGCCGCCCGCCTCCAGAATACCGACCTTGAACTGGTGGTTGCGGCAATCAAAATCAATAGTCGCGTGGGCGGCAACCTCACCGAGATCCTGGAGAGCATTAGCGTGACCATCCGCGAGCGCGATAAACTGCGCCGCGAGGTGCGGGTGATCACGTCAATGCAGCGCATATCGTCCTATGTGATTGGTGGTATGCCCCCTGGCCTAGCCCTGATGCTCTTTTTGATCAACCCGGACTACATCAAAAAGCTGTTTCAGCCTGGGATTACCTTGTGCATCCCGATTGTTGCGGTTGTCTTTTCGGTGGTTGGTTTCCTGGTGATCCAGAAGATTTCCGATATTAAGGTCTGACCTTATGAACACCTTGATAATCACGATCCTGATCAGCGCGATGGCGAGTGGCAGCATCATGCTGCTCGTGTTCGGAATCGTGCAGATGCGCCGCCGGCCCGTCTTGAACGACCGGCTCAACCGCTACCTGAGCGACGAGCGACCGATCACCGACATTTTCCACGAGATTGAACTGAAGCAACCCTTCTCGGATCGGGTAATCATGCCGCTGCTGCGTCGGCTGGCCCGACTTTTCATCTGGATGTGGCCGGAAACGCGCCTGCGGGCATCCCAGCAACTTCTGCTGATGGCTGACGTCCGACGCATGAGCACGGCGGAGTTTCTGGGATTGCGGCTGCTCTGTGGCATCGGCATGCTCGGCATCGGCATCGGCTACAGTTACCTCGCGGGATTCACGCTCAGCTTTGTGAGCGTCATAATTCACGGTGTTGTGGCTATTTGTGGCTTCTCGTTGCCGAAATTCTGGATCACACGGCGGATCACGCGCCGTCAGCAAGAAATTACTAACTCGCTGCCAGACGCCCTTGATATGCTGACGATTACTATTGAGGCCGGATTGAGCTTTGAGAGCAGCCTCCAGGAAGTTATGAGCCGCTGGGACAATGATCTTTCGCAAGAGTTCGCCCGTGTGCTGCGCGATATCGGCATGGGCCAGAACCGACGCACGGCGCTGAACGGTTTGGGCGAGCGCACTGGTGTACCCGATATCCTCAGCTTTGTCGCCGCTCTCAACCAAGCCGATGAACTGGGCGTGAGCATTGGGCGCGTGCTGAAGAGTCAGTCTGAGGATATGCGTGTGCGCCGACGCCAGCGTGCCCACGAGAAGGCCAACCAGGCTCCAGTCAAAATTATGTTCCCGCTGGTGTTCTTGATTTTCCCCGCGATCTTTGCTGTGATCCTGGGGCCAGCGGTACCCCAACTCCTCGCCTTCGGAAAATAAACTGTATCAGGCCGGGACATGGGGCCGATGCATTCCCACTACGGAGCAGTACGTTATGGATAGCCACTCCGATCAACTTACGCCCGAACAGCTCTACGACCAGGCACTGGCCTTCTTCCGTGCCGCACGCTGGGATGAGGCAACCCAGACATTGCAACAGCTACAGGCGCAGAGCAACGCCTACCCGGAGGCTGAGGCATTGCTGGACGACATTCAGCTCAAGCGGGGCTTGGAGCGTGTCCAGTCTCCGATAGCAGCGGCCCCGCCACGTGAACCCTTCAATCGGGGGCGAGAAGTTACATTCGTGGTGATCGTGCTGGCCGTCCTCGGACTATCCGGCGGATCGTGGTGGCTGTGGTCACTCTTGTCTGCACCAACGGTGGGTGCGCCGGTGGCAAGCCAGCAAGCGGCGGTTGGCTCCTTACCTACGGCGGCACCGAACGCATTAACCCCCACGACGGATGTGATTGCTTCCGGCATCGGAGTGCTAACGGTGATGAGGGTGGAAAACACCACGGTGGCGGACAACATCTACTTCATCCTCGATGCATCAGGGAGCATGCTGGCAAAGATCAACGACCAGCGCAAGATTGATATGGCTCACCAGGCGCTGGGAGCCATCGTGAAAGATCTCAACGACTCAACCAAGGTAGCCCTGCGCACCTACGGACGCAATCGCACCAACGACTGTAGCGACATCGAGTTGGTGAGACCTCTGGGGCCACTGAACCGCGACGCACTGCTTGCCCAGATTAATTCAATTGTCCCTGTGAACCGGAGTAACACGCCCATCGGCAGTTCGCTGGCCGCGTTATCCGCAGATCTGGTTGGGGTAAAAGGTCAGACGCTGGTAGTGTTGCTCAGTGATGGTGAGGAGAGTTGTAACGGAGACCCGGTGGCGGAGGCGACTCGCCTGCATACGGATAACCCCAATATACGGGTGAGTGTTGTGGGCTTCGACATCGCCCCCGAGTTTCAGACGCGCCTGGCGGCGATTGCTGATGCTGGCGGCGGCACCTATTTTGGTGCCGCTGATGTGAACCAGCTCGCTACCGCCTTGAGGCAGACCATCGCCCTCAACTACCGTGTCTACGACAGCAAAGGACGAGAGATTGGCCACAGCAGCGCGGGCGAGTCGCTCAAGCTCGCGGCAGGCAGTTACCGTGTGGTGATTGGCGGCGACCCGCCACTCCTGGAGCAGACAGTGGATATCCGTAAGGGTGTGGCGACTCTGATGGCTCTCAGCATCGATAAAGGCAAACTGAGTGCTAAGCTGAGCCATGACTGGGCGAGATAACGAGATGAGCCGATACACATCACCTTATCCACAGCGCGGGGCGCAGAGCCTCGTCGAGTTTGCGTTGGTTTTGCCCATACTGCTGTTGCTGCTGCTGGGGATTATCAACTTGGGCTACATACTTTTTATGTACGTCCAGATTGACAACGCGGCGCGCGAGGGTGCGCGCGCCGCCGCTGTGCGGCCCTGTCCTCTGCCGTCCGAGCTAGCAGCTATCCGCACGAGAACCATCGCCGCTATACTGGCTTTCGCTGACACCACCCAGATCTCGAACACCATGCAGGTTGACTATACCAACTCCTTGCACCAGAACTATGGTGATCCGGTGACGGTCACGGTACACTACCGGATTGAGCCACTCGACCCCTTGAGCGCACGGGCTATCCCCGCCTTTGATCTTAATGCTGTGTCAATGCGCACGATCACCACTGGCTGTGATGGGCTGCGTTTGCTCGCTTTTACCGCCCAGCCGACGGTAACGGATATGCCGACGGACACTCCGACGGACACTCCGACGGACACTCCGACAGACACTCCGACGAATACTCCGACAGACACTCCGACGAATACTCCGACAGATACTCCGACAGATACTCCGACGGATACTCCGACGGATACTCCGACGGATACAAATACTCCAACAATAACAAAAACGCCGACTAAGACGGGTACGCCGACTAAGACGGGTACGCCGACTAAGACGGGTACGCCGACTAAGACGGGTACGCCGACTAAGACCCCAACCGTAACGAATACGCCAACGAACACACCTACCGCAACGAACACACCTACTGTAACGAACACACCTACTAAAACTAATACACCTACTAAAACTAATACACCGACGAACACACCTACTCTGACAAGTACGCCGACGAATACTGCTACGCCGACGAATACTGCTACGCCGACGAATACTGCTACGCCGACGAATACTGCTACGCCGACGCGTACACCAACACCATGCCCGCCATCAATATGTACGCCGACACCGACGAATACTCGTACACCAACCAGAACACCGACGAATACTCGTACACCAACCAGAACACCGACGAATACACCGACGAATACACCGACGAATACGCCGACGAATACGCCGACGAATACTCGTACGCCGACTAATACACCAACTAATACGCCGACTAATACGCTGACGCCAACGAACACGGCGACTGTGACACCCACCATCCCATCGCCCACGACCGCGCCCACACCCACGATGCCGCCAGGAATCTCGGTGTCATTCAGCGCCGTGAAGTACTACAACCCCAACGCCGTAGGTAATACTGGACTCTACCTCTCTGGTCGTGTCTACACGACCATCGGAGGAATCGGCGTTGCTGGCAAAGCAATAGTTGTCCATATCAGCTATGTCTATGGCGGTGTGACCTTCAGCAATACGGTAACCATCGGCCCGACGGATGCTAACGGCTTTGCCAATGCGTGTCCGGTGGTCTACTATTACCCGGCTAACGTCCAGGTCATCATCAGCACCGACCCGGTAAATAATGCACCTGGGACAGACGCGCCGGGAAAAAGCAATGTACAGGTGCAGAACCAGCCGCAGGGCAGTATTCCCGCCTTCTGCCCATAAAGGGGGTAGAGGTAGAGGCGGTATGCGACAAGGTCAGGACATCGCTAAGGAGCGGATGTATGGTCACTCGTCATAAAACATATGGGCAATCGTTGGTTGAACTCACGCTAGTTCTCCCGCTGCTGATGCTGACCATTTTTGGGATGGTAGACTTTGCGCTGGCCTATAACACGCATGTCTTCATCCGTAACGCGGTAGCTGAGGGCGGCTACTACGCATCCCAACATCCCGGCGACACCCAGGGCGTGCGTGATCGAATTCTTCACGAGTTGGATAATTTGAATCCGGCGATCACTAACAATGACATCACTATCACAACCTGTGTACCCGGCATATACAATCCACAATCCATGCAGACAGCGATTACCGTTACCTATACTTACCACGTGATCTTTGGGCTGGCTGGCTCTGGGCCAACGATCCGTCTGAGCAATAGCACGACGGTGCCGCAATTTGGCGGCTGCCACTAAAGGAGTCTTTTACGATGACTTCACTCCACAGCCAACGTGCTGAGGGTCAGACGCTTGTGCTGGTCGCTCTGGCCTTTATATTGCTGGTGGCTTGTCTCGGCTTGGCCCTAGACGGTGCCAATGCCTTTGGTCAGCGTCGGCGAGTGAGCAACGCAGATGACGCCGCATCGCTTGCTGCCACTCGCGAACTCGTCACCATCAAGAGGGATGGTCGCACTGGTCAGGCGATCAATAACACCATCCGCGAGTTCCTGGTGACTGACCACAGCATTGATGCTGCCAGCTCGACGTGGCATGCCAGTTACGTAACCCGTGACGATCCTGACACGATCATCGGACCAGTTGTTGATGACCTGATACCGCCAAGTGACGCTAGCGGTGTGCGAATCGATCTAAGTTTCACCTTCAAGACCTTTTTTATGAGCGTTTTCGGTCGGAATACTTTGACAGTCGGTGCCACCAGTACATCAACCTACGGACCGCTCGGTACTGCGATGGGTGAGGATCTCATCCCTCTGGGGATTAGCGACGCGTCTATGAGTACCCTTTTAGACATGGGCCATGTGCGTGTGGATCTGAAAGGGACGATCATGAGCAGGTACGGAAGTCTCGCACCGGGACAGCAGATACCCGCACAGATAGCTGACGTGGTCACCGACGCCAACTTTGCTAACATCTCTCTCAGCAACAATAGCGGCCCACTCCCAAACGCCAACGGTTGCCAGAATCCGAATGTGACCGAGAACCTGACCTACTGGTGGTGTAATGGCACACCAAACCAACTCCAAATCGGTCGTATCTTGCCGTCTCTCACAAGCAATTGGGGGAGCATCAACAGTTCAGTCATCCACCGGGTGAGTAATCGACCTACCGCAGTAGTACCTGTCTATACAATGGTTTCGAATAGATCGCACGGGATTTCCTACCAATTGACCTATTTCGTGGCTGTGGATATGAGCTACAGCCCGTCTGATGGGGTACTGACCATGACGCTGCGCACCGACTATGTCTCTGCCGGCGCGGCGATTGGCGCGGGCAGCGGTGTGGAGACAGGCGCTTGGGCGGTGAATCTCAAGCGATAAGGGCCGCAGCCGAGCGTGGGTATCCCATCCGCAAAAATTTGCCGGTTGTTTGCCGGGGAACTGAAGCCCCCGGCGCTCGTCACTTGTACAGAACATGTGGTGGGAATGACTTCCCTCACCCCCAAATGAAGGTGATATGCAACAGCTCTTTAAGCGTGCCAATGAATCGCTCTACAGCGATCTCGACAACTATGCAACTGCGCTACGCCGGATCGTGGACGCCCTGCCCGAAGCGCGCCGCCTCTGTGATCGGGTGATCAAAGAGGTGCGATTGGCCGATGCGCTGCTCGCTTTTGGTAGCGGTCCGCAGGTGATCGAGCTGAATCAGATCATTTTTCATATCGGCGATCTCTGGCCCTTCCGCGAGCATGGCCCGACGCGCACGGCGGGATTCTCTGACGAGATCACCGAGGCCGCCAGCCACATGGATCAGGCTCGACGCGCTATCGGGCTGCTTGATCGCTTCTCCGATCAGGCTATGGCTAGCGAGCTGCGGATTTGTTTCACCAATATGATCCAGTACTTTCAGGATGAGAAGCGGCTGCTTGAAGAGTGCCATGCCCGCATTCAGCCATTCAGTACGAACTCCGACCTTACCCGTAAGCGGCTGAACCTGCTCATCGCTACCGCCGAGGCCCGCCTGCCCGAGAGCGAGGATCGTCGCGCCGCGATCCAGACCTACGGCGAGGCGGCTGAGCTACTCCAATCTTGGGAGGGCGGTGTGCCGATTGACGAGAGCGGTGTCATTATCCTCAATCGCTGCATCGGTCTGCTGGGTATGAGTAGTGAGGTCTTCGGTATCCTCGGTGCCCCTACCTCCGCCTCTCCCACTCACAAGGGCTGAGTCGTTAGACGCGATCAGCCGCCGCACGCTGCACGCCCCTGCTCTCAGATCGGGTATGATGCGGTGCGGCGGCTTGTCAGTCGTCGTATTGCTGCCAAGACAAGGTTCAATCCAGTTTTACAGTTTGTTGCCGGTCAGCCCTCACCCCCCAGCCCCCTCTCCCAGAACGGGAGAGGGGGAGCCGGAGATGTCCTGTTGCGGAATCTTCCCTCTCCCTCGGTGGGAGAGGGGCAGGGGGTGAGGGGGTACGGTTGGCGCTGAGACCACTTATTTGAAAAGTATTGGCTTCAGACCCTCATTCCCCCTATGGAGGTGCAGATGAATTACAATGCCTGGTTCGCCGCACAGGACGATCCGAGCGAGCGCCATTCGCTCACCGAGGTTGTGTACTACTCAAAATCGGGCGGGCTGCTGGAAGTTCAGCACGATATGGACGCTCTGCGCCAGCGCAGCGCCGCCGAATGGAAGCAGCTCTTCGAGAGCCGCTGGATGCGTACCAACTGGCCCTACGGCAGCGGTGTGTGGGGTAAAAAAGAGTGGCTCTGCCCGAACATTGACGATAAGAATATCGTGAGTATGTTTGAGGGTGGATCTAATCTCTTCTGGGCCGAGCGCCTTGGTCAGCAGATCGGCGTTGACGACCTGTGGATTAAGATGTGTGGTAATAGCCATACCGGCAGCTTCAAAGATCTGGGCATGACTGTGCTGGTGAGTGTGGTCAAGCAGATGATTAGCGATGGCAAGCCCATCCGTGCCGTAGCCTGCGCCTCTACGGGCGACACATCTGCCGCCCTGGCCGCCTACGGGGCTGCCGCCGGTATCCCGACCATCGTCTTTCTGCCCAAGGGCAAGGTCAGTATCGCTCAGCTTGTGCAGCCAGTGGCTCACGGTGCCCTGGTGCTGGCCCTCGATACCGATTTCGATGGCTGCATGAGGATTGTCCGCGAGGTGACGGCTAGCGCCGATAGCGGGATCTACTTGGCTAATTCGCTCAACTCGCTGCGCATCGAGGGCCAGAAGACCGTCGGCATTGAGATTGTCCAGCAGTTCGACTGGGACGTCCCCGACTGGATCATTATTCCTGGCGGCAACCTGGGTAACACCTCGGCTCTCGGCAAGGGCATGCAGATGATGTTCGATCTGGGATTGATCAATCGGCTGCCGCGAATCGTCTGTGCCCAGGCCGAGCGAGCTAACCCGCTCTACCGGGCCTATAAGAATAACTGGCACTACGAGCCAATTGTCGCTCAGGCCACGGCGGCGAGTGCCATCCAGATCGGTGACCCGATCAGCATTAGTCGGGCGATCAGTATGCTGACCCGGTTTAACGGGATTGTCGAGCAGGCGAGCGAGCAGGAACTGGCCGACGCCGCTGCTCTGGCCGACCGCACCGGAGCCTACGCTTGCCCGCATACCGGCGTGGCCCTGGCCGCCCTGAGCAAGCTGGTGCGCAGCGGCGAGATTAAGAAGAGCGACCGGGTGGTGGTGATCTCGACGGCTCACGGACTCAAGTTCAGCCGCTTTAAGGTGGATTACCACGAGGACAAACTAGCCGGGGCCGAAGGTACGTACGCCAATCCACCCGTTGAATTGCCCGCCGATGTGGACGCCGTACGTCGGGCGATTGAGGAACGGATGGCGCATGTCTAGCACCAATACTTTTCGGATAACGATTCTGTCGCCGCTCAGCTCTCACCCCCCAGCCCCTTCTCCCAGAACGGGAGAGGGGGAGCGGATCGCTCTCTGATGAGGAAATCGCCCCTCTCCCCCGGTGGGAGAGGGGTAGGGGGTGAAGTTGCTGCGCCGTCACATTCCCACGAAAGGACATCTATGCGTTCAAAGGAGTTTCGTCAGCTCGTAGGCGAACTGGCGCGGGCCGGGGCAGCGGTTGAGCCACGCTGCCCCCACGCCAAAGAGTGCGGTGGCTGTGCCTTTCAGGATCGGGATTATGAGTCTCAGGTAGTAGCAAAGAGCCGGGCGATGGCCCGGCTTTTTGCTGAGGCCAACGTAGTGGAGATCGGCTACCAAGCCGAGTCTTTTACTGTGGTACCCTCGCCCAATCCCTATGTCTATCGCACGCGCATGGATTACGTGGCCACCAAGGGCCGCTTCGGGTTGCGGGCACGCGGCAAGTTCAACTATATTGTTGAGCTAACTACCTGCCATCTCATCCCACCAGATGCCTTTGCAGCAGCTCATGCGGTGTGGGCACGGGCTAATGAGCTAGGTCTACCCGACTACAACATCCGCAGCCATGAAGGCTTTCTGCGCTATGTGGTGGTGCGCCGCAGCCCCGACGACAGCTTGTTGCTGGCAGCGGTGACATCCGCCGGCCCCTACGAGTCTGAGATGGAGCAACTGGCCGAGACAGCACTAGCCCAGCCGGGGGTGGTCGGATTCCACTGGCTGCTCAACGATAGCCTAACGGATCTCTCGTTTGGGACACCGGTGCGCCATTGGGGCGCGGCCACACTACCCATGCGAGCGGGCACGGCCACCCTGGAGGTTGGGCCGAACACCTTCTTCCAGAACAACGTACACCTGCTGGGGCGGCTGCTCGATGCTGTGCGGGCGGCGGTGATTGATGGTGGCGACAACCTGACAGTCGTGGATCTCTATGGCGGTGTGGGCACAATAGCCCTGCACTTGGCGGCGTATGTGAGCGAGGTGGTGTGTGTGGAGGCGGTGGCCGAGAGCGTCGAGCTGGCCGCCCGCAACAGCGCGGCCAACGGCGCAACCAACGTGCGGGCCGTAAACGTGGATGTGCTGGCGTACCTACGCGAGCAGCCCGCCGGAGCCTGTGAAGTTGCGGTGGCCGATCCGCCGCGCACCGGGCTTGGCCCCGAGGTTTGCGCCGAACTGCTACGAATCGCCCCCCAGCGGATCGTCTATGTTTCGTGCAACCCGTTGACTCTGGTCGAGGATCTGCGGGCGCTGGGCGCAGGCTATGTGCTGCGGTCGCTGACGGGCTATGATATGTTTCCGCACACCCCACATGTCGAGGCTCTAGCGCTGCTCGATCTACGCTAGGCAACATGTTTCGAAAGATGATTGACAACGAACGTGCGTTCTTGTATAATGCGAACGCACGTTCCCTAAACCACCATAAAACAGCCGGATGCCCGGTGAGCCGATGACAACACCTAATCACGAGTATAGAGCGGTGGCGACGTGTATAGCGCGCAAATCCCCTAGCTACGGAGAGGTGTCGTCATGGCCATCATTAGCCGAGAGATCAAGGAAGCCCGCATCGCTCGCCCGCTCCCACTGTCGCACAGCGTCGGTATAATCGCTTACTTCGTTACTGGTGTACTCGCAATGCTGGCGGTCTACGTTCTCGTAGGTACAGCCGTCAGTTGGTTACAGATCCACACTGACGATGTGCGCTACGGCAGACCACGGACAACCCACATTGAGGGGCTCGTAAAGCACGGTGCCGAGACGGTCGCCCAGCCCACCCGCATGATCGGCATGAACATCAACCGGCAGGTAGTGGTGCTTGAGCTACCAGCGGGAGACCCGGCCCACGTGCGAAGTCTGGCTGGTCCGTACCTCTTCGGTGCAAACGAAGATTTGACACCTGTGTTATTATCCTTGCGAGATATGGATCATGATGGGCTTGACGATCTTATTATTGATGTTCGTAATGAGCAGATCGTCTACCTCAACCGCGATGGATCATTCCGGATTCCTACACCGGATGAGCAGCAGCTCCTACAGGAGCACGGGTTGTGAGTAACGCTGATAACCGTCGCATGAACCAGCCACGCCAGCAACGTGTGCGCCGTGAGCCGCTTTTTCCTCTGGAAGCAGAGGACATCGCGCCGCGCATACGGCGCGGCCCGCCCGCACCGCTTGGCAGTCTTTTTGACGATCTGAATGCCGCCATACCGATCAAGGCCGATGGGATACACCGCGAGGTTGCCCAAGCGCGGCCTGCGGCCTCACCCCCACCTCGGACAGCACCGCCAGCACCCCGCACCCGCATCGCCGCCGCACCTGATCGTCAGGCTCGTTCCATCCCTCAGATGAAAGCATCGGCCCGACCAAGCGTACCTTTGCAGCCACGCCAGATGCTGCTGGGCCATCTTGACAGAAATTTGGTGGCGGCGCAGAAGCGTCTTGATGAGACCGAGGCCGCACTCCACCAGGCCAAGGATCTCGCCGCGCACCTGTATCGTAGCTACCGTCCGCTGCGCAGCCTGCCGCCCATCAGCCAAAACCGCTGGCTCATCCTAGGAATCGTGGCCGTCGCTAGTCTGCTGATTGTGATCGGTATGATCGGCCCGAGCAGCACAAGCGTGAGCCACTGGGGGGGCAACCTGCTCAGCAAGGTGCATGCAGACGACAGCCGGTCGCAGCTTATTGGCATAGCCCACCCCGCCGGGGACTACTCCCTCAAGGGGGCGTCCAGCCTCAGCGCTCAGCAGATTGACGCGATCCTTGCCTCCTACGGTTCCCCGGCTGCCGGTACAGGTGCGGCATGGTACGACCTTGGCATGAAATACGGCATTGATCCGGCCTTCGCCATAGCCTTCTTCATCCACGAGAGCGGTGCCGGCACGAACGCGGCTTGGGCCGGTCTCAAGCCAGACGGTGCGAGCACACATAATGTCGGGAACATCATCTGCGCCGGCTATGACTCGTGCTACGGTCGCTTTCGCGACTACAGCTCCTGGGCCGAGGGAATCAATGACTGGTATCGTCTGATTGACAGCGAGTATATTCAAGGGCGCGGTGCCCAAACCGTGCAAGATATTATTCCAATCTACGCACCATCCTTCGAGAATGATGTCCAGTCCTATATCAACTCTGTTACCAGCATGGTGGACGAGTGGCGCACAAACGGGATTCATTAGGATGTATGGTGGTCGGCAAGACTCTGGCGGTGTGCGCAGCCTCGTGTTAGCTCTGGCGCTTATCGGCCTGCTCTTTCTCTTTTTCACCGCCCATAGCGAACAGAACGCCCATCTTAGTCTGTGGGCTCCGTCCGGCGGCGCAGCCCAGGCACCGGTCGCCCCCGGCGGACTGGTCGGCATAGCCAAAAGCCGCAGTGTCGGCGCTGATTCTCGCCCGCAGGGCAACCCGCTCGGCTCTCGCAACACAGTGATAACCCAGGGCTACGGGGTAGGTAGCCACGTCCCTGCCGCCACGTGGGGTGCCGTCGATCTGGCGATTGACGGGAACGGCGATGGCGCTGCCGAGCCTGCTGCCACCATGAACCACCCAATCTACGCAACCCAGAGCGGTGTCGTCGCCCTCACAGCCAATAGCTGGCCGGCTGGCAACCATATCTGGGTGACCAATAGCCAGTATCGCACGGGCTACTCGCACCTTAGCAGTTTTGGCGTAACGGATGGGCAGTCGGTACACTCCGGCGACATGATCGGCTACGTTGGCTCGACTGGCCAAGCGTCTGGCCCACACCTCGACTACCAAGTCTGGGCTATGCAGGGCGGGGAGTGGGTGAATCAGAACCCGCTCGACTTTGGGGCGCTTGATCCTGGATTTTAGATTTTGGATTTTAGATTTTAGATTTTGGATTGCTGATGGCCTTTGTCAGTGAATCTGACAAAGGCCATCTCGTGCGATACAGAGTTTGAGAGCGTCAGCCCGTCACGCGATCACATTCTGCTCGTCACGCCCGAGCGCGGTGCGGATGAAGTCAATAAACGTGCGTGTCGAGAGAACGATATTACGTTTGGTGATGCCACCCTCAACCGGGATGAAATAGTCGAACCCAACATCCTCGTCCGAGTCCACGTAGGCCCGCACGAGCTTGAGTTGGTCATTGATCAGATTGGCATACTCAAGTTTAGCCAGCCGCTCTGAGCCCTCGGCGGCACGAAACTGTGCCATCAGACGGATCTGCGCTCCCGCCTTCTGCGGGAAGACCCAGACTGTGTAGCCATCCTTGAGGTAGACATCGCCCACGTCATCGCGGTAGACATTCATGTAGGCGCTGATAAACAGCGCGTACAGCGATTCCGTGTTCACATCGTTGGGGTAGAGCAGTTCGTCGGCGGGATGGGCGGTGTTCTCGGTCATCGTCCCTCCTTTGGTGATCGGGTTGGAATCATGATCGGGCGTGCCAACACATCTGGCACGCCTGATCATATCACGATCCCTTACGCTGCGCCGATCAAATCTGCAGCAATCACCCCCGAGGCCAGCACGCCGGGGACGCCCGCGCCGGGGTGAGTGCCCGCGCCCACGAAGTAGAGGTTATCGAACTCCTCCGAGCGGTTGTGCGGACGAAACCAGGCTGACTGAGTCAGCGTGGGCTCTATGGCGAAGGATGCGCCCTTGTAGCAGTTCAACTGCTGCTCGAAGTGCTGCGGGTCAATCATTGACTCAACCACGATATTGCGGCTCAGGTCGGGCATGTAGCGATCTTCAAGGAACTCGATGATCTTATCACGGTAGGGTTTAGCCTGACGCTTCCAGTCAATCTTGGAATCCATATGCGGCACTGGCGAGAGTACGTAAAATGACTCGCCGCCCGCCGGGGCGAACGAGCGATCCTCCAGCGAGGGGATGTGCAGGTAGAGCGAGAAATCCTTGGCCAGCTTCTTCTTGTGGAAGATATCGGTCAGCAGCCCCTTGTAGCGCTCGCCGAAGATGATGTTGTGGCGCAGCAGTCGCCCGTCGTTGTAGCGCCGCTTCGTGCCGATGTAGATCACCACCAGCGACATGCTGTGCTTCATCCGCTTTAGCCTGCCGTCGGTAAAAACCTTGCGGTGCTTGGCGGCGATCAGCTTGTTGTAGGTGTAGGCCACGTCGGCATTGGAGACGACGACGTCGGCGTGGTTCACCGAGCCGTCGGGCAGGCGCACACCCACCACGCGCCGCTTCTCGACCACAATCTCGCTGATGGGCGAGTTGAGGTGCAGCACGCCGCCAATCTCCTTGAAGAGCTTGGCCATCGCCGCAATGATCGCGCCGGTGCCGCCTACCGCGTAGTGGATGCCCCACTCGCGCTCGATGTAATGCACCATCGCATAGATTGACGACGAGTCGAAGGGGCTACCGCCGATGAAGAGCGGATGGAACGAGAAACAGCGCCGCATGAAGTCATCTTTGATGAACTGCGACACGTACTGGTAATTGTTCAGGTACGACTTGAGCTTTATAAGGTCGGGCGCGACCTTCAGCATATCAAAGAAGCTGAGGAAGGGTTTCTCGGCCAACTCAACAAAGCCCTTCTGGAAGATCGGCTTCGTACTCTTCATGAAGCGGCGGTAGCCCTCCACGTCCTGCGGGCTGAAACGCTGGATCTCCGCCTCCGTTACCGCCGGATCACCCGAGTAGTCGAGGTGCCGGCCCTGGTGGTCGAAGAGACGGTAGTAGGGTTCACAGGGCTTGAGGTCGAAGTAGTCCTCGCGGCGGCGACCGGCCGCCTTCCACAGATCGTCGAACATAAACGGCACGGTGATCACCGTGGGGCCGGAGTCAAAGCGGAAGCCCTCGCGCTCGAACGTATACGCCTTGCCGCCCGGCTTGTCCGCCTTCTCGTAGACCTCAACACGATGTCCCTTGGCTGCCAGACGAATGGCGGCGCTCAGCCCGCCAAACCCTGCGCCGATGATGATGATGTGTTTCTGCATGACTCTCTCATTGCACAAAGACAAGGTTTCAGGTTTCAGGTTTCAGGTTTCAGGTTTCAGATCGAGCGCATCAGGATGCCACATTCTGGCCTGAACTGTAAAGTACCTGCGTACCTTGTCTAAAAAGAGGAACCGCAATCCAGTGTAGCAGATTGCAGATTGCAGATTGCAGGTTGCAGTTTGTAGATTGGGTTTTGCACTCTGCACTCTGCACTCATCCCAGCGCCTGTGCCAGATCGGCGATCAGGTCGTTGGGATGTTCTAGGCCAACTGAGAGTCGCAGCAGGTTTGGGGGGGTCTTGCTCTCTGGCCCCTCCGCCGAGGCCCGATGCTCGATCAGGCTTTCGGGGCCGCCCAGGCTGGTGGCCCGCGTGAAGATCTGCACCCGCGCCGCCACGCCCATGGCCTCCGTCTGACCGCCACGAACGGTTACCGAGAGCATCCCGCCAAACCCGCCGCTCATTTGGCGAGATGCTACAGTATGGCCGGGGTGACTCTCCAAGCCAGGGTAGTAGACGCGCTCAATCTGCGGGTGGGACTCGAGGAAGCGGGCCACCTGCATCGCGTGTTCGGCGTGGGCGCGTACCCGGTAGGGCAGGCTGCGGATGCCGCGCAGGATCAGCCAGCAGTCGAAGGGTGAGGGTACCGCGCCGCCATTGCCTTGGATGAAGCGCACCCGTTCAAAGAACGGGCTGGCCTCGCGGGTTACCACCGCACCGCCTAGCACATCGCTGTGCCCGCCGAGATATTTGGTGGTTGCGTGGATCGCCAGGTCGGCTCCCAGGCTTAGGGGGCGCTGGAAGATCGGCGTGGCCCAGGTGTTATCTACCGCGCAGATCGCCCCACCCGCATGGGTGATCTCGGCAATCGCCGCAATATCGGCCACCTTGAGCATCGGGTTCGAGGGCGACTCGATCCAGACCATGCGTGTGTTCGGGCGCAGGGCCGCCCGCACGTTGGCCGGGTCGTTCATATCCACCGGCGTATACTCCAGGCCCCAGGGCAGCATCAACTCGCGCAGCAGGCGGGTCACGCCGTGGTAGGCATCGTCGGGGGCGATCACATGGTCGCCGGGGCGCAGCGCCTGAAAAACACTCATCGCCGCCGCCATACCCGACCCGAAGGCCGCACAGTCGGCCCCGCCCTCCAGTGCGGTCAGGCTGCGCTCCAGCATCGTGCGGTTCGGGTTGCCAGCGCGAGTGTAGACGTAGCCGTGCGGGTAACTGCCATCCTCGGCCCGCTCAAACGTCGTTGAGAGGTAGATCGGCGGGATCAGCGCCCCCGTCGTCGGGTCGGGTTCCTGTCCGACGTGGATGGCAATCGTCTCAATATTCATAAGGACTCCCTATGTACGGCCACAGAAAGACACAGGAGCACACAGAAACATTTTTCTGTGTCTTTCCGTGTGCTTCTGTGGCAAGAACATGTTATCGTATCAGGCACGCTAGAGATCGTCACCAGAGGTTATCAGATCTTCATCAGGCAGCACCCCCGGCCAGTGTTATAGTGCTGAGGTTATCCTTCATTCTACACTTACTTCCTCTGATCAGAACATCCTGTTGGTGAGGACTCCAGTGCATGGATCCCCTGACACACCTTGATCGTGCATTCCTTTTTGATCTGCTGGGGAGTGATCTGTGGCGGGAGCTGAGTGGCGGATTTTCCAGCACTCTCGCCCATGATACTGCCGTTGTACGGCTGCGTGCGGCGCTCGCCGCGATGAGCTCCTATGTGCCTGCTCCCGTTCTGCGTGCGCAGTTCCAGCGGCCCGTCCCTGGCCGGATCAGCGGAGCTTTCTGGGACGGCTCGATCCTCTTCGCCGACCTCTCCGGTTTCACGGCGCTCTCGGGCCAGCTTAGCACGATTGGCAAGCAAGGTGCCGAGGAGATCTCGGCGCTGATCACGGCGCTCTTTGGTGCTCTGGCGGAAGAGATTCACGCCCACGGTGGTAGTCTGCTCAAGTTTGGCGGCGATGCGCTGACCGTCTTCTTTGATGCGGACGCGCTTGATCAGGCCCACGCTGCGCTAGCATCCAACGCGGCCCTAGCGATGCAGCGGCGGATGGCCGATTTTGCGGCGGTATCAACGCCGGTGGGCACGTTCACGCTGCGCCTGCGGATCGGCGTCCACAGCGGCCCGATCTTCGCCGCGCACGTGGGCAACCGCGAGCATATTGAACTGGTGGTCACGGGCCACAACATTAACCGTGTGGCCGAGGCGCAGGAGATCGCATCCCCCGGCGAGGTGGTGATCTCCGACACCACCCTAGCTCAGATCCATGCGGCGGTTACGAGCGAGCGTCAGGGTGGCTTCTCCTTGCTCACGAGCGCTGCTGCACCGCCCCTGCCGACGACCAGTGGTGTGGCGATACCCGCCGACGCGCAGGCAACGCTGCCGCAGGTGCTCGATCTCATCGCCGCACTGCGTCCCTATTTACCCTACGGTCTGCCGCAACGCTTCCTCAGCGGCGATACCGCTAGCACCGGCGAGTTCCGCCCGGTCACCACCGTCTTTGCCAACTTCTGGCCCTTCAGCCAGTTCCTCGATCTGCTCGGCGACGATACTGAGACGGCGGCTCTGGCGCTGAATGCCTACTACCGACGTGCCCAGGAGACGATCCACCGCTACGGCGGGATCGTCAACAAAGTTGATATGTACACGCACGGGGATAAGCTGATGGCGCTCTTCGGCGCACCGGTGGCCCATGAAGATGATCCGGAGCGGGCGCTGTGCGCGGCCCTCGATCTGCGCAATGCTTTGGCGGAGGCAAATGGTGAGATAGTCCAGTTGATCGCCGATTGGAGATCGCGGATTGGGGATGATGGAACAGACACTCTGCACCTGTCACAGAAGATCGGCATCAATACCGGGGTCGTTTTTGCGGGCATGGTCGGCGGGGCGATCCGCCACGAGTATACGGTGATGGGGCAGCCGGTCAACTTGGCGGCGAGGCTCATGGGCGTCGCTGCCGAGGGCGGGGTCGTCCTCTCGCCGAGTACGCGGCGGGCTGTGATCCACCGCGCCATCATCCGCGATCTGCCGCCCGTGCGCCTCAAGGGAGTGACCGATCCGGTGCCGCTGGCCGAGGCGCTGGGTCTGCTGCCGTTTGCGCATACCCTGCGCAACGCTCCCGTTGCGCAGGGTCTGGTTGGGCGCACGGGTGAGATGGCGCGCCTGTTGGCCGCTGGTCGGGAGGCTATGGCGGGTGCGGGGCGGGTAGTTGCCCTGGCCGGTACGGCGGGCACCGGCAAGACCCGCCTAATTGACGAGGCGCTGCTGCATCTGGGGACACCTGCCGCGACCTACCGCGTGGAGAGCCAGAGTTACGCCCAGACGAATCCCGCCTCGACGCTACGCGCTCTGCTGCGCGCCTTTTTTGCGCCGGAACTGGCCGCCCTCGATCCTGCCGCCGATGTTGCCACACGCCTCGGCGATGTGGCCCCGGAGGTGAGCCGCTTTACGCCGCTGCTCGGCGAGTTGCTGGGCCTGCCGATAGACGAGACACCGCTCACCTCCGCCCTTACGCCTGAACAGCGGGCCGAGCGGTTGCGTGATCTGGTGCTGGAACTGCTGCGCGGTGCGGCCATTCGCCACCCGACCGTTATTGTTCTCGACGACCTGCACTGGGCGGACTCCTTCTCGCTCGATCTGATCGGCACGCTGGTTGCGGGTCTGGCCGACGTGCCGCTGCTCGTCGTCCTGGGCTATCGCCCCGACCCTGCCTTTGCCGAGCCGTGGCGCGATCTCGCCCACGGCCTGTCCATCGAGATTGGCGAACTCTCGGCCCAGGAGAGCGCCGCGCTCCTGGAGAATCTGCTTGATGACCACCCGCCCCCGGAGTTGCTGGCGCTGTTGGAGAAGACTCAGGGCAACCCGCTCTTTGTCGAGGAACTGGTGCAGAGCCTGCGCGAGACAGGCGATCTTATGCGTGACGAGGGCGGCTGGCATCTGCGCCGCTCGCCGGACGCCATTGGTATTCCCGACCGTATCGAGGGGCTGATCACAGCCCGCCTCGACCGCCTGGAGGAACGCGCCCGTGAGACGCTTCAGGTCGCGGCGGTGGTGGGGCAGCGCTTCGCCTTCCCGGTGCTGGCCGAAGTGATGGCCCAGGCTGCGGATCTCGCCCGCCAGATCGAGCGACTTGACGGCGCGAGCATGATCGCCGCCGATGCGCCGCCACTTGTGGCGACCTACTTCTTTCGCCACGCCCTGATCCGTGACGTGGCCTACGACGCACTGCTTTTTGCGCGACGACGTGAGTTGCACCGGCGGGTGGCCCAGGTCATCGTGCAGATCAGCGACACCCAGAGCGATGAACTGCTGGCCCTGCTGGCCCGCCACTATCTGCTGGCCGAAAGCTGGCCCGAGGCATTGCTCTATCACCTGCGGGCCGGGCGGGTGGCCCAGCGACGCTATGCGAACCGCGAGGCAATCGCCCTCTTCAGCCAGGCGCTGCGGATCATTGACAGCGGTGTGATCGCGGAACCCAACCCCGGTGATGCTGCCGAGATCCACGAGCGGATGGGCTGGCTGCACCTCCTCAGCGGCGCATATGATCAGGCGCTGGCGCACTACCACCAGGCGCTCACCCTCACCCCCGCCGAGTCACTCATCGTCCAACTCCGCCTGCACCACCATATCGCCCAGATCTACGAGAAGCGTGCCGAATTCGAGACCGCATTCGTCTGGATTGATCGTGCCCTGGCACTCCCCGACGCGCCGCAGAACCCTGCCGTGGTGCGCTGCCTGCTGCTGGGTACGGGGCTACACCAGCGCCAGGGACACTACGCGCAGGCACTGGCCTGGGGCGATCAGGCGCTGAAAAGTAGCGAGCTTAACGAGCTCGAACACCTCCAGGGCGAAGCACTGATGCTGCTGGGCGGCACCCATTCGCTGCTGGGTGATCACGCTCGCGCCCATCTGCTGACCAGCCGTTGTCTGGAGTTGGCCACGCAGAGCGGCGACCTCAACCGGCTGGCCGACGCCCACAATAATCTGGCTCTGATCAACCACGACCTGGGCCGTCTCGATGACGCGATGGCCCATTACAGCGCCGGGGCCGAGCTAAAGCGGGCGATTGGCGATGTCTATGGCGAGGCGCTGATCGCCAACAATCTGGGCGATCTGCTCAAGCTACGCGGCGATCTGGAGGCTGCGGAGGCGCAGTTTGCGCGCAGCCTAGCGAGCTTCGAGCGCCTGGGAACAGCCTACGGTGCGGGCGTAGCCCGGATCAACCTGGGCGTCACCCACATGCTGCGCGGCAACCTCGATGCGGCTGCCTCCGATCTGGAGCGTGCGGGGGTTCTCTTGGCCCAGGCCGGTGCCGAGGATCTGTTGCCCGAACTCGAACGCTCGCAGGCCGAACTCTCCCTGCGGCGTGATCCGCCCGCACAGGCCCGCCACATGGCCGAGCAGGCGCTGGCGACGGCTATGCGCCTGGAGGCGAGCGCCGAAGAAGGCATCTGCCGCCGCGTCCTCGCCGAGGTTCTGTCCGCCGCTGGCGATCATACCGCCGCGTGGGAACAACTCGCCCTGACCCTCGCCATCCTGCATGAGTCCGACAGCCCCTACGAGATTGCCCGTGCCCTGCTGGCCATGGCCCGACTGGCCCCGGCCCTCGGGCGGATTGCCGATGGCCGCGCCGCCCTGGACGAGGCCCTGCCCGCCCTGCGCGCCCTCGGTGCCCGCCGCGAGCTTGCCGAGGCGGAAGATCTATCTGCCCGCTACAACGAGCTAGATCGCCCTTAACGCATCACCCCACCCCGGCATCTGGCGGCTCCCTTTGAGGAGGGAATTATGCGCCGCACACCACTGCTCCTATCTGTTGCCATCACCATCGGACTCGTCGCCGTATTCATGCTCATCGCCCCACAGATCGCCTTTGGCGCAGCCTGCACCTGGACGGGAACCACCTCAACAGCGTGGGCCGACCCGACCAACTGGAGCGGCTGCGGCGGGGTTGCTCCCTCCACTGCCGACAGCGTGACGATTGTCAATGTCGTGAACAAGCCCATTCTCGCCGCCAGCACGAGTGTGGTGGGGCTGACAGTGAATGGCGGTGCGACGCTGACTATCCCAGCGACGGTGACAATAACGGCAACGGGGGACATCAACAACGGCGCGATCATCACCGGGACGGGGAAGCTGACCTTCAGCGGAGCCACCTTTACCAATAATGGCACCGTGAGTGTGGCCCAAACGAACTTTAGCGGCACCACGCAGGCGATGGCGGGCAGTGGCGAGTGGAGTGCGGCGGTGAGCATCCTCACCGGTTCGACCACCACCTTCAATACCTACGCCAACTTCCGGGGCAGTCTGACGATAGCCAGCGGGGCGACCGGACAGATCGGCAATAATTTCCCCAACCTGCGCACAGCCGTAGGGGCGAATGCGGGGCCGGTTCTAACAATTAATGGCACACTGGCTGCCAGTATTTATGGCTATGGAATTGATATCTGGGGCGACCCGATCCGCCCGCCGACGGTGGTGAATACGGGGACGCAGGCGGGGCTGCTGCGCATCCGAGGCAGCGGGTCTACAGACTACGTGCAGTTGAGCGGACAGATGGGAGCCGTGACGGTGGTGGATGGGCGACTGCTGGTGCGGGATGCGCCGCTGACGCTGACGGGCGCACTGATCATCAACGGCTCGATCCGCTCCGTGGTCGAGGTAGCCACCGGCCAAACGCTGACGACTCAGGCGGCGGTGACGATGCAGAGCAGCAGCACCCTGCTCGGCAACGGCACGCTCCAGATCCAGAGCGATATGGCCAACAGCGGGATCATTACGGGGACGGGGGTACTCACGTTCGGCGGGACGACGTTTACCAATAATGGCACCGTAGGGGTGGCTCAGACAAACTTCAGCAGCGCCACGCCGGCAATGGCGGGCAGTGGCGAGTGGACGGGCGCGGTGAGCATCCTCACCGGTTCAACCACCACCTTCAATACTTCTGCGAACTTCCGGCGCAGCCTGACGATAGCCATCGGGGCCACCGGGCAGATCGGCAATAACATCCCCAACCTGCGCACAGCGGCGGGGGCGAGTGCAGGGCCAGTGCTGACGATCAACGGCATATTGACCACTTCCGCTGGCAACAGCTTTGACCTCTGGGGCGACCCGATCCGCCCGCCGACGGTGGTGAACAACGGGACGCAGACCGGGTTGCTGCGCATCCGGGGCAACGCATCCACCGATTATGTGCAGTTGAGTGGACGACTGGGTTCAGTAACGGTGGTAGACGGGCGGCTGCTGGTGCGGGACGCACCGCTGACACTCACGGGCGCACTGATCATCAGTACCTCGATCCGCTCCGTGGTTGAAGTGGCCACCGGCCAAACGCTCACCACCCAGGCGGCGGTGACAGTGCAGGGCAGCAGTACCTTGCTCGGCAGTGGCACACTCCAGATCCAGAGCGATATAAACAATAGTGGAGTCATTACCGGCACGGGTTTGCTTGCGTTCAGCGGCGTCACATTCACCAATAATGGCACCGTGGGCGTGACCGAGACCCGTTTTAGCGGCACAACCCAGAGTATGGCGGGAGCAGGCGAGTGGGTGGGTGCAGTACGGGTGATGGCCGGAGCAACCACCAGTCTGGACACCAACGGAAACTTCCGGCGCAGCCTGACGATTGAGACCGGGGGGACCGCCCAGCTCACCTCTTACTATTATCCCAACCTGCGCACAGCAGTGGGAGCCAGTGCGGGGCCGGTGCTGACGATCAACGGCACGTTAGCCACAAACTCGGCGGGCTATGGAATGGACATCTGGGGCGACCCGATCCGCCCGCCGACGGTGGTGAACAACGGGACGCAGACCGGGCTGCTGCGCATTCGGGGCAGCGGGTCTACGGACTACGTACAACTGAGCGGACAGATGGGCCCAGTGACAGTGGTGGATGGGCGGCTGCTGGTGCGGGACGCCCCGTTGACGCTGACGGGCGCACTGAACATCAGCACCTCGATCCGCTCCGTGGTTGAGGTGGCCACCGGCCAAACGCTAACTGCCCAGGCGGCGGTGACAGTGCAGGGCAGCAGCACCTTGCTCGGCAATGGCACGCTTCGGATCCAGAGCGATGTCAGCAACAGCGGGGTGATCACCGGCACAGGCATCCTGACTTTTACCGGAACGACCTTTACCAACAGTGGCACCGTGGGCGTGACCGAGACCCGTTTTAGCGGCACAACCCAGAGTATGGCAGGAGCAGGCGAGTGGGTGGGCGCAGTGCGGATCATGGCGGGAACAACCACCAGCCTGGACACTAATGCAAACTTCCGGCGCAGCCTGACGATTGAGACCGGGGGAACTGCGCAACTCACCTCTTACTATTATCCCAACCTGCGCACGGCAGTGGGGGCCAGTGCGGGGCCGGTGCTGACGATCAACGGCACGTTAGCCACAAACTCGGCGGGCTATGGAATGGACATCTGGGGCGACCCGATCCGCCCACCGACGGTGGTGAACAACGGGACACAAGCGGGCTTACTGCGCATCCGAGGCAATGGATCTACAGACTACGTGCAACTGAGCGGACGGATGGGGCCAGTAACAGTGGTGGATGGGCGACTGCTGGTGCGGGACGCGCCGCTGACGCTGATAGGCGCACTGAACGTCAATGCCTCGATCCGCTCTATTGTCGAGGTGGCCACCGGCCAAGCCCTGACCACCCAGGCGGCAGTAACAATACAGGGCAGCAGCACCCTGCTTGGCAATGGCACGCTCCAGATCCAGAGTGATATGAACAATAGCGGCGTGATTACAGGCACGGGGGTCCTGACCTTTACGGGAACGACCTTTACCAACAGCGGCACCGTGGGTGTGACCGAGACCCGCTTCAGCGGCACGACCCAGAGTATGGCAGGAGCAGGCGAGTGGGTAGGCGCAGTGCGGGTGATGGCGGGATCAACCACCAGCCTCGACACGAGTGGAAACTTCCGACGCAGCCTGACGATTGAGACCGGGGGAACGGCGCAGCCTAACACGTACTACTTTCCCAACCTGCGCACGGCAGTGGGGGCCAGTGCGGGGCCGGTACTGACGATTAACGGCACGTTGGCCACCAACCCCTCGGGTTATGGAATTGACATCTGGGGCGATCCGATCCTCCCACCGACGGTGGTGAACAACGGAACGCAAGCGGGCTTGTTGCGCATCCGGGGCAGTGGGTCTACAGACTACGTGCAACTGAGCGGACAGATGGGCCCAGTGACGGTGGTGGACGGGCGGCTGCTGGTTCGGGACGCACCGTTGACGCTGACGGGCGCACTAAACGTCAATACCTCGATCCGTTCCGTGGTTGAGGTGGCTACCGGCCAAACGCTAACCACCCAGGCGGCGGTGACGGTGCAGGCCAGCAGCACGCTGCTTGGCAACGGCACATTCCAGATCCAGAGCGATGTCAACAACAGCGGAGCGATCATCGGCACAGGCATCCTGACTTTTACCGGAACGACCTTTACCAACAGTGGCACGGTGGGGATAGCCGAGACCCGCTTCAGTGGCACGACCCAGAGTATGGCGGGAGCAGGTGAGTGGGTGGGCGCGGTGCGGGTGATGGCCGGATCAACCACCAGTCTGGATACCAGCGGGAACTTCCGGCGCAGCCTGACGATTGAGACCGGGGGAACGGCACAGCCCAACACTTACTACTATCCCAACCTGCGCACGGCAGTGGGCGCGAGTGCAGGGCCGGTGCTGACGATCAACGGCACATTGGCTACGAGTCCCTCGGGTTATGGAATTGATATCTGGGGCGACCCGAGTTCCCCGCCAACGGTGGTGAATAACGGCACACAGACTGGGCTGCTGCGCATCCGGGGCAGCGCATCCACCGACTATGTACAGATGAGTGGACAGATAGGCCCGGTGACGGTGCTGGACGGACGGCTGCTGGTGCGAGACGCGCCGCTAACGCTGATAGGCGCACTGAACGTCAATGGCTCGATCCGCTCCGTCGTCGAGGTGTCCACTGGTCAGACGTTAACCGCCCAGGCAGCGGTGACGATGCAGAGCGGTAGTACCCTGCTCGGCAGTGGCACGCTCCAGATCCGGGGCGATATGACGAACAGCGGCGTGATCACCGGCACGGGGATCCTGACCTTTACGGGAACGACCTTTACCAACAGTGGCACCGTGGGGATAGCCGAAACCCGCTTCAGCGGGACGACCCAGAGTATCACCGGATCGGGTGAGTGGGTGGGCGCGGTGCGGATCACGACCGGCTCCAGCACGACATTCAATACCAACGGGAACTTCCGGCGTAACCTGACGATTGATGTGGGTGGCACCGGGCAACTGACATCTAACGTCCCGAACCTGCGCACGGCGGCAGGAGCAAGCGCAGGGCCGGTGCTGACGATTAATGGGACACTGGCGGCTGGCCCATCGGGCTATACCTTCGATATCTGGGGCGACCCGAGCTATCCGCCAACGGTGGTGAACACCGGGATGCAGACCGGGTTGCTGCGCATCCGGGGCAGCGCATCCACCGATTATGTGCAGATGAGCGGACAACTCGGGCCAGTGAGCGTGCTAGGTGGACGCCTGCTGGTGCGGGATGCGCCGCTGACGCTGACGGGCGCGCTGACGATGGCCGATTACAGCACGCAGAAAGGCGTGATCGAGGTCGCGAAGGGACAGACCCTCACCACCCAGGCAGCGATCTCAATGCAAAGCGGAACCTTGCTTAATAGCGGGACGCTCCATCTGCGCGGGGATGTCACCAATAGCACAGTAATCACCGGCACGGGCACCCTGCGCTTCGATGGCTCCATCCTCACCAATAACGGCAGCATCACCCTCGACACCCTCCAACTCGGTGGCACCAACCAGTCCTTCGCCGGCAGCGGCTCCCTTCGCCTCACCAACCCCATTGCCATTCTGCCGGGGGTCGTCTTCAAACTCATCGGCCCCCTCTCCCTGCCTCGGGTTGAAGTCAACGCGGGCGGTACTCTTGACCTGAACGGCCAGTCCCTCACCCTTACCGGGGCCACTCCCCAACTCACCCTCGATGGTACCCTGCGCGGCCCCGGTGTTGTGAGTACGCCCACCGGCTCCGGCACCATCCTCAACCGCAGTGGTACCGTTGAACCGGCGGGAACATCCCCCGGTATCCTCACCCTCAGCGCCGCCTATACCCAGATGCCCGCTGCCGCTCTCTCCCTCGACCTCGCCGGCACTGTTGCCGGCTCTAGCCACGACCTGCTCGACGTTGCCGGTGCCGTCACGCTCGATGGCAGTCTCTTTCCCAGTTTACGCGGCACCTACACCCCCGTTCTCAGCGATACCTTTACCTTCCTCACCGCCAACAGTTTCAGCGGCACCTTCGCCACCATCCTTTCTCCCGCCGGCGTCCACCTGACCGCACTCTACCACCCCGGTGACGTCGCTCTGATCGCGGGTTCGTCTGGCTCCGTCCCCGTCCGTGCCGAACAGGAGCCTAATAATTCCCTTACTCTCGCCCAGCGCATCCAGCTCACCGCTAATCAGGCCGTCTATACCGGTACCCTCAGCAGTGCCGATGATGTGGATATGTTTGCCCTGAATCTGCCGCCGGGAGCCACCATCACCGCCACCCTCGGTGGTCTCTCCCGCGACTACGACCTCGGTCTGATTGAGAGCCTCGACAGCACCACCGTTCTTAGCGATGGCGTCAGTCTGGCCAATATCACCGATAACTCCACCATTGATGACTCCGGCAATCTCGCCACTATCGCCCGTATCCGCGCCATTGCCCGCATCCGGGCTATCGCCCGCATCCGCGCTATCGCCCGTATTCGCGCCATTTCCTCCAGCCCCGGCACCACCGACGAGTCTGTCGGCGCGTTCCTCCCGCGTGGCGGCACCGTCTATCTGCTCGTGATCAGCGGTGAAGGGGCCGCCGGGTCGCCCTACCGCCTCTCCCTCGGTGTCAGTCCCGCGCCCATGATCGCGGCCAGTGTGGATGCCGGTGCCGTGGCCCTGACCACCGCTGTTCGCAGTGATGTGCAGACACTCTTCATCACGCACCCGGCTCGTCTGGCAACACGCTATCCTGCCAGCACCGCCGCACTCACACAGCTTGCCGCATTGCTCGGCCCCACCGGCCAGATTCTTACCGACAGCCTGGGCATGACCCTCAACCTCAGTACCGACCTTGACTCGGCGGCGGCCACCCGTCTGGCCGCACTCTATACCCAGTGGGATGCCCGTCCCGACCAACCGATTCTGGCCAACGCCATCGCCCGCCAGATTTGGCTCACCATTGATTCCGCCATCCGCACCCGCGCCCCCAATGTCCGCAACCTCGTCATCGTCGGGGCCGACGAGATTATCCCGTTCTACCGCACCATTGACGAGACCACCCTGGGCAACGAACGCGCCTACATTGGCGACCTCGCGGCGGACGAAGCGGGGCTGCGATCCGACAGCGCGATGGGCGGCAGCCTCTTTTTCCGAGGACTGAAAACCGACAACTTCTACGCCGACCGCGTTCCAACGCCCTGGCACGGGCGGCAACTCTACGTGCCGGACATGGGCATCGGGCGGTTGGTGGAACGTCCCGAGGAGATTGTTGCCTACCTGACTGCCTACCTGAGTCAGCCCGCCGCGACGCGACAGACTATTCAAGCGGGCACCGGTGGCACCGCCCTCGTCACCGGCTACGACTTCCTCAGCGATCTGTCTACCACGGCGGCGGGGATGCTGAAGGGCACCGGGTTCCGCGTGACGAGCATGATCAGCGACACCTGGAGCGCGGGCGACTTTACCCGGGCCTGGTTCGGTGGACAGTACGCCGCCCTGACGGCGCAAACGACCTACCAGGGAGTGCATACGCCCTACCACCTGATGCTGCTGAATAGCCATTTCAGCCACAACACCGCCATTCCCGCCAACTACGCCGATGCCGGAGCAGGCATTTTTGACGTGGCGGGGCTCCAGGCCGCCGCGCCCGCCACCCCCGCCGACGCCTACTTCCTGCGCGACGGCGGGCCGAGTCTGATCTACTCGGTGGGCTGTCACTCCGGCCTGAGCGCCACCAACGAGGCGTTTGCCACCGCTGCCTTCCAGCCGGACTTCGCCAGTGCGGTGCTGAAGAACGGCGGCAATCTGATCGGCAACACGGGCTACGGCTACGGCGATGACGGGGTGGCGGGGTTTAGCGAGCGACTGGCGTTGGCCTTCACCACGCAGATCGAGCGACCAGGGACGCCGACCCTTGGCACGGCCCTGGCTCTGGCGAAGCAACGCTATCTGGCCGAGAGCGGTGTGGGGGGGTTCAGCGTCTACGACGAGAAGGTGCTGAGCGAATGGACGCTCTACGGGTTGCCGTTTATCGGGATTCAGGTGGCCCAGCCGCAGGCGGCGAGCGCACCGGGGCTGCTGGCCCTGCGGGCCGTGCAGACGAACGCCCTGATTGCCGAGGCCGCGCCCCGCGCCGCCGAACCGGCGTCCTTCACCCGCCTGGTGACGGTGACGCTGAACTTCGGCACGGCACAGAACGGGCGGCTGATGGCCCAGGGGACGATAGCGGACAGCCTGCGGGCGGGGACGGTCACGGTGACGACGGATGACCAGGTGGCCCTGGGACGCGCCGTGCTGCCAGGGTTGCGCTACGACGTGACGGTATTGCCGGGAACAGGGCCACTGCCCGCCATCGCCCGAGGAGTGCGGCTGGTGCAGGCCACCATGCTCGCGGAGCAGAGCGGGTATACGCCGGAGGTGACGACGCCGATCACCAAAGAGGGACGGCTGCGGACGGGGGGCGCACCGGAACTGAGTATGGTAGACGGCTGGGCACCGGAGGAGCCGGTAGGGCTGCAACGGGTGGTGAGCCGGGCGGCGGGAGCAACAACGGACACGGTCACGGACATGCTGCTGATGACGGCAGCACAGTTCCGAGCGACGAGCGGAACGCAGGGAGATCTGCGGCGTTACGGGCAGATGGTGCTGGAAGTGACGTATGTGGATCCGAACGTGGCGAATGCGGCGGTGGTGACGGATGACGTGGCCCCGGTGGTGAACAACCTAGGGGTGACGCAGACG
>Ga0208376_1000039_pt1 | contig 36228 bp, 39 predicted proteins | sample CryBogmetaGMA25M_FD_184548 | JGI IMG/M metagenome (GOLD analysis project Ga0208376, IMG submission 184548) | Freshwater microbial communities from Crystal Bog, Wisconsin, USA - MA2.5M (SPAdes) | ecosystem: Environmental > Aquatic > Freshwater > Lake | place: Crystal Bog, Wisconsin, USA...
GAGGGGAGCTGAATCGCTTTCTGGTGCGGAATACCCCCTCTCCCCTCGTGGGAGAGGGGGCAGGGGGAGAGGGGGTTCACTGACTTTGCATCAGCCCAGGGGACACAGCTCCGTAGGCAATAGCAGGTACGCGAATTCGCCGTATACTGGTGAGGAGTCAACTCTGCGGGGAGTCAAGACGCATGATCACTGCAACGTGGGAGTGACGTGATGATTAAGCTTATACGGTCGCGCCTTCAGTACAAGCTCATGCTGGGGTTTAGTCTGGTACTGCTTGTTTCGTTGACAATGACAACATTGTATACGCAACTGCGTGTCCGTGATATTTTGATCTCCCGTGCCCGCGACGAGCAGGGGCGGATTGCTTCTTCCCGTGCGGTGGTCGCAGAGCGGATGATCGCAGATATCAGTACCGATCTGCTCTTTCTGATGCAGAGTTCGACCCTGAATCGCTATGCTGAGAGCAAACGTGAAGAGGGCAATCTCTCACAGATCTCCACGCTGTTCCTCGAATTTCTGACCCGCTCGGGCCAGCGCTACTCCCAGATCTGCCTGATCGATCCGTCTGGACACAATCGTTCCTGCGCCCATATGGTTGAGGGGCACCCGACGCTAGTCTCCGATGAACCGAGTGTGGTCGTTGCCATCCCCCGCAGCACCGCCGCTCCCCTGGAACAGTACCAGAACCATCTAACAGCGCATATCTCGGTCATTAACCGGCTATCGCTCCAAGGCACTGCGGGCGTGCCCATCGTAACCCTGCGCTACAGTGCGGGGCTGCGCAATGAGTCGGGCCACGATGTTGGCATAGTTGTGCTTGATGCGGTTGCCCAGCCGATCTTTGATCTGCTGGTTGATCCGACAGACTCCACCCACTCGATTGTTGTTGATCATAATGGATCCTACGTGTTTGGCCGCTCGACCAGCACGTTGTTCCGCGACCGACCATCTACTGCCAGGCAGATCGTTAGCCGCCCTGGCGGGACGATCTTGAGTGCATCCGATATCTCTGATACGTTCACCGCGTTTCACGAACTGGTCTTCCCCGACCAGGATGTGCCACCGTGGACGGTGATCTACGACCAGCCGATCTCGGTTATTCTCAGCCCCATCAACCAGACCCTTCAGGTCAACATTGCGCTCACTTTCATCTTGCTGTTGGCTAGCCTACAAGTCACCTCCATGCTCACCAATAGCATTGTGCGCCCAATGCGCGCCCTGGCCGATTCCGCTGAGCGAGTGGGCGCGGGCGACCTACACGCCCCGATTGCCGTGGATAGTTCTGACGAGATCGGTGCCTTAGCCCACACCTTCGACCAGACGGTGGCCTATTTGCGCAGCACCCTCGACAGCGCCGAGGCGCGCCGTCGCGAGGCGGAGACCCTTTACGTGACGGCGACGGCACTCAGTTCAACTCTCGATCTTAACCACCTGCTCGACCGGATTCTCGACGAGCTACGTGCGGTTGTACCCTACGATAGCTCAACGGTGCAGATCGTTCACGACGATCATGTGGAGATTATTGGTGCCTACGGGCTGGTTCAGCCCGAGCGGATGATTGGTGCCTGCTTCCCGATCGTGGGCACGGGGCCGAACGCCGAGGTGGCCCGTCTACGTACCACGCTCATCCTTGACGATGTGCCCATGGTCTATCCACGCTTTAACGAAGAACCCTACCGAGCCGATCCCATCCGCAGTTGGCTTGGTGTGCCGCTGATCTTTAGTGATCGCCTGATCGGTATGATCGCCATTGATAAGTACGAGCCGGGCTTTTACAACGCCGACCACGCCCGCCTCGCCAGTGCCTTCGCCGCTCAGGCGGCCATTGCCCTAGAGAACACCCGGCTCTACGAGGCTGTTCGCAATGAACTGGTCGAGCGGCAGCGCAGCGAGCAGGCGCAGTTGCACGCAGAGGAACAGTTGCGCCAAGCCCAGAAGATGGAGGCGGTAGGTCGTCTGGCGGGCGGGGTCTCCCACGACTTTAACAATATCCTTACGGTGATATTGGGTGAGTGCGACCTGCTGCTCTACGGGCCTCATGTGAGTGTCGAGACGCGCCAGGGTCTTGAACAGATTCGCAATGCGGGCATCCGCGCCGCTGCCCTGACCCGCCAGTTGCTCGCCTTTAGCCGTCGCCAGGTACTTCAGCTTGCCACGGTCAATCTCAATGAGATCATCACCCCTATCGAGCGAATGTTGCATCGTCTGATTGGCGAGGATGTCACCCTGCGCACCCAGTTCGCACCCGACCTTGCGTTCGTGCGGGCCGACGCCAGCCAGATCGAGCAGGTCATCTTCAATCTATGCATCAATAGCCGCGACGCGATGCCCAATGGCGGCGTTATCTGTATCACCACTGCGAATGTGAGGATCGAGCCGGACGATGATCGCGACATTGTGTCGGGCGACTATGTGCTGCTCACCGTGAGCGATACTGGCACGGGGATTGATGAGAAAGCCCGCGAGCATATTTTTGAGCCCTTCTTCACCACCAAGCCCCACGGCAAGGGCACCGGCCTGGGACTGGCCACCGTCCACGGAATCATTGAGCAGAGCGGCGGGATCCTCCGCTTCAGCAGTATCACCGGACGGGGCACCAGTTTTTCGATCTATCTGCCCGCAATGAGCGATCTAGGCGCCCCAACGCCCACACCTTTAACCACACTCATTCCCAGACCATCCGCCACAGATGTGGTTGTAGCCCTGGTAGAAGACGATGATCGGCTGCGCCAGCTCGTCAGCGAGATCCTGTCTGCGCAAGGGTTCACGGTGATAGAGGCCGCCGACGGCGTGGAGGCTCTGCACATCTGCGTGGCGCACACCGATCGGATCGATCTGCTGATGAGCGATGTCGTGATGCCCGGCGGTGTTAATGGCATACAGTTAGCGACCATGATCCGCGCCACCCGCCCGCAGATCAGGGTGCTGCTGATGTCTGGCTACACCGACAACGCCCTTCTCTCATCGAGCGATAGTATCCCCGACATGATCTTCATCCAGAAGCCCTTCACCCCCGCGTACCTCCTAGAGAAGATATACGAAGCCCTTGCGCTTGTCGTATAGACCAAGCTGGACACTGTCCATCATGCTGCATTTGATAGATACTATCTCCTCAAAGAGGGGAAGAGCCTGACGCAGCTCGCTGCGGCGTATAAGGTCTCCCCAACGGTGCTGCGCGACGGGCGGGTGGCCACGCTTAAGAACCTGGCTTCCCTGTTTGAGAAGAGCGATGATGTCGCCAAGCTCCGCTCCGCCCATGAACAGCAACTCGAAGACCTCTATGCTCAGACTGGCCGCTTGACCACGCAACTCGCGTGGATCAAAAAAATCTGGCCTCGACCCAGACCAGAGCGGAACGGCGGGCAATGGTCGAGCCGGACGTGGCTGATGTCCCGCTCCGCACCCAAGCCGACATCTTGAACCTGAGCCGGTCAAGCTTGTACTACCAGCCGACGCCGCCTTCCGCCGCAGAACTGGCCACCAAGCATCGGATTGACGAGCTGTATTTAGAGTTCCCCTATTACGGTGCCCACCATATGGCCGCCCAATTATGCCGCGATGGGCAATCACGTGATCGTAAGACTGCCCGCAGGTATATGCAGGAGATGGATCTGATCGCGATCTATCCCGGCCCGAACCTCAGCAAGCGTCAGAATGCCCATCGAGTCTACCCCTATCTGCTGCGCGATGTGACGCCGAATGCGCCCAATCACGTGTGGGGCATGGACATTACCTACATTCGTTTGCCGCATGGGTGGATGTTCTTGGTTGCAGTGCTTGACTGGTATTCGCGCTATATCGTGAGTTGGGTGTTCTCCGATACGCGGGAATTGCCCTTTGTGTGAGAGGCCGCACCGCAGGCGCTCGCCCAGGCAACCCCCCAGATCGGGAATACCGATCAAGGGAGTCAATTCACCAGCCCACAGTTTACCCAGCTGGTTCTCCCGTCTGGCGCGCACTTGAGCATGGACGGCAAAGGGCGGGCCTAGGACAACATCTTCACCGAGTGCTTATGGCGGACGATCACATACGACCATGTCTATCTGCACGATTTCGCCACACCGCGTGAGGCACGGCAGTCACTCACCTGGTTCTTGCGCATCTACAATGAGCGGCGCCTGCATGAGTCGCTGGGCTATCGCCCGCCCGCCGAGGTCTATTTTGCCAAGCCCATCGCGTAAGCTTGCCACGGTACCATCAGGAGTGTCAAGCGTTTCCTCATAGACAGGATCAGAACTACACGGATAACTGCCTGAATTACTGTCTTGACAAACTGGGCCATTATACGTTTACCTTGTGGCGCGGAGCCGTCGCCTGAACCATGGTTTCCAACCCGTGCAGGGCAACATTGGCGAGGAGGGGTGAGATGACGCCCCCTTGGGGCGTGCCTGCCGTGGTGGGAAACAGTTCCGATCCATTCATGACACCAGCTTGCAGCCAGCGCCGGATGCACCGACGAAGGGTGGGAAAGGTTGCGAGCTTGGTAAGAAGTGCCTGGTGATTAATCCGGTCGAAGCATTTGGCGATGTCGGCATCGAGGACGTATTTGGGTTTCAAACACGTACAGGAGCGGATGGCTTCGATGGCGTCGTGACCTGACCGTCCAGGGCGGAAGCCGTAGCTGTTCGGCTCGAAACGCGCTTCCCACTCGGGTTCCAGGGCGAGCTTGACCAACGCCTGTGTGGCGCGGTCGCGCATAACGAGAATTCCGAGTGGGCGCTGCTCCGTGGGGTTGCCGGGCTTGGGAATCCAAACCCGGCGGGTGGGTCGCGCAGGATGGTGGGGAGAGAGTGAGGAGGCCAGAGCGTGACGTTGTGGCGGGGTGAGCGATTTCACGCCATCAATGCCCGCCGTGCGTTTGCCCTGGTTGTCCTGTGTGACCTGCCGAACGGCGAGTTGCTTGGCCGACCAGAAGCGTAGCAACAAGCGTTGGAGTTTGTGGACGGTGGCGGTATCGCCACGCTGAGAGGCTTGGTAGATACGCTTTTGGAGCTTGAATACCCGGCGTTCGATCTGCTTCCAGGGCCGGGTGTTCCATTCATACACTGGCGGGGTGGCCGTGTTCATGACATTTGCACTCCTACTCCACATCCCTACCGTCCAGAGAACCGTCCCCACGTCAGCGTATCCCGACGATTAGGTCGGGCATTGGCTTCTTGGGGAATCCTCCCCCCCTGCGGGATAGGGTGGGCACCTGCTCGCTGAGGCGAGACCCGCAAGGTGGTTCCGTCGTTCCGACCGTCCGTTGTGTGTGCGGTTAGGGCCAGGCTATCCACCGGGGTTAACGGGGGTGAACCGTGGTCAGTTACACCGCTGCCACGCCCCTATCCTGTACCATTTTGGTCAAGCCATTAGTCCACGTTGGCTTGTTCCCTATCACGATGGGTCAGACACCTGTTCGTCTCCTACCCCTACGCACCTGCTTGCAGGCGTGACGCCGTTGGACTCGGCGCGGGCCTGCGTTCGTTCCCGCTTCACGGATTGAGGGCCAGTCGCTACCGTGGGGAACGTGCATTTCTCCTGTTCACGGGAAGCTGGGGATTGCGCCCCGCATCGGACGGTCAGTTGTCAAGGTTCATACCCTGCCGCTCATCCCCCGGTCACGGGCACCGGTTTCGAGCGAACGACTCGCACGTGTAACATAGGGGCTGATATGTTACACGTGCTATACACTCGACATAATTGAGCGTTGATGGCGTGGCAAGACTTCCTGGTTCGTTCTTTAACAAATAAAGCTCATAAGAGCTATTCTGCGAAGAAATGCTTTACACTCGGGTAACATTATTGATGAGGTCATGCGTAGCAGTGGCTCAGCGCATCGGGGTAGTAGTCCTGGAAGGCCGCGTCGGTCATCAGAGTTTGCCTTTCATCTTAGTGAACCAGCTCAATGGTGTCGGTCAGCCGCCCGCTGATGTAGTGCGCAACGGCGGTATCAATGGCCAGGATGCGGGTGCGGATGGGCGTGATGCCGCCGCCGCGCAGGCGCTCGTCCATCCCCGCGCCCATCCCGCCGACGACCAGCAGTTGGCAGTCGGTGATCGCGGCCAGCAGCGCATCGTGATGCGCGTCATCGTGATGATCCCGCACCGACCCGGCGTGGTCGTGCCCGTGGCAAGCGGATTTGGCCCGGATCTCACGGTGCGTCTCCTGCCCGTCCTCGATGGTCACAATCGCATACTGGCGGGCACGTCCGAAGTGGCGATGAATGGTGGTTCCGTCGTCGCTGACAAAGGCGATCTTCATAGGGCGAATACTCTCAGATGCGGGCACGCGGCGTGCCCATCGGATGTGCGGGGCTCACCAGGATCTCGCTGGTGAGCTTCAACCAAAATAATAGCGTATATGGCACATCATATGCGTACATAGCCCCAATATATTAGTTGTATTGTAACAACCGGATCGCTCTGACTATAGCGAGCGGGTCACGAAAGCTGCTACACTGCATGCGGCAAGGCGACAGCCACGTAATAGATGGCGTGACGCGACATGCTATCGTATGTACCGCCACGAGAAGGAATACGCGAATGACCACCCCTGAGCCGACCCGCTTCACCCGCTTCCAGCAGCGCTACCGTGACGGCGATCTCCCGTGGGATCATGATCTGCCGCCACCCGAGATCATTGCCGTGGCCGAGCGCTTTCCCCGTGGGCGCGTCCTTGACCTGGGATGTGGCACCGCTCGGGCGAGCGTCTTCCTCGCGGCACGCGGGTGGGAAGCCGATGGCGTTGACTTTGTCCCTGAGGCAATCGCGCTGGCTGAGGAGCGCGTGCGTACGGCAGGACTGGCGGCGCAGGTGCGACTGCACGTCGGATCTGTGACCGATCTGAGCTTCCTTGGGGAGCCATACGACCTCGCCATTGATGTCGGATGTATGCACGGGTGTGAAGGTGCGGATCTGCAATCCTACGCGGCAGAGGTGGTGCGTCTGGTGCGGCCAGCCGGATTCTTCCTGCTCTTTGCGCACCTGCGCGAGCCAGAACAGGAGGGGCCAACCGGCATCCCGGATGCGACGATCATGAGCCTCTTCGCAGACACATTCGCGTTCGAGACGGTTGAGTACGGCACCACGGTGGTCGGTGATCGGCAGATGGACTCAGCGTGGTACACCCTGCGCCGGCGTGGGTAGGCCGTGTCATCTATCGTGTGGGAGCGGGGAAAAAGCGGGGAGGGACGCGCCCTCCCCATATCGTGCCGCAGACCTCCACCGTCTCTCCATTAGTTGTCCATCTTTGGGCGGTATGCTGAGGGCAGATATGTGACCAAGGAGTATCTGCCATGTCATCTACTGTTAGCCCTCGTACCCCGACCGACCGCGTCCGCTGGCGCCGACCGAGCCTCCAGACTCTCCGCCAACTCGTTCAGCTTGGTGTTGTCGGATTCGTCGTCTTCGTTGCCGGGAGACACCTCGTCCTCGGCGAGACTGCCGCCTCTGCGGAGGCATTCTGCCCCTTCGGTGGCCTGGAGACGCTCTACAGTTATCTGACGGGCGGACGGACGATTAACCACACCCATCTCTCGAACCTCGCCCTTTTCCTCGCCGTCGCTGTCACCACCATCGTCGCCCGTGGCGCATTCTGTGGCTGGATCTGCCCGCTCGGCACCATCCAGGAGTGGACCTACGCCTTCAGTCGCTGGCTCCAACGCCGCATCCCACCCCTGGGCCGTGCGATGAACGCCCTGCGCAAGTCCCTCAACCCGCGCTCCGCACGCGGCAGTGCCACCGGCCCCACCCTTGGACAGCGCATTGACCACGGGCTCAGCTACGGGCGCTATCTGGTATTAGCCTGGATCATCGGTGGGACGATCACCTACGGCCGCATGGTCTTCCGTGACCACGACCCCTGGTCGGCCTTCCTCAGCCTCGCTGAACTTCAACTGAGCGTCGGTACAGCGGTACTGGCGGTCTCGCTCATCGCCTCGCTCTTTGTGGAGCGGGCCTGGTGCCGCTACGCCTGCCCGCTGGGCGCGACAATCAGCCTAATGGGGCGGCTCAGCCCGGTGCGTATCGAGCGCGTGGAGAGTGCCTGCACCAGTTGCGGCCTCTGTACCCAGCGCTGCCCGATGGGCATTGATGTGGCCCGCGCCGACGCCATCACTGACCTGAGCTGTATCACCTGCCTGCGCTGCGTGAACGAGTGTCCGCGCCCCGAGGCTATTGACTTGCGCTTGGCCATACCCGGCATTCGTCCCGCCGCCGCACCCGCGCCGACGAGTGGCGATTAGGAGACACCTCATGAACACCCAAACCACTGCACCCCGCGCCCGTGGCAGCCTGCGCATCAGCGGGCTCACCTACGCCGCCCTTATTCTGGTACTCTTCTTCGGCACTATCCAGATTGCTCAGTACGCTGGGCTCTGGTCGGTCTCTGGCAAACTCACGCCCGACGGGGCGGCGATACAACTCAGCGGTGCCGACCCCGCCGAGGTCAAGGGCTGGATGACTATCGAGTCTGTGGTTGACGCCTACCACGTAGACAAGGCCGCGCTGTACGCTCGCTTCGGTATCCCGGCTGAGACGCCCTCCCGCGCGGCACTCAAAGATCTGGAGGCGGTGGCACCCGACTTCTCCGTGACCGCACTGCGCGAGTGGCTGATTGAGCAGGCCGCCCTGTAGGGGGCGGCGGCTGAAACCTTCCATCTTCCCATTTAAGGGCGGCTCGGGCAGCGGCGATGTGGTACAGGCGGAAGCATCGGCTACCCCCGCATAATAGGGAGGCCCGCCTGCTGCCAGGCGGCCATTCCACCGGTGACGTCGAACACGGCGGTGAAGCCTGCGTGCTGGAGCAACTCGCAGGCGCGCTGGCTGCGACCATCCCAGAGGCAGATGCAGTAGATGGCGGCATCCTTCGCCAGTTCGTCCAGACGGGCCGCAAGTTCCGGCAGGGGCAGCGAGCGTGCCCCCGCCACATGGCCGTTGGTGAACTCTTCGGGCTGGCGCACATCAATCAGCACGATTGGCTCGTTGGCGTCGAGCTTGACCTTCAGGTTACGGACTGAAATCGCCGGGAGGGCCGGGATAGTGCGAGATGAGGTGGGCAGCATATGAAGTTCCTTTGTCGCGTTATTCGCATCGTTCAACGGGAGTCTCCGTGATCTGCGCCTGCTCACGTGCGGCATCAGCACCCTGGAGAATCTGCGCCCACACTGCAGCGGCACGCAGATGATCGGCGAACGAGGGCGTACGGTGCTGCGGGGCAACTAGGCAGCAGATACGGCGCATGGGGGGCGTAGGGGGCGCGGATTCATCAACCGGCGTGTTCCCAGGCATGTCATCGCTCATCATCAGGACGATCCCTTCATCAGTCTCCCATCCGCACGTGCCGCGCTGGGGAGCGCCTTGGTATCCACACATCTCTGATGCACGCATGGCGCTTCTGGTTACACTCCGTCCGCTGCCCTAGCCTTCTCGGCCACCACCCACGCGGTAGATCGAGTAGCCGCCGCAGATGTGCGAGATCGGGCGGGCCGATCAGCCGGTCATAGAGTGGGGCGAGCAGTGTGCGCTCGCCGATAACGAACGCGCCCATACCGCCCAGGGAGGAACGCACCTGAGCGCTATGGGCGCGTTCGCTATCGGCGTCACCGCCTGATGGTGCCGCAGCGCGTGATCATCCATCATGCCTGAGACGACATCACGGCTTGCCTCGTGCAGGGACACTGGGCAACGCGAGGCGCGCAAGCAGCCGCGCTTCCAGATCGGCGGGCAGTGGCGGCGGCACCGCATCGAGGGTGTGCAAGATCTGCACCGTCTGGTTCAGTGTGCCGAGTACCACCTGGCAGTCCGGGCATCCCGCCAAGTGCGCCTCTAGTTCCGCACACAGATCGGGAGGCAGGTCACCGTCAAGGTAGTCGTTCAGTTGCGCGATCAGCGTGCGGCAGCGTTCAAGACTATGGTGGTGGTGCTGCGGTTTGGTCATCGTCGTCCTCCGTCACGAACCCCAGGTAGCCCGCCAGGAGATCCCGCAGCCGCAGGCGGGCGCGATGCAGACGCACCTTCACCGCGCCGGGAGTGATTCCAAGTTGGGCCGCCGTCTCCTCGGTACTCAGCTCGACGATGTCGCGCAGCGTAACGACCACCCGCAGCGGCTCTGGCAGCGCGGCGATGGCCTGCGCCAACTGGTCGCGCAGCTCGCCATTCAGGGCGGCGCGCCCAGGGTCAATGGTCCATGAGTGGTGCGGCTGGGGCAGTTCATCCGCCGGAAGCAACTCCGCAACCACGTCGAGGGCAACCTGCGGTCGGCGCTGGCGGAGCAGCATCAGCCCCTCGTTGGTCGCGATGCGATAGATCCATGTGCCCAGGCTGCTCGCCCCATCGAAGTTCGGCAGGGCATCGCAGGTCTTGATAAAGGTGGTCTGAAGCACGCCCTCTGCGTCGTCGGGGTCGCCTACCAGGCGCAGGGCGCGAGCGTAGACCAACGGCGCGAAGCGCTTGACCAGGCAGGTGCAGGCGTCGGGGTCGTGGCGGCGCAGGCCAGCGAGGAGCGCGGCCTCGTCCGCATAGATCGAGAGATTAATGATCAGCCCTGGCATAGGGTGGCCCTCCGTGGCAACGTTGTCGCAGTATAGCACGCTGCCAACGCAGGGGGGGCATCGGATGCCTAGCGGGCAGACTCCGCGACCAGTGCCTCGCGCAGCCGATCCAGCAACATGCCCTCGGGTACCGCGCCCTCGACTTGCACCAGTTCGTCAATTACCGTCTTGGGCACACCCATCACGGCATAGCGGTCGCCCAGGTCGGGGAACTCGCTCACCTCAACACCATCTGCACTGACATAGGGGCTGGCAAGGGCCAGTTGATAGGCCAGAATGACCGCACGCGGGCAGTAGGGGCAGGTTGGCGTGGCGAAGACCTGTAGGCGCATCGGCGCGGTCAACTCGTTGAGAAATACCTGTGTCGTCGGCTGGAGTGCGACCGAGGAGGCACCTCCCACCAGTCGAATGCCCTCAATCAGCGTGGCGAACTCATAGCCGCCGGGCACCCCGAAGAAGCGGATACCGTAGTCGGCCCGCTCGATGCCGCCGAGCATGATGATGGCGGGGGCCTTGTCCACGCCCAACTCAACCGCACGAGCCGCGTCGGCCTCCCGATCTACCACGTCCAGGCTGAGTTGCAGGTGCAGATCGACCACCTCTGTGAGCAGATCGCGGGCAACATCGCTATACTCGCCGCTCTCCGCCGACGTGAAAAGCACCAGGTGTACGGGCCGCGTCAGCCCGGCGAACGCCTCCTGTACCGCCGCCCGATCCTTATCCTGCATGAGTCCCATGGTGGTATCCTTGCCTCACATCCCGTCTCCATCGTCCACTGCCTATCTGATGCGGTGGCGACGCAGATAGTTACATCTCCGCACCTGCGTAGGCGTCGACTGGTCGAATTCACCCTGGCGCGCTGAGGTGATCATGAGGGCGGTCGTTTTTCTGAACACCATAGGGCAGGGACTCGCGCCTCGCTCTCACATCGACAGAAGTACGTGGGGTAGGGTAAGGATTCACCACAAATGAGTCATATCGAACATAAGTACGTTTTTACAATGTGGCGCATGCGGTCATCGCGCATCGCGCCCGAACGGGAAGTTGGACACGGGCAACAGAATATTCATTCTGGTATGAGTTGAGTGATAGCTCATCCCGCGTACGGTTGCACGAGTGCATCGGTACGCCATCGACGCCTTGACACCCCGCCTGTCCTTGATACAATCAGGCCACCAAACTCATACCCGAACGATTGCGAGGGCGTATGCCACGTGATTCGGCCATCCCCAACGACTTCGTGGCGACCTCCCTTTGTCGGGTGAGGGCCAGGAGTACGGCATGGCCCGCCAACTCAACCAACTTTCCGCTCTTCAGGATGCCTTCGCTGCCCGCATCCGCGCGAAGGTACACGATCGCCGCACACAGGCGCAAGAGCATACCGAGAATATTCCGTTGCTGGAATGGCTGCTGAAGCCGCTGGCGGGCCTCGCTTTCGACCGGATGGCACGGGCAGACCCAGGTGAAAGCGAACCGACGAGTGAATCCGGACGGAACCAGAAATCGGCAACTCGCTGATTGTGACATTCGCAATGTGGGGAGCCGCGTTCACTTCAAAGGCGATGGCTTTATCCTGGTGTTCCGGATCGACACCCCAGACGGTGGCACGGAGTACGGGGCGACGAGTGATCTGTTGATGTCGATGGAACTGCGGGCGACGACCGCCCGCCAGGCATGGGCAATTGAGACCTATCACCGCGATATCACGCCGTTTTGTGGAATTGAGCACTGCATGGTGCGCGGCGAGCGGGCGCAACGCAATCATAGTGGATGGGCCCTCCGCACGTACTTGCGCCTGATGTGGCACGAACTCGACGTCGGCGCATCGCGCTTTACCACCACGATGGGCATCATCCGTCCTGCCATCCGACAGTTTCTGACCGACCCCAGCGCGGTCTTGGCTGGCTTCCCGCAGGCAGGAATGGCGCACAAGCGGGCAACTGCATAAGTCCTAACTCTATCGAGTGCTGCCCGTCTTACCTCACCCCGCGATCACATCGCCCTCTCCCGACCGGAAGCGCAGGATCGTCGCTCAGGTTTCGCGCATGTCATCATACCAGCGCCGGAAGGGGAGCATGAAATGCACCAGCCCGTCCCCGAATGTCTGCCCGTCGGCCACGCGCAGCGCCAGCGGTGCGCCGCCCAGCGGAAGGATAGTATCGATTAGAGCGGGCTGACGAGGCGGCAGCAGCGTTCAGCGCGAAGCGAGCGCTTCGTTTACCGCTTATTCCTCAAGCTCGTCTTCTCCGCACGATGCGTCTGTCTGGTGTGCCTCAACCCGACGCCAGAACGCCCCCATTTGAGCAAGCTCCGCATCGCTGAACGCGGTGAGAAACTGCTGGCGCACGAACGCAACGTGTGACCGCAGCGCGGCGCGTAAGCACTGTCGTCCAGCCTCGGTCAGCACGGCATAGGCTCCCCGCCGATCCTCGCTGGCCTCCTCCCGCGTGACCAGGTCGGCGCGTTCAAGACGCTCAACCATCCGGCTCATCCCGCTGCGGGTGATCACGCTCTGGGCGGCGAGATCTTGAATACGCAGGCGCTGTCCGTCGGCCCACGAGAGCCGCAGCAGCGCCTCAAACTCCACGTGGGTGATCCGCGCATGGTCTTGAAGATCCGTATCGATCCAGCGCATCATGCGCCCGTGCATCCCCAGCAGGCCGCCCCAGGCATCCTGCTCCAGCGGGGTGAAGTCGTCATCCATAACGCCCCTCGCTCAATTACCTCTTGACAAGATGTGTGCGCACGCATATATTATCGTTAATATGTGAGTGCGCACACATATTAACGATAATATACCACATCTGCTGCACGCGCGGCACAAGGAGCAGATCATGGCCGTGATTAAGATCGAACGTTTTCGGCTCAACGACGGCATGGACGAGGGTGCATTCCGGGCGGTCAACGAGCGTTTCCAGCGCGAGGTGGCACCAACGCTCCCGGGGCTGACCCGGCGCGAGGTCACGCGCGCGCCCAACGGCGAGTGGGTGCTGGTGCTCCGCTACACCGATATGGAGATCGCCACCAACACCGGGATGAAGAACACCAGCGACACCGCCCGTGCCTTGCTGTCCTTCATCAACATGTCCACGCTGTCGGCCGTGTTCCACGAGATCATCAGCGAGTAAGCCCAGCGCGTACGCCTACGCGACGTGGTCGAGCGGCGGGCGATCACGAGCGCTGCCGAGGGCTGACTCAGGTGCCTGCCGCTGTGGCCACGCTATCATTCATGAGATACGGAAGGAACGTCCACATGAGCCCCGCCGCCAAACATGTCCCGCGCTGGGTGCGTATCCTCACTGGCCTTGTTGCTCTGCTCAATCTGGCCTATGGCCTTGCCGGATATCTCGCCCCCGCCTCAGATACCCGTCCCAGTTCGGCCAGACGCCGGGCCGGGCTGTGGCGGCTGGTAACAGCGACGTTTGTACAGGCCCGATAACGATGGGACAGACACCTGTTCGTCTCCTCCCCCTATGCATCTGCGTGTAGGCGTGACGCCGTTGGCCTCGGCGCGAGCCTGCGTTCGTTCCTGCTTCACGGATTGAGGGCCAGTCGCTATCGTGGGAAACGTACATTTCTCCTGTTCACGGAAGGCTGGGGATTGCGCCCCGCATCGGACGGTCAGTTGTCACGGTTCACACCGTGCCGCTCACCCCCCGACCACCGAGAGCAGACATGTAAATTCAAATACTCATGCTTTTGTCATCAACGAAGTATGCCACAACGAGTAGTTGCATGCTATACTTGGCGCATATAGTGTGCAGATTTCATCCGTCTGTACCAGCGAGGTCACGTCTTTATTCGCTGCTGAAGGAGTTGGCATGACAGATTCTTCCCTTGTCTCTCCCCCCGCTAGTATCCTCCCCAACCTCGCCATACTGCGCGCCCGCGTGACCTACCGTTTGCTTGATCCAACAATGCTTCCCCCTTACAAGGGGGCGCTGTTGCGCGGTGGTTTCGGCTACGCCTTCCAACGCGCCGCATGTCCCTCCGCGTGCTGGGGCCACTCCGACCAATGCAAGGCCGGGATGATCTGTCCCTACCGCTGGGTCTTCGAGACGCCACGCCCGCCCGGTGCCGCCCACCTCCACGACCTTCAGGACGTGCCGCGCCCCTTTGTCATCGAGCCGCCCCTCGACCACAAGCGAGACTACGCCGCCGGTGACGCCCTGGAATTCGGGCTGACCCTGATCGGACGCGGGATTGACTACCTGCCCTACTTTCTGGTGGGCTTTGAGGAACTCGGCAAAGCCGGACTCGGTCGTGACCACGCGAAAGCCAAACTGGAGCGGGTTGAGGCACTCGAACCCTTCCGCCCCATTGGTCGCCCGATCTACCAGGATGGGCGCACCCTTGACACCGGCGACCTACCGACCTTACGCATCGCCGACGTGACGGCTCCCGCCGACGCGCTGCCGCCCGACCTGCGACTGACTCTGCGCACACCGCTGCGGGTGAAAGCGCGGGGTATCTTTATCGAACAGCTTGATCTGGCGGCGGTGGTGCAGGCAGCCTGCTGGCGTCTGGCAGCCCTAGCCGCCTTCCACGGCGACCCCTGGGAGTTCGACTATCGTCCGGTGGTCGAGGCTGCCCGCCAGGTCGTCGTTGAACGTCCAGAGATCCACTGGGTGGACTGGGAGCGCACCAGCACCCGCGAGACCCAGCCGCGCCAGATGACCTTGGGCGGGATTATGGGCAGCGCCAACCTGCGCGGGGTGCCGCCCGCCGTGCGGACAATACTATTAGCGGGCAATGTGGTACATATTGGTAAGGCGGCCGTATTTGGACACGGCTGGGTTGAGGTGGCACATTTGTGACGGGTGAGGATGGTATGTTGCAGGTGTGGAAGCACCGCAGCGGAGGATGGGTATGACTAAACACCTGTTTTTGATCACGATTGGCCCGGTTCAGGAGTTTATCGCCGCAGCCCGACGCACTCGCGATCTCTGGGCTGGCTCGCAGTTGCTCAGCGACCTCTCGCGGGAGGCGGCAGCGTTCCTCCGTGCTGCGGGTGCTGATCTGATCTTTCCTTCCCAGGAGGAACTGATCGGTCACGATGTTGTGAACCGTATCTTGGCGGTTGTGTCCAAACCGCCGGAAGATTTTGGTTCACGACTCGAAGATCGTTTGCACGAGATATTACAGGAAAAGGCGGGCAAGATTCTTGCCAAAATCAAAGGTCTGCACGAGGGCGGTACGCTCAATTCAGCTACCGACCAAGTAGACGAACTACTGGAGATCTTCTGGGCAGGCGTGGTCTTCACCGGCGACTATCATGTGGACCGCAGCAACGTGGAAGCGGCCCTGGCGGCGCGTAAGAATACCCGCGACTTTTTTCAGCCAGCCTATAGTGCTACGGTGCCGAAGTCATCCATTGATGGCACCCGCGAGTCGGTGATTCCAGAGGAGTTCTTTCCTCAGCGGAACGAGCGTGAGGCTGAAAAGAAACGCAAGATTCAGCGGCTCTTCGACCTGTTCGGCGCGGGTCAGGCTGAGCGATTATCCGGGGTCGATCTCTTTAAGCGGCACTATCGGGCGACCGAGGGCTACGCCGACTTTCCGAGCACTTCGCACTTCGCAGCACTCCCGTTACTTATCCGTCTAAGCGCCCAGGGTCTTAATTACGCCGCCGCTTTGCAGTTCTATGTTGCGGCGCTCGACAAGGTTTTTGGCCGCACTGAGAAGCTGCATACGCCGCGCTTCGACTACCTCGCTCTGGCTGGTGGCTATGACGCCTCACTGCTCTTCGATGAGCGGCTGGGTGATGTGGTCGAAGAGGACGATCTGAAGGAGGCACGCGGCGCACTTGCGGATTTCTTTGCCGCCGCGACGAAGGGCGAGCGCCCCGACCCCTACTACGCCATCCTGCATGCCGACGGCGATAATATGGGCAAGGTGATTGACCATCAAGCCAAACCAAAGCCTGGAGAGCAAGATCTGGACGGCATCGCCCGGCACAAGGCGTTTTCTCAGGCGCTTGACTCGTTTGCCGATGCGGTGCGTGGGATTGTGGAGAGCGCACCATATCGCGGTGCGTTGGTGTACGCAGGTGGCGATGATGTGCTGGCCTTTCTCCCTCTCGATACGGCCTTAGCATGTGCAAAGCTGCTTGCCGAAAGGTTTGCCGACGCCTTGAAAGGCTATCAAGGGGAACGTGGTGAGGTTGCCACGCTCTCGGTTGGCCTCGCAATCTGTCACCACATCGAGCCACTCTCCGACGCACTAAATCTTGCGCGAGCGGCGGAGAAGGCGGCCAAGAAGGTGAAGGCGAAAAATGCTCTCGCGATCACGTTGAGCAAGCGTAGCGGTGCGGACATCACGGTAGTTGGTCGTTGGCAGGGCGCTTTCTACGAACGATTGGGTCGTTTTGTGAAGCTGCACCAGGAAGACGCATTGCCTGACAGTGCCGCCTATGAGTTACGCGACCTTGACGAGCGGGTTGGTCGAACCCTCGCCCCCGAGGCGCTGATCGCGGAAGCCCTGCGCATCTTGGGACGCAAGCGTTCCCAGCATGGTCAGGCCGGGATTGAACCTCCCGATCTGACGATGATCAAGAACGCGCTGGATATGGGCAAGGCCGAGATTCGACCGGCGGACGGGCGGCCTGCCTGGGGCGTCAATGAGCTTGCCGATGAGGTGATTGTCGCCCGCGTGTTTGCCCGTGCACAGGGGCTGAGTCCCAGGAAGGAACCGTAGACCCATGAGCATCTGGATTATCGAACCCCGTGATTCTCTCATTGTGCGCGACGGACGCCCGTTTGGGCCGAACCCTGGTGTCCGCGCCGCAACATTGCCCTTCCCGCTACCCTCGACCGTCGTCGGTGGGCTGCGTCATAAGGCTGGACTAAACGATACGAGAGACTTCGACCGCACTGCGATTAAGCGAGTGCTGGGGCTCACACTGCGAGGGCCGCTGCTGGCCGAACTGAACGAGGGTACCGATGCGGTTACCCAGTTCCTCTTCCCGGCCCCTGCCGATGCGCTAGTTCTCGATCCGGACGAGCAACCTCTCGGTGAGGTGCATGTCCGGGTGCAGCGCCTTGCCCCGCGTTCGCTCCCTGGTGCGCCTAAGACCAACCAGCCTGACGGACTTGATCTCATCGCCCCACCAAAGCGGGTGCCGAATAAGGTAAGTGGCAAGGCACCGCGCTTTTGGCACGAGAAGGTATTCATCGCATGGCTCACCGCGCCTGCCGAGGATGCCACAAGCCCGCTTATCGAGGTGGGCCTTGGCGCGATGGAGAGCGATGCGCGGATCCATGTAAGCGTGCAGCCCGAGACGCAGACCGCTCGCGAGGGGGCGCTGTTCCAGACCCAGGGGCTAGAGTTCACTTGGCGTGACCGGGAGGCTGCTAAGCACGAGCAGTTCCTCACCCGGCGTTTAGCTCTGGCAGCCGCCTTTGAGAAAGGGACACAGCCCTACACCCCGCTCCATTTCGCGGGTGGCATCGCACCCCTCGGCGGTGAGCGACGGCTCATGCGCTGGTCGATCATGAACACCACACTGCCCAAACCGCCCGATGGATTGTTCGATGTGCTGATTGCGGCCCGACGTGCGCGGGTCATCCTGCTCACCCCGGCAATCTTCGCCAGTGCGAGCGTGGAACACCCCGGCAAGTAGGTTGCCTATCGCCCACCGCTCCAGTGGACTCGCGGCGGTGTCACTGCGACCTTGAAGGCGTCTGCCGTCCCGCGTGCCCAGGTGGTGTCAGGCTGGGATATGGAGATCGGCAAGCCGAAGAAAACGCGACGCCTCGCCCCCGCCGGCACGGTTTACTTTATCGAGTGGCCAGTAGGTGCGGACGTGCGTGCGTGGCTCAATGCAACTTGGATGCAGAACGTGAGCGATAGTGAGCAGGATCAGCGCGACGGCTTCGGCCTCGCTGCCATTGGGGTCTGGCCGCAGAGTAACAAGGAGCAGCCATGAGCCGAACATTACCCGTTGATACTCAGGGGAAGCCGAAAACGCCGCCTACCCTCGTCATTGATCCAGCGGCACCCACGGTGCATGTCCGCTCGTACCATGTGATCACGCCGCTCTTCGGTGGCGGAGTCGAGCCGCAACAGGCCGACTCGGTAACCACGGTGCGCTCAAGCGAGGTACGCGGCCACCTGCGCTTTTGGTGGCGTGCGACCTGTGCCGGACGCTACGGGGCCAGCAGTCTGAAACAGATGAAGGAGGCCGAAGATCGGCTCTGGGGTTCTACCGAGGGCCAATCGCTCGTCGAGGTGGAAGTGCGAAATGTTCAGCCCGGTACGCTGATCACGCATTTGACGAGTGATCCAACTAGTCCATTCCTGGGTGACCCGATCAGGTCGCCGATCAGCTATGCCGCGTTCCCGCTCCGTAGGATGCCTGAGCGCCCGAATCCTGGTGGCCTGCGCTTCGGCGTCAGCTTCGATCTGGCCGTCACCCTACCCACCGACCCTGCGCTGCGCCGTGATGTACTGGCCGCCCTGTGGGCCTGGGAAACCTTCGGCGGGATCGGTGCTCGCACGCGACGTGGTTTTGGTGCGCTCCACTGTCACGCAGTGAGCGGAGCGACCGGGCTTGGTCCTTGGCAACCTGACTCTAGGGAGTCCGATGCGGTGTTAGGTTGGCTGCGCGACCGACTCAATGAGTTTGTTGAGCCGGGTTCCGCACCGACTGGGGTGCCTTTGCTCCCGTTGCACGCCTCGCCGCAAGGCCCATTCAAAGTCGGCACCCGTGCGCAATTGATTAACTTTGCTCAGAATCCTCCCTTAGCGTATGCAAACCGACTGGAAAAGCTGCTCAGGGAGAATCAGCTTGCCCCTAGCAACGTTAAGGATCTCCTCCCAGCCCTCGTGGTCTGGTATTACCCTATTTACAAGTTGCGTGAGTTTCGCCAGAGTCGACGTACCAACGCTAACCACCAGCCCTACGGTCGTAGCTATTGGCCCGAACCTGATGAGATCCGCCGCCGGACAACTGGCTTTCGCGGGCGACACGCTGTGCTTTCCCATACGCCGAAGTTTCCCCGTGCCGTTTTCGGCCTACCCATTGTGTTCCAGTTTATGCACGTTCCCCCTGACCCGCCCCCTACGATGCTCCAGGGCGCATATCATGATCGTCTGGCGAGCCGTCTGATCCTACGACCGTTGGCCTGCGTCAACGATACCTTTGTGAGTTTCGTCAGTCTGGCGCTGGTGCTTGATGCCCCTGCACTTCCTCCCGGTGGGTTGACGTTGGCAGGTGCCGCCCCAGGGATGCCAATCACTACGACTAATCTCACAGCGACCGAGGCCGCCTTCCCTCCTCTGAGCGGCAAGACCGATGTTCTCCAGGCTTTTCTCGACACGCTATAGGAGTTTCTCATGGCCAACGCACGACTCTACTTCGTCCACGCGCTCTCACCATTACATCCTGGTACCGGCCAGGGTACTGGCGTGATCGACCTGCCCATCGCCCGTGAAAAAGCGACTGGCATCCCCTATCTGCCCGGCTCCTCGGTCAAGGGTACCTTGCGCGATAGCGATGTTATTGCCATCGACAAAGAGGTGAAAAAGCGTTTCTTCGGCCCTGACACCAATGGAGCCGATGAGCACGCTGGTGCGGCACAGTTCGCCGATGCCCGCCTGCTGTTGCTGCCGGTGCGTAGCCTGCGCGGCACCTTCGCTTACGTGACCTCGCCTTACCTGCTACGCCGCATGAGTCGTGATGCCGCTGATGTGGTGGCCGGTACCCCCGCTGTGATTCCCGTTCCCGCCCGTCGTCAGGCGCTGCTTAGCGGTGACGCTTTGCACTACCAAGGGAGGCAGGTGGTGCTGGAGGATCTTGATTTGGATGGAGTGAGCCACGACGAAGTAATCGTATGGGCAACCTGGATTGGCAAGCACGCTTTCGCTGAGCAGCCAGAGCGCGACCTGCTCAATGGACGGCTCTGCGTCGTCCACGATGATGTGTTGAGCTTCCTGCTTACCACCGCCACCGAGGTGGTCGCCCGCGTGCGCCTTCAGCCGAATCAGAAGACGGTGGCAGAAGGTGCCCTTTGGTACGAGGAATCGCTGCCCGCCGAAACCCTGCTCGCTGGCCTGATCTTCGCCCAAACAACCAAAGACCGCAATGGGGTGTCCTACACCGACACAGAGGCGCTAACCGCTCTGGCGAACGTGAGTGGGCACACGCTCCAGTTTGGTGGCAAGGCTACCGTTGGTCGCGGTCTCTGCCGTGTGCAGATCGCCGGAGGTGCGAAGTGAGTAACGACACGTTTCACACCCGCGAGCAAGTCTACGCCAGCGCCGTCTTTGTCCAGATCACGCCGTTGATCTCCGAAGACGAGACGAATCGTAAGGCATATGGCTCTCTGGCGCACAAGCTGCCGGTGCTGATTCGCACCGCTGGCTTAGCCCAATCCCTGGCCTTTGTGCAGGCGCGTAACAAAGAGGGTACGCCCCAGCGCACGCTCCTGAACGACCTAGAGGTGGTGCTTCAGGTGAGCGGTATTCTGACCGCGAATACCAGACTGGTGGAGCGCAGCCGCACGGCGGGCTTTGAGGAGTACATGCGCCTCACCGAGGGTACCCTAGAGGCGCTGCTCTGGTTCAAGCGTTTCGCCCAGTCCGAGCTGAAAGTGCAGTCAGGGGCCGAGGCCCAGGAGGATTCCCATGCCTGAGTTGAGCCTTCGCGCTGACTTGGCCCGCCTGCGCCCCACGTCCGTCGGGGCCAACGCTGGCCTCTGGCTTGACCGCTTCCTGCCGGAGCAGTTGACTGCGGGCGAGCATCCACCGCCGCGTGACGAGCATCCCTATACCAAGCATATCAAGGCCGCTGCCGGAATCGGTGAACCTGCGATCTACAAGCGATTTTTCACCCATTGGCAAACAGCCTTGGACAATCTGCCGCAGTACGAGCGGGTAAAGACGGGCGAGGCCGTCGCTCGTGGGCGTGTGGTGGTTGGGCTAGGGGCCGAAGGCGTGCTGGAGAATGCAATCACGCTGCATCGGGCCTATGGTGTGCCGTACATCCCTGGTAGCGCCCTGAAGGGTTTGGCTGCGGCCTACGCCCATCGCCGCCTCACCAACGCCGAGTGGCGCAAACCACCGCTGATACTTGAACCCCAAGCGCCCTTCAGCGCCCATGAGATCCTCTTCGGTTCTACACGCAGCACTGGTTATGTCACCTTCTTCGACGCCCTATACGTGCCGGGTAGCGCAGCCCTGAACCGTCCCCTGCTGCCCGATGTGCTAACGGTTCATCACCCGAAGTACTACCAGGGTGGCGATGAGGCCGATGCTCCCGCCGATTGGGATAGCCCAACACCGATCTCCTTTATCAGCGCCACTGGCTGTTTTCTCGTGGCCCTGGCCGGTTCCGCGCAATGGGTGGACACAGCCTACGACATCCTGGCACTAGCCCTCGATGAGCTTGGGGTAGGTGGCAAGACTGCAGCAGGCTATGGGCGTATGACCCTGGACGGACTGGATGCGGTTCGTACACGTCTTGGCGGCAGCCTGTCATCCGGCATGGAGGAAACGCCTAAAGACCAGAGTACTCCGACCAATCACAATCCTGATATAGCCGTTGCCGATGTGCTGATTGCACGTATCAACGGCCTTGCCGACAACCGTGTGGCAGGCGAAATTAACAAGTTCTATCAGGAAGCACAGGCGCTTACAAACAACGCAGTCCAGTATGCTCGAATTGCTGCTGCGATGATCACGAAGGTACAGGCCGCAGGCCGCGAGAAGGCGTCGGCGGATAGGCATTGGTACAAAGCACTGCTTCTCGCAGTGCAGGGCAGCGATGTGGTAACGAAAGGCTAGGCCACAAGAAGGAGAAACTTCATGCCCCGATCCTACATCCTCTCGACATGCGGCACCAGTCTGCTCACGCATGGATGCTCCGATCCCGAGCGGAAGTTGGTGACGAAGTACTCGAACGAAAAGGAACGCCAGATCATCCCAGCGGATGATGCGGCACGCCTTGACACGATCATTGCTAATGTCGGCACACGAATGGCGACTGCAGATCAACCCACCGTCGCGATGCTGTCAGCGGAACTGAATGCGTTGGTGCGCTTCTATGAGGGTCAGCCGTTCTCGCAACGCGATGTGCATGGTTTGCTGTGCACCGATACGTGGCTGGGCGAAGTAGCAGCTCGGCTTGTCGAGTCTTGGTTGCGACAGCAGGGCTGCACCGTCACGGTGTTACGTCAGCAGAATTTGCAGACCGCTGAACTCAATCCCTTCCAGCATGCTCTTTCTGAATTAGTTCACTGGATCGAGCAAACGATTCCTGGCTATCGCCAAGCTGGCTACCGGGTCATCTTCAACCTGACCGGCGGATTCAAGAGCGTGCAGGGGTTTCTGCAATCGCTTGCCCCCTTTTATGCCGATGAGGTCGTGTATGTCTTTGAGTCGCAAAAGGAACTCTTGCGCATTCCGCGTCTACCGGTGCGGATGGCAGCAACCGATACGGTGCGCGATAATCTGACGACCTTTCGCCGCCTCGCCACGGCTCTTCCTGTCTCAGATGTTAGTGGCATTCCAGAAACATTGTTCCTTCAATACAAAGACATCGTCATGTTGTCACCCTGGGGGGAATTGATCTGGAGCCAAGTGAAGGGTGTTGTCTACGCCGAACAACTGTGGCCTTCTCCTAGTGTATTGCTCGTATTCGGCCCACGATTCGAACGCAGCGTGAGGGAGATTGCGCCTGATCGGAGGGTCATAATCAACGTGCGGATTGATGATCTCGCCCGCTACCTAGAAACTGGTCGAACGATCAACCCTTCCTCGCTTGACTTCAAGGTGTTGCACGGCAACCCAATGCCGCCTTCAACCTACGAGTGTGATGCCTGGGCTGATCAGGATGCAAAGAGGTTGTTTGGGCATTTTGAAGATACCACGTTCGTATTGGACAAGCTTGAGAGGCACACATGATCGATCCGAACCGCGATCTTGGTTCCTATCTGGAAAAACTTGCTCGTGAGGGGCAGGTTAAGCTCGAAATCACTGGCGGTACCCATACGTGGCGCTTGTTACCCAGCCCCACGCCACCAGAAGCTGATCGACCGCATCCGTGCGAGTATTGGCCCGATACCAGGGACAAACTGCGGGTGTGGCTGTCATCACCTTAGCGATGTCCAGCTACGGTTTCCCGATGGGTCGTACAAGCGTCCCGATATTGCCCTTTTCTGTGTCGAGCCACCGGACATTGATGAGTCTTGGGCGCAGGTACCCGAGGCAGTGATTGAGATTGTGAGCATTGATTACGAGGAGAAAGATTTGAGCATTAACCTTCCCTGGTATCTCGCGCAGGGGGTGAAGGATGTCCTTGTTGTTGATCCACGCATGGGTCGTGCCTTCCACCATCAGCATGGCGCAGCCATACGAGAATTGTCCCTCCCAGTGATGGTTGATCTACATTGTGGCTGTCGGGTGCAGCTTTAGCTGACGTTACCATCACCTCACTCCCTACCCAAACAGCCGCTCCGTCGCTACGTCCCAGCCGACGACCCCACTCTTTCGCGTAGGCAATACAGCTAAGACGTTCTAAGTGTCATTGTAGCACGCACGAGGAGGCTAAGATGGACTTCGCCGAAGAGCTTGCCGCTTTCCGCACTCGCACCACCGATCCGGGCTTTGCGGGACTGATTATGCTTGGCACCGAGCAGCATAACATCACCGCTGGGCTGCTACTTGGCACATTGAAGATCCGCCGGGTCGCATTCCTCACCACCCCTGAAACACGAGATTTTCCGCAGTTCATTGCCGGGTTGCTTGGTCTCACCACGATAGATTGGGACTGCCCCGCCGACGATCACAGCAGCACGCTCCAGGTCTACCGGGCGGTCAAGGCGCTACGCAAGAAGTGGAGCGACCTTCCCGATGCGGCCAAGATCGCGGTGGACGTAACTGGCGGTCGGAAGCCGATGTCGCTGGGGCTGGAGAAGGCAGCCCATATGCTGGGTCTGACTACCATTTACGTGAGTAGCACGCACTGGGAGCCAGAATCTGGCAAGCGCGGCCCCATCCCTGGCTCGCAGTTTCTCGTCATCCCACCAAATCCCTATAAGGAGTTTGGCGACCTTGATGCGGCCGAGGCAGTGCGGCTCTTTCATGCCCACGATTATGCTGGTGCCGAGCGGATTTTTGCCGACCTCGCGAAACGTGTGCCGGATGAGCATGAGTATCGTGCCCAGGCGGATCTGGCCCATGCCTACGCCACCTGGGATGCGTTTGATCTCCAGACGGCTCGCAAGGTGATGTGTGACATGCTTACCCGTGACCTGCCTGCGAATCTGGTAACCCACCAAACCACCTTGATCGCGCAATGCACGGCTCTGGAGTCTCTGACCAGGATTGCTGGCCGTGCCGCTGGACGCGGGGCGGAAGCGCTTGCGACGTTGGCGAACATTGATGATGTGCTGCCTCTGCTTGGCTCGCTTCACGCGAATGCCTGCCGCCGTGAGAATCAGGGCCGCTACGATACCGCCGCTTTGTTGCGCTATCGCTGTTTGGAACTGATCAGCCAGCATCGTCTGGCTCGCCAGGGTGTGCTGAGTGAGCGACCGGACTTCACCCTTGTCCGCGCACGGATCTCCGATTTTGAACAACGCTACGAGCAAGTGGTACGGGGCCAGGGACGTAGCCGTTTCTACGGCCTCCCCGACCGTGCATTCGGTCTGTTTGTTGGCTATATGTTGCTGGCCGCGCTCGACGATGATCTGGTGCGTGGCTACCGTATTGCGCAGATCGAGCGGAGTGCTGAGGCTCGCAATAAGAGCATCTTGGCGCATGGTTATCGCCTGATCAACCAGGAAGAATATGCACAGTTTGCCCGCGTGGTTGACGACTTGATTAACCGCTTCTTCGCCGTAAGCGGCACGGATCGCCAGGAGTGGGAGCGCACCTTCACGTTCGTCGAACTGACGTAAGAAAATCCCTATGATAGACCAAAACCCCCGTCGTGGCGGATCCAAGCGCGATTCCTGGCGTACTTTCCACCGCCGCCTGTTTCTCGTCCGGCGGTTGGTGCGCGGGGCCGCCGATGCATCCACCCTGATCGCGGATACCCGTGCCTTTTTCAACACGAGCGATGATGTCGAAGACATCTACCCCGCTGATGCGCGGGCGGCTCTGCGCCACGATATGGCCGCTCTGCGTGATGAGTTCGATTGTACGATTGACCTTGGTCCGGATCGCTGCTACGCCCTGAACGACCTTGGCCGTCTGGCTTTGCTCGATATGCCCGAGCGTGACCTGGAGGCGCTGGCGTTTTTGATCAGCACTTTTGGCGAGAGTGCCTTGCCCAATGCGGGCCAGGTTGATGCGCTGCTCGACCGTATTGTGGCCTTGCTGCCTGCGGATCGCCGAACGCTCCTGCGCCGTCACCCGCGCAGCGTGCGCCTTGATGAGCCGCAGCCTACGCGGGCTGCCGCCGAACGAACCCTCGATCTGATTACCCGTGCGTTGCGCCGTCAGGAACTGCGTTTTGCCTATCGTTCGAGCTATGCCCAGGGTGATGCTGTGGTGCAGCACCGCGTGGCTCCCTACGAGCTGATTTTCCGTGATGGACATACCTACCTGGAGGCGTATTGTCTCGCCTGCGGCATCCCCGACCTTGTCCGCAGCTACGTCCTCTATCGGCTCGACCGTATGGTCGAGGGGAGTCTGGAGATTTTGCCCGATATGCTGCCGCCGGTCTGGCCCAACCACCCGCGCTACGAACTGCGCTATGTGCTGGCCGCTCCGGTAGCCCGCCAGCGCGATATTGCCCTCTGGTTCCCTGAAAGTGAGGTGGTCTTCCGTGACGACGGATCCGCGCTGGTCACGGCACGGGCCACGGATCTCTGGCAGGCCCGTCAGATCCTGCTGCGCTATCGCGAACATTGTCAGATCCTTGAGCCGCCGGAGTTGGTGACGATGATCACCTCAAGCATCGCCCAGATGGCTGAGGTCTACCGATGAATCGTCGCCGTGTGAGTGATATTTTTGGTATGATCACCGACCCCGGCGTGCCCTTCCTCTTCCTGCTGGGTACCGTCGTGCTGGCCGTGCTGGGCAATGGGGTCTACGACCTCATAATGGAACTGACCAACCCGACCCGTGATGATGCGATGATCGTGCGACTGATCTCGGTCAGTACGGGTGCACTTGTAGCTCTGCTAGCAGTTGTGGCCGCCATGTGGCTCTGGTACCGGCTGCGGCGTCGGCGGGTTGCCCCCGATGTCACCCCGGCCCAACTGCTTGATACGGGCTACGCGGGACTGGTTCTCTTTGTGAGTACACGCGAGGACGCCGCCGAATATGCGGCGATCAGCCACCACCTGAAACAACACACTCTGCGCCAGCTCTGGCTGATTGTCTCGCAGGAGGCGCGTGACAAAGCCGCGAATCTCACCCGCTGGCTGCGCACGCAGCCCGGCAATGATCACGTTCAGGTGACGCAACTGCCTTTGGCCGATGCCTACGATCTGTCTAGCGCCTATGATGCGTTGGTGGAAGCGCTGACCATGGCGGGACAAGATCTTGATCAGGTGATCGTGGACATTACAAGTGGAACCAAGCATATGAGCGCGGGCGCGGTGTTGGTCTGCCGTGAATGTGGTGTGTCCATGCAATATGTGCGCAGACCCTACGAGTATGGCGTTCTTGTGCCCGATGCCCCGGCGCGATTGATGAAAGTGAGGCTATAAATGAGTACATCTTTGCTTCTTCTAAACTACAGCCACCCGATTCCTGCGGAGCAACTGACGCGGGTGGCGGCGATCTGTGGTGCAACGCCCGAGGTTCGCGAGGTGGGTGCGCAGATCGACCGTATCCGTCCGATTGCCGAGGTGGCCCGCGCCATGGCCGATGCTGCGGCGCTCAGTCCCGATGACTGGCAGACGACGCCGCTCATCCTCAATCCACCGGCTCTAGCCCCGTTAGCCCTGGCCCTGATTGCTGAACTACACGGGCGCTGCGGTGGTTTCCCCGCTATGCTCAACGTGCGCCCGGTGGCCGACTCCATCCCGACCCGCTACGAGGTCGCTGAGGTGGTCAACCTCCAGGCAGTGCGCGAGGCGGCGCGGCACCTGCGCTGAGGTGAATATAGCCGATAACCGATAACCGATAGCCGATAGTCGGACACCCGTGGCCATTTTTATCGCGATTTCCCATAGCCGATAGCTGAACACCAGCCGCTATTTTCATCATAAGATCGCCCAGGCGTGCTACACTACCTCCCATCAAGATGGGAGGAACCGTATGCCAACACCATTTCCGGGGATGGATCCCTATCTGGAGCAGCCCGCCATCTGGCCGGATCTCCACAACCGCATGATCGTCACGCTGGCCGATGACCTCGCCCCGCGTCTGCGCCCACGCTACTATGTCTCGATTGAGGAGCGTACCTATACGGTTGAGCCGGGCGACCTGATGCTCGCCGGGCGCGCTGATGTGGCGGTGGTCGGTTCGGCCCGCAGTGCATCTGCGCCCGCCCCCGAACTCGCCGAATCGGGCGGCGTGATGGTCGTGGTTGATATGCCCGACCAGATTCGCGAAACCTACCTGGAGGTGCGGTCTGCCACCGGCGAGGTCATCACCCTGGTTGAGATCCTCTCACCCACCAACAAGCGCACCGGCGAGGGGCGCGGCCTCTACCTGCGGAAGCGCCACTCGGTACTCGCCTCGTTCACCCACCTCGTCGAGATTGACCTGCTGCGGGCCGGTGAGCCGATGCCGATGTCGGGCTGGGCCGGCCAGAGCGATTATCGGATCTTGGTCAGCCGGGGCAACCGCCGCCCGCGTGCGCTGCTGCTACCCTTCGGCGTCCGCCAACCCATCCCCCGCTTTGTGCTACCGCTCCAGCCCAACGACGTTGAGCCAGATGTGGATCTGGGCCACCTGCTGCACGCGCTCTACGACCGCAGCGGTTATGACCTGCGCCTAGACTATCGAGCCGAGGCGGATCCGCCCCTGACTGGCGATGATGCAGTCTGGGCCGACGGCGTGCTGCATGGGTCTGGGCTGCGCTGAACGGCGGAATGAATCAACATTCTTTGCGCCTTTGCGCCTTTGCGCCTTTGCGTCAAACCATACGCGCATGTGACGCAAAGGCGCGAAGACGCAAAGCGGGAGAGGTGACTGGGAAGTGAGGGTTGCGTTCCCCATGCACATTTGTGACGCCCTAGTTTGCTATCCTACATTCTGATGACGCATGTGTCTCGTGATCATTGTCAACCAGAGTGTAGGAGGTTTTGTATGCCCCACCAGTCATCTGCCCGCCTCTTCCGCATCGTAAGCCTGTTCTGTGCCACGATGGTGTTGCTGACAAGCTATGCGCCGTCGCTGTTGGCGCAAACGTCAGAACCGTTTGATACAAATAGTACGAAACGAACATTTATCCCTGGTCTTACGAACTTTATGCCCATAAAACACGCTTTTAGGTCTGGATCCGGCAAAATCATGAAAGGATATGGACCTGATTGGTCTCACAGCGGGGGAGATATGTACGCACTTGATGTGTGTCCAGATTCTGGATGCAATGCTGGAGATCCAGTACTCGCGCCTACCGATATCAAGCTGATTTGGAGCGGAGTTGGCTATGGGATGCCTTCAAATTCTAAAGACTTCCATATTTTCGAAATCAGCAGTGACGATAATGGTCAACGACTATGTATGTCACTAGCGCATATTGAAATAACAGTACCGGGCTTTGCTATCGGAGGTCACCTGTCTCGTGGCACTGCTTTTGGTCGCTTAGCCAACTATACATATGGGCCACATATCCATATGGGTATCTGGCATTCTCCTCAGAGTGGAGGATGTGCAAGCGATTCACGTACTCCTATCCCTTTCACTGGAAACTATCAATTGGATGGTATTAATTATGATAGTGGCCAAAATCACGCGGGAAAGCGTGTTGTATCAACAAACGAACCAGTATGTGCAAATCCTGCTGATTGTATTTCCTCTCCACAACCCATTCCCGCCCTCGACTCCGCCTCCTTCGTCAGCGACCTCACCCTGCCCGATGGCAGCGTGGTTGCCCCTGGGCAGGGCGTCACCAAGACGTGGCGGGTGAAGAATGCGGGTGGGACGACATGGGGCAGCGGTTATACGCTGGCTTTTGTGGGCGGGAATGCGCTCGGCGCGCCTACAGAGGTTGGCGTACCACCTACCACTCCCGGGAACACTGCCGATCTGAGTATGAGCTGGACAATCCCCTCGACGCTCAGTGCAGGCACGTACCAAGGCTCGTGGCAACTGCGTAATGCCCAGGGTACCTCTTTTGGTGATCGGATCTTCTTTAAACTCCAGGTGCCCGGTACCCAGCCCCAGCCGCCGCCTCAGCCCGGTAACCCTAACCCGCAGCCCGGAAATGCGGTTAACGTGGAACTCGTGACTGTGACTGTCCCCGCGAATGTCACTCCCGGTCAGCAGTTCCCGGTTGAGGTCACGGTGCGCGTGACGCAAGGCATGCTCGATGCGGCGCGGGGCGATATGCTGCGCCTGAATTCGGGCACCGATTACAGCAACTTTGATCATATTGGCGTGGTTGGCACGGTTAGCACGGGAGGAACCTACACCTTCCGTACGTACGCCGAACACCCCTTTACCGCGCCCAGCGACCTCAAGACCTTCGCGAGCGTCTGGCAGGTGTGGGCCAACGGCGGCTGGGTCGGCCCGCAGATTCCTATTCGCTTCACGGTTTACCAGAATAATCGTGCGCCCAACAAGCCCACTTTGGTCGGACCGAATGACTGGGCTGTCAGTGTCGGATCGGCCCCGCAGCTGTGCGCCCAGGAACATGGCGACCCTGACGGTGACAGCATCGCGGGCTATTACTTCGACATTTTCCAGAGTGCGCAGCTTTGGAATAGTGGTTGGTCAACCAGCAACTGCGTGACGCCGACGGGCTTAGCGGAGAATGGTTTCCAATGGCGGGTGAAGGTGAAGGATAGCCGTGGTTTGGAGAGTGACTGGAGCGATGAAGTTCGTCATTTCACCATTCTCTCCAGCCTCGCGAACATCACGCAGTTTGATTTCGTCTTCCCCGCCGATCATCCCTACACCACCAGCCTGATGGTCTGCACGCAAGGTGGGAATAGCCCCGGCGTCACCTCATTCGTCAATACCGCCAATGACGGCAGCGACAGCGGGGTGTGGAAGCAGATCACCGACGCTGACCCGTGCCCAGCCAAGACTGGCGGGATGATCTGGGATATGCGTGAATATGCCGAGGGGCCGCACCGGGTACGAATTCGCTCGGCGAGCAACGCGGGGAATATCTTCGTTGAGAAGACCTTTACGGTGCCGCATATCGTACCCAGTCACCCCTACCAGATCAGCCCATCGTTTGGCTTCTGGTCGAACAGCCGCACCATAACATTCTCCTGGCAGGCAGCGATGCGCGCCACTAGTTACCGCCTACAGGTCGGTGCGGGGGATACGCCCACGACGAACCCCGTGATCAATACGACGCTGACGGGGACGACGTTTACCTACACCTTTAATCAGGACTACCCCAAACTAACATGGGAAGTCATCGCGATTAACGACATGGGCGAGACGGGTGAGATAAGTAACCAACTCGATCAGGGCAACAAGATTCTGCGTTGGGTGGGGATTGACCAAACTGCGCCGACGGTGCAAATCAGTCCGGTGAGTCCGAGCCCAGCCTACGATACGCAGGTACCCATCTCCTGGGTCGGCAGCGATGCGGGAAAATCGGGTGTGCAGTCCTACGATATTCAGGTCTTCCCGCAACCGGCCGGCCCCTGGCAGGATTGGCTCACCGGCTACGCATGGTCATCGGCCATTTTTACGGGCAAGCCGGGACAGGCGTACTGCTTCCGTAGCCGTGCCCACGATATTGCCGGTATGGTGAGTCCGTATCCCGCTCAGGTCGAGCAGTGTGTCCGTATAGACCCCACGAAACGCCCGCAGCAGGTGTGGTGGGATCAGACGTGGGGCTACAAACGCGGCCTGACGGTGAATAACCTTCTGCCCACCATCCCGGTTCCGAGCGGCTATACCATCAAAGTGCATATCGAAGGTGCCGATGCCGCCGACATCTACAGCAAATCGCTGCCCACGGGTGCCGATGTGCGGGTAATCCTCAACGACCACGTCATTCTGGAGCGGCACCTGATCACCTTTAGCTCAACAGCCATTGATCTGGCGTTTGTGGCCCAGGCCGACATCCCCGGCGGCGGGAATGCGCAGAACTACCAGCTTTACTACGGCAACCCGAGCGCGAGTGCGCCCAGCGTCAACCTCGCCAACATCTACGTACCCGCTGTTGATGCCAACACCGTTGCCTCGTATCAATTTGAGGAAACGAGCGGGAGTCCCCTTGATCTCAGCGGGCGTGGAAATACGGCGGTCTGGAGCAGTGACCCCGTGCGGAGTCAGGCATACGGCCAGATTGGGCAGGGCGCACATCTCAGCGGCAGCGAGTGGGGTCGCATCGGGAATAGTGTCACGACCAGCGATCAGTTAACCGCCGAGGCGTGGGTTTGGCTTGATACGCTGCCGCAAGAGTGGCACGGTATTGTCTCGAAAGCCAATGACCGCGATGTGCGCTGGCGTCTCACGATTGTCAATGGCCATTTTCAGGCGCAGCTCTGGCTGATCACATCGGACGGACAGACAGCCGAGCGCAATCTCTGGTACAACGCGACGCTCCAAACGGGGATCTGGTATCACGTCGCGATGACCTACGATGGTGCGGCCTTCCAGCTTTGGATTAACGGGTCGGTGGTTGACTCAACGCAGCAGGCGGGGCGCGTCCTCAACACGTATAGCAGCACCGACACGGTCTTTATTGGGCGTAACAACCTGGTTGATGCGCCGCTGGTGGGCCGAATTGACGGCGTGCGGATTTCCACCATTGCCCGCACCTCCTTCCCCTATGCCAAGGTCGCGGTGGCTCCCTCGGTTGCGGTTGGGAATGCGCAAGCACGCCAGCAGACGGGCAATAGCGGAGATCTGGGACAATCCGACCTAACCATCCAGTCGGTGCGAACCTTCCAGCGTGACGATGGGGCCATCCAGGTTGAGGCGACGATCATCAATCAGGGGCTTGCCGCCGGGATTAATCAGTCGGTGACCAATCTGGCGAAGAACTATACGCCGACCGGGCCGGGGGATGTGAAGAACAGCGTCAACCTCTGGGTGAATACGCCGCTGGCACCGGGAGCGACGGCCACATTGATCACCACCATCCCGAACGTGGCCACCGCTGGCACCGCCGCACTCGCCGGACAGGGGACACTGGCAGCCGCCAGTGAAGTGACGGCAACTCTGGCGGTGCAGGTTGATGCGATGGGCGTAACCCTCGACACCAACCCGGGCAACAATCTTGTCTCCGATATTACCGTCTGTCAGGCCAGCCCCGATGCCTTCGAGGGCGACGCGAGCGCGGCGCAGGCGAAGGCGATCACCTTCGGCCAGAGCCAGCATCACAACTTCACGAGCCAGGGCGATCAGGACTGGGTGCAGTTCCCGGCCACCGCCGGGACGCCCTACACCATTCGTACCATGAACTTGGGCATCAGCGCCGATACGATGCTCGATCTGTATGCCAGCAATGGCACAACCATCCTTCAATCCAACGATGATACAACAGGCAGTATCGCATCCGAGATCGTCTGGAACGCACCCGCCACAGGGACATACTACGTGCGCGTGCGAAACTGGAATCCCAACACGGTGGGGTGTGGCACGGGCTATGATCTTCAGATGAGCAACGGAATCACGGTGACACCGTCGCCTATGCCCGTTGCGCCTACGTCCACGCCCGTTGCGCCTACGTCCACGCCCGTTGCGCCTACGTCCACGCCCGTTGCGCCTACGTCCACGCCCGTTGCACCTACGTCCACGCCCGTTGCACCTACGTCCACGCCCGTTGCACCTACGTCCACGCCCGTTGTGCCTTCGTCCACGCCCGTGATACCGTCGTCCACGCCCGTGATACCGTCGCCCTATTCCGTGTGGTTGCCAATAATACAGCGATAACCATACAGCAGTCCTATTCCGGTTGTGAAGGAGGAGTCAAGGCTTTAGCCGACTAAAGATTTGACTCCTCCTTTATGAGTCCAAGAGGATTGCTCTATCATCCACAATAGAGCAAAAGATGTTCATGTGCGGGGCGCATACCGCCACGATGAAAATAGCCGCTGGTGCCCGACTGTCGGCTATCGGCTATCGACTATTTTCGTCTCAGGCACCCTGTCACCCATGTCACGCAGAGCGAAGCGAAGCGTCCCGGCGCGCATCATCATCGCCGGAACGCTTCGCTTCGCTCTGCGTGACATGGCGAGTTTTGGTGTACTCCCTGCGCATGCACGTCTTCTGCTCTCCTGCGATCTCTCTTCTTGGCGTTTGGCAAGGTTCGCAGATACTTTACCGTTCAAGCCAGAATGTGGCATCTTGATGCGCTCAACCTGAAACCTGAAACCTCACCCCTGAAACCTTGTCTTTGGTACTTTTCCCGTCCGCCATGCACATATGTGACGCCCTTGTTTGCTATTCTCCGTACATACACGGCGCGTGTGGCGCCGGGACAGCGACGTGAGGAGGATGCAATGCTATGGTGCGTGATTACCTGCGCGGTCTGCTGCGTCGGGCTCGGGACAAGCGTCCTGACGGCGGGGAGATCCCGCCTGCGCCTATCGCAGATTTCACCCCGGCGGATCTTCTCCGGGTGCATCGCGTCAACCCTGTTTCTGCTCGCCGGGATCTTCGCGACCCTGGCGCTCACTCTGGCGCGGTAATGCCCACCACCGACCGGCTGCTGCTCCAGGTGGATGGCACACCGGGCTTCCCGGCGCGCGGTGTCGCGGGTCTGGGGATCGTGGTGCGGAGCGCACGCGGCGAGGTACTGCGCATCCACGGTGCGTGCGCCCCAGCTGCCACCTGTAACGAGGCCGAGTATCAGGCGCTGATTGCCGGGCTGACCCTGCTCCAGCACGATTTTCCTGGAGCCTCGGCCCGCTGCCTCACCGATAGTCGGGTCGTGGTTGATCAGCTCTGTGGACGTGCCGCCGTGCGTGCGCCGTCACTCGCGCCGCTCTACGCTCAGGCCCACACGCTGCTTGCCACCTTTGGGGCCGGTCAGATCGAACTGGTCTCCATCCCGCGTGAACTGAACCGATTGGCCGACGCCCTGGCCTGGGAGGCTCTCGGCGGGCGGCGCGGTATTGTGCGCTTTAGTGGACGAGCGGTAGCCAATCACACGAACGGAGAACCTCAATGAGCCAGATTCAGACGATGGTGAAGGGTGCGGTCGAGGGTGCTATCGTGGTCGGGATTGCGGCGGCGCGCGGTGAGGTTGATGCGGAGCAGATGGCGCACACCCTCCCGTTGCCGCGCTTTGTGACCGGCTTGGCCACCGCTGCGCAGAGTGTGCCGCGCACAGGGTTGGGGATGGCCGCCCAGCTTGTGGTGCCGCCGGGAGCCTGGGCGGTGGCCCATCTGCCGGGGGGCGAACAGAAGATCTATACGCCGGGGAGTTACTGGATCTGGGGTCATCCCGGTGCCATTCTGGTGCAGTGGGTTGATGCCCGTCGCCAGCAGGTGCCGGTTGGCCCGGTTGAGGGCTGGAGCGCCGATAAGTGGCGGGTGCGACTCTGGATGCTGGTTGATGTGGCCGTCTCCGACCCGCTGGTGATTGCGGCCCACCGCGAGCCGCTCGCCGCGCTGATGGCGGCGACCCGCGCCGCCCTGCTCGGGTATATCGAGCAGCATCGCCACGCGGCGCTCACCGGGGTCGAGGGGTCGGTTGGCGGGATGGACGCGCCCTCGCGGGCGGTGACCGAGCGCCTGCGTACGGACCCGGCCCTGGCCGGCCTGGAGATTCTCAACGCACGGTTGGTGGAGCGTCAGGGCGATGAGCGCCAGATTGAGGCGGCGACTGCCGCGACCGTCGCCGCCGCCCAGATCCACGAGGATTTACGGGTGGATGCCGCCCGCCATACGGCTCACCTCCAGGGGTTAGAGAGCCAAGCGGCGATTAGTGAGCGCACGCATAGCCTCCGCATGGCCGAGACGGCAGCGATGGCCCGCGAACGCCTCCTCGCGCAGCAGGCCGAGGTGCAGCAGGCGACCCTGGTTGCGCGTCTGGATATTGTCATGGCCCAGATCCGCGCCCAGACCGCCGAGATTACCCACGATGAGCAGGTGTGGCAGGCTGAGCAGCGCCGCTTGCAGATCGCCTGGGAGAATCTTCAGCAGTACCAGGGCGAGAGTCATCACACCGATCAGCAGATCCGGCTGCTGGATGCGCAGCAGGATCTGGCCCGCGCCGAGGGCGAGACGGCCCTGGCTCTCGCGGACCGCCAGGGTTCCCAAGTGCTGGCCCTCGCAGAGATGCAGCAGCACCTTGCCGAGCAGCGTGCCACCCAATCCCGCCTGGTGGCCGAGCGTCGTGAGGAGCATGAGCGGGCGCTGCTGGAGCTGAGTCTCCGTCACGACCAGATGGTAACGGAGCAGATGCAGAAACTGGAGCAGTGGCGCACGGAGCGGGGTGATGTCCGTGTTCAGCAGCAGCGCCAGCACGACCGTCAGTTGGCCGGGATTGCCGGTGCCGCCCAGATCGCGGCCGCCTCCGCCGGGGTGCGTGCCGAGGTTGATCAGCAGACGGTGACGGAGGCGGGATTGAAGATGCTTCAGGATCTTGCCGAGTGAGGGTGTGGAGATGTGGAGATGTGGAGATGTGGAGATGTGGAGATGTGGAGATGTGG
>Ga0208376_1000040_pt1 | contig 36225 bp, 32 predicted proteins | sample CryBogmetaGMA25M_FD_184548 | JGI IMG/M metagenome (GOLD analysis project Ga0208376, IMG submission 184548) | Freshwater microbial communities from Crystal Bog, Wisconsin, USA - MA2.5M (SPAdes) | ecosystem: Environmental > Aquatic > Freshwater > Lake | place: Crystal Bog, Wisconsin, USA...
AGCCAGATCTCTTTCTGGTGCGAAATACCCCCTCTCCCCTTGTGGGAGAGGGGGCAGGGGGAGCGGGGATTCACTGACTTTGCATCAGCCCTGTAACATTCTCGACTTGGGATTGCATGCCCGCGTTCATCATGCTACACTCGCACGTACGTACGTTCGTACGTGCGTTTTTTACCAAATTTTGAGCATTTCGACGTGCAATCTATCGTCATGCAACCGAAGAGGAGCTATGTCTTCGCATCCCACAATCACAGCTGTCGTTTGTACCCGCGACCGGGGCGAAAGAGCAGTTCTGGCGATCCAAACTATTTTGGACAATACGCATCCCAGCTTTGAGTTATTCCTGATTGATCAGAGTACAACCCGTGAAACAGAGCAAGCGGTGGCACGATTTCTCAGTGACCATCGCTTTCAGTATGTGCATACGGCAACACATGGATTAGGACGGGCACGCAACATCGGTCTCCAACTCGCCCACTCCGATATTGTCGCCTTTACTGATGATGATTGTAGCGTACCCCCACATTGGTTAGAGGTTATCTCCGCTACCTTCGCCCGTCATCCGCATGTGACCGTGATTTTTTCAAATGTTGAGCCTGGCCCTCATGATGCAACCGCCGGATTTATTCCAGCCTACAATCGTAGCAAAAATCAGCTAATCGGAACTTTCCGAGATAAATGCCGCGCTCGCGGAATCGGGGCGAGTATGGCGGTTCGGCGTGTGCCAATCCTCACTATCGGTGGCTTCGATAACGAGCTTGGGGTTGGCAGTCTTTTTCCTTCGTGCGAAGATGCTGATATTGCTATACGTGCCATCGCGATGGGCCAGTGGGTTTATGAAACAAGCGAGGTGGCGGTTATTCACTACGGCTATCGAACCTGGAAGGAGGGCAAAGATCTGGCAAAACGTGATTGGGTTGGGATCGGTGCAGCTTACGTTAAGCCGATCAAAGCAGGTCACTGGAAAGCCCTGATCCTCGTACTCTATGAAGTGTTTGTGCCCTGTTTGCTAGAGCCGCTCTCCGCACTGCTGCGGCTACGTCCACCGAGAGGACTAGGAAGGCTTGTTTCCTTCTTTCGCGGGTTTACGGGAGGGCTGCGCCAGCCGATTGATCGCAACCTGATTGTCTATCGAATTAAGCCCAGATCGTTAACGCCGACAAAAATATGACCTGTGTGGCGTAAAAGGAACCTAATCATGGAGTCGCTACACCAGCAGTTGCTGAATGAGTGCAAGCAACTCCTTGAGGTTGACCGGCTTCGTGATGTATTTATTAGCACCGGCAGCGAGACAGAGTTCCTGATCCCCAGGCATTGCCAGTGCGGTCAGCGCAATAATCGGCGTCGTTGCGCAATCAGGCATGTTCCGTAAGTAGTGGATCGCCTCCAGTCCATCCATTTCTGGCATCTGGATGTCCATCAAAATTACATCCGGCGGTGTCTTGCTAGCCAAATCAACAGCTTCTCTCCCGTTGCGAGCAATGATCACATAGTACCCCTTAGCCCGTAGGTATTCCGCAATCACGATGATGTTGATGTCGTTATCCTCAGCCAACAGAATTCGTTTGGATTCCTGACGATACCGCAAAATCTGATTCACAACGATCGGGGATGGGGAGTCCTTGATCTCTCGCACCGAGGACGCCGTGCCGTTTCCTAAGAGACGGGTATGCAGGAAGTCGTTGGGATTAGGTAATTCCTGCGCGGGTGGTGGATGGTAGGGCAAAGTGATGGTAAAACAACTGCCCTTGTTATAGGTACTTTCCACGGTGACGCTCCCACCGTGCAGTTCGGCGAGGCGACGCACCAGCGCCAGGCCAAGCCCCGTACCTTCGTGGCTACGGCTTAGACCCGCATCAAGCTGCTGGAAGGGCTGGAAGAGCCGGGACAGATCCTCGGGGGCAATCCCGATGCCCGTATCGTAGACGAGGAAACAAATCACTCCTGCTGATGCGTTAGTCGTCACTTCTAGGCGCACCTGTCCGTTGATGGGTGTAAACTTGACCGCGTTGTTCAACAGGTTCACGAGCATCTGTTTCAGTCGCCGTGCGTCAACCTCCATTTCAGCCATTGGGTCATTCAGGTGCAAAGCAACTTTGATTGTTTTCTTAAGCGCCATTTCTTTGACAAACATGAGACTCGACTGGCACACATCAGCAACTGCGATGGTATCAAGCTGAAGTTCCAGACGTCCGGCTTCAACTTTTGAAAGGTCCAGAATGTCATTGATCAGCGAGAGCAAGTGCCGCCCACTCGTTTCGATGTGGGAGAGCGAGATCATCTGTCGCTCATTGAGCGGGCCGGCGATCTCTTCCTGGAGTGACTCGCTGAGGGCGAGGATCGCATTGAGCGGCGTACGCAGTTCGTGGCTCATATTGGCCAAAAATTCATCTTTTGTTCGCCCTGCTCGTGCAAGCTCAGCGTTGGCCTGACGCAAGGTTTCTTCAACCTTCTTCTCGGTGGTAATGTCACGCATCGTCGAGAGGTAGTACTGATGGCCACCAATGGTTAGCCCGAACATGCGCGCCCCCACATCACGGATCGATCCGTGTACGTCAGTGAGTCTAAAATCTGTCGTGGTGAGCTGGTTGTAGAGAGGGGAGGGCTTGATAATATTTGTTTCCCCATCCACAAATTGCCCGTGGGACACCAATCCCATGTCATCCAATGTGTGACCCATGAGCTCATCGGCACGATAGCCCGTCAGATGCTCGAATGCCCGGTTCATCCGTGTCATTCGACCCTCATCATCAAATAAGATCACCGCATCTGGGGACTCTTCAAAGAGCAGACGAGTTTGTTCTTCACTCTCGCGGAGCGACTCCTCGACGCGATTTCGGGCGCTGAGCGTCTCAAGGAAGGTATTGAACCAACGATTGAGCTCGGCAACTTCATCAGTGCCTCGCACTGGAAGCGGAGTATCCCATCCCGGTGTACTTGCTTGGAGGAGTTGAAGGTGACGAGTGAGATTGCGAAGCGGGATGACGATTTGCTGTGAGGCAAAAGTAGCAACAATGACGACGATGATACCTGCCACCACGAGGGCCAGGAACATCGTGAGTCCAATCGTCGAAGCACGAGAATCTAAGGTGGCAACGGGCACCATGCTGAGTATCGTCCAGCCGCTCAGTTTGGAGGTCGTATAGGTCAGTAGCATCGTCTGACCATCAATCACTTGGGTCAAGGTTCCACGTGACCCCTGGAGCGCAGCGCGGATAGTATGGTGAATCGTTGTCCCCAAAAGAGCGGGATCGGGATGATACATGATCCGATCTTGGGCATCAATGATGAGGAATAAGGCTCCTTCCCCCAGGTTGCCGCGATCAAAATGGCTACGGAGTTCATCAACATTAGAGTTGACCAGCAGCATCCCAACTGGCTCGGATGTCGCGGAGCCACGGGATGTATTCAAGATCATGCGCGCGGCAGTGATCACATGCTGTTGATTTGATTTAGCATTAACATTGTGTTCAATTCCCGCCCACACCACGTTCGGGCTATCGGCACGTGCTTCGAGGAAGAGCTGGTCAATCTCATCGGTGCGAAGCTGCGAGACATCAAGAGTGTCACCCACATGGTAGTGAGTACCGCGCATGGTAAAAATATCAAGGGACACCAGCCCTTGCAGATTACTATAGCCATCGAGAATATAGCCGATCCTCGCTTGGGTGGCGAGGTTGGTATAGGCATCAGTCCGTGCGTCGTTTGCGAGAGCATTGGTGATATCCTCGACGCTAATCAGATTCGCAATCAGACTGGCAACTTGTTGTGATTGAAGATCCAGATAGGCGTTCTGGGCATCAACAAGGGCCTGTGTGAATCGAATGGCCTCATCATGCACAATTGTGCGTGACACCTGATACGCGGAGATACCCACGATGAGTAGCGGGAGTGCAGCGGTGAGCAGCAGGAAGGCTATAAATTTATGGGTGAGGTTGGTGCCAATTTTCATGGGTCAGCTCTGAGGTGGAAAGGGCGTACCTCGCTCTTAGACCAACTGTTCGGAATGGCGTACCCGCTACCGCCAGGGCATTCGTACGCCCCAGCGACAGCGGGTACTCTGTTCCGAACAGCCACCGCATTGCTGTGGCGCAAGATCATGGCAGCGCGTCACGCCATAACCCAGTCTAGCCTACTAATCGTTACTAATCTGCCCACGAGAGTATCGTCGCGTGCGTTGATAGCTGAGCAAATTACCCTTTTCATCGAGAGTGACTTCGTAGGTAGCCAGAATATCGGATGCCTCAGGAATTCGCTTCAGTTCGACTAGTTCAGCGACAATATGCCAGCCATCTTCGTTGTGGCTTAGGCCTGACACGGTACTGGCCTTCAGTCCAGTGAGCGCCGTCAGTTGTTCCTTGGCGCGGGCGGCAATCTCGGGTATGCTCAGGGCCATGATGGTAGACTCCTCTTTTGTCTTCATGCTGATTCTGCCGCGCGGGCAGAGTTAAATGTGCGGATTTGCTTCAGAAGCTCCAGGAGCGGATCTTCGGCGATTATCGGCTCGTTCGAACAGATTTTCGGCGATCCAGATGATGCCGTTGATTGGCCCAGTCAGGGGCAAGGCCAGGAGATCAAACGGATCATTCCTGGCGCAACACGAAGCTCGTGCAAGGAATTAAACGCACATTGGACGGCATGCACATACAGCCTTGCTTTGAGGGCAAAGCGATTAAGCTTGGTTGTGATCTTCAATCGCTCAAGCGTGATAGAGCCATCAAGTATGGCAAAAATGTGGTTGGCTTGGATTGTGATCGTGTGAGTTGGCGAATGTTCCAACGATGCATTCTGCTTCAATAAAGGTCAAGAATCCCGTCGCTTGTCATCGCGTAGAGTGTACCATAGTATCCAAAAGCCTCGCGTTGCACCGCATGGCACGACATTTGATTGTCGCCAACTTCTCCCTCCCTCTGTAAAATGCCTACTACGGAGGAGGCTTGCCCCCGTAGTTTGCCCGTAGTCTGCCCGTAGTCTACCGTAGTCTGCCGTAGTCTGCCCATCGGCCCTCCCGTATAAAAATCAGTTTTATCTCCGGAGAGACAGTCTCGATCCATATAACTATACTGAGGGCAAGTAACATCAATGCAGAGACAACGAAGCACAACATCCAGGCACCCACGATACACTCAGCGAACCGACCGATGACATCCATCTCAGCATCCAGAAGGAACACGATCATGCTTTACGAGAACACACAACCACGTCAGAGCCAACTCAAAGGCAATATCTACGCTTGTTTGGATGGCTACGATGCGAACGCCCGCCGACACGCTGAGATCCAAGACATCCACGCACACGTGCATGAGTACGGTGCCATCTCCCTCAAGAATAGCATCGAGACGGACAAGAGTGTCCAGGTTCACGTTCGCTGGAGCATGTATGGCGATCAGAACCCCTTCATTACGGGCACGTGGCGCGTCAGTGCCGTTCTCGAATCGCTACAGCCCGGCAATATCCAACGCATCGCGTTCACTCCAGGAACGACGATTGCTCTCACCCCTCGGCATGGCCCCGTTGACTACGAGACATGGGTGACGATCCCGGCCAATACCGTTATGCTCGACGAGGATGAGTACAGCAAATCGTACAAACTGGTTGTGACCATAACCTACAACGCGCCCAGCATCCCGACGGTTCCGCCAAGCAGCGGGGTTGAGGCTCTGGCACTCCAGTCGCACTTCGTCCTGGTCACTCCGATGATTTATCGGGAGCCCACGGGACACCCCGATCCGATGACCGACTGTGTAACCGGCCCAGAACTCCAGTTCTACATCGTTACGTGAGGAATGGTTCAGACTCTCCTGATCGCTGACAGAAAATAACCCGTAAAGCCCAGGAGAGTACGTCCTGAGCTTTGCGGGTTTCGCCTGTTTTAGATTGTTCGCGCTAAACGTTACTTCCTGTCATGCATTTAGCAAGCCACACTCGCGAGCGAACTGCACCAAGTCGGCCTGATTTTTTAGACCAAGTTTGTGAAGCAGATTCGTGCGGTGCATTTCCGCCGTTCGCGGGCTCATCGTCAGTCGATCAGCAATCTCGGCGTTGTCGAAGTTCTGGGCGATAAGGACAAGTACTTGTCGTTCACGGGCAGTCAGCATATCGGACCAGTCAACCCGCCGTTCGATGGCGGGTTGATGCAGGTACGCGCTGATCATACGTTCGGCTAAAGATGGGCTAAGGTAGTGCTCACCCCGCAGCGCCATTCGGATGGCATGGACGAGATCGAGCGCGTCGGCATCTTTCAGCACATAGCCAGAGGCTCCTGCCTCCAACGCCTCGTGGACATAGGTATCTTCAGCATGCATTGAGAAGATGATGACGCGGGTAGTGGGTGACCCTGTACGTACCTGGCGAAGAACCTCCAACCCATTCATGCCGGGCATCTGGAGATCGACCACCAAGACATCAGGACGAAGCCGGAGAGTGAGTGCAAGACCAGAAACTCCGTCGGCAGCTTCACCTTCTATTCGCCACTCCGGCTCGGCACTGAGGGTAGCTCGTAACCCATTGCGTACCATGGGATGGTCATCAACAAGCACCAGTGTTGTCATACTTAGGCTCCACACTCGGCAGGGGCAACTCAGCGATGATCCGCGTGCCGCTTCCCTGCACCGATTCGATGGTGAGTGCCCCACCGATGAGTTGCACCCGCTCGTACATGCCACTCAGCCCGCCGGTTGTCTGCGCCGCCATAGCTGCTAAGGAGTCAAACCCCCGCCCTTGATCATCCACCCGCAACATCAGATGTGTCGCATTGGCAAGGAGGCGCACCGTGGCCGTCTGCACACCCGCATGACGAGCCACGTTGGTAAGCGACTCCTGAATAATACGATAGGCGACGGTTTCAACCTCGGAGGGGAAGCGGCAGCTTACCCCTTCGTGGCGCAAATCAATCTGGACTCCTGTACGAGAAGTATAACGCTCTAGGTACCATGTGAGGGCAGGCATAAGTCCCTTGTCATCGAGTAAGGCCGGGCGAAGATCGAGCGAGAGGGCACGAACCCTCCCCATCAGATCACTGATTGTCGTCTGGGCGCTATCGAGGATCGCGACAAGAGACGCGGGCGCATTTGCTGCGGCGACAGAAAGGGTTAGTTTGAGACCCGTGAGAACCTGGCCCACCTCGTCGTGCAGCTCACACGCGATGTGGCGTCGTTCACGCTCGTGAGCTTCCAACAAGCGACGAGAAAGATGCTGAAGCTGTTGAGCGGACGCCCGCAGTTCGGCCTCAGCTTGGGTACGCTCCGTAATGTCGCGGACGATCCCCTCAAGCGTCAGCGGGTTCCCCATCTCATCAGTAACCTGCCAACTGTATAACTCCGCACAGCGGGGCGTGCCATCCTTATGGTGCCAGTGCAGAATAATAGGTCGCGCAGGGATTTCACCGGGGTTAAAAACAGAATGGGAAAGGCACACATCATCGGGAGTGAGCAAGCGCACGGTGAGTTCCGGGTCGTTGTATACTCTGCACGGGTTAAAGCTAGACATTTTATAAAAGGCGTTTTACCGCATCAGTATGCAAGAAATCTCCTCTTCACGAACGTCCAAGAATCAGCCGTGCAGAGTATAGAAGACTTCGCGGGGGTAGCCCGTTAACTGCTCAATGATGGGGCTAATATACTCCAGCGTAATGGTCGGTGCAAGCCGGTAGCGAAAAATCATATCGTGGGCATACTCGGCGAGCAGATGCAACCGCGTCTCATTTTCTCGCAAAGACGCTTCTGCTTGCTTTCGTGCCGTAATATCACGATTGATCACAATCACACCGATTACCAGATCCTCGTCGTTGGTAAACGTGCGCATGGAAGAATCGATGAAGATCTCGCGACCATCACGGGTATGCTGAACTATGTCACCACGCCACGTCCCCGTGGTGGTAACGGTGTGCATCTGCGCCGTTACGTCCGAGCCATCAATGTAGCGGATGACGGGGATAACTTCCAAGATCGAGCGACCGATCACCTCGGTATGTAACCAGCCATAGATCTGTTCAGCCGCTCGATTCCAGTGCTGGATTTGCATAGTCATATCAACAACAAAAATTGCGTCGTTGACCGCATCAAACGCATGCGCTGTCGCAGCAGATATCTGGGAGCTAAAAAACTGATCGTCTGTATACAACTTCTCCAGGGTCTCTGGGTAATCGAGATCCGTGGTCTCTAATGAGAAGAAGTTCATCACATTTCGCTTTCTGCACCACAACAGAGTTATCGTACAGCTTGTGCCATCGTCGCCTACATGTTGCCTACATATTGTACTTCATCACAATTAATGGACAGATCAGCTTTTACCTTTTAGCCCCTCGCTCTGGGAGGAATCTCTATTCCCTACATTGCTGCGGATTCGGAACATGCGACCACCGAGATGATGAGAAGATCCGTCATCCTTGCTCGACGTGTTTGATGCGTCCAGATGCCTCCAGTGGTGATACTTCGCTCCGTACACGTGCGTCTTGGATGACTACCAGATGGTCGAATTCAGGATCTTCCGCCATCCAATGCATGACGCTAAAACGACGGATGCGGTCGAAATTGAGGTTCCCCAACCGGGTCAAAACTCCCCGTAGTTTGCCCGTAGTTTGCCCGTAGTTCCCCGTAGTCTCCCGTAGTTTCCTCATCGTGTTCCCGTACACGATTCTCGTTCTCTCTCCGGAGAGACAGTCTCGGTCTCGATGGCTATACTGAGGACACGAAACATCAATGCAGACACAACGAAGCACAACAACCAACTACTCACGATACACTCAGTCAACCGACTCACTGACATCCATCACATCCAGAAGGAGCACGGTCATGCTTTACAAGAACACTCAACCCCACCACGGCCAGCTCAATGGCAGCATCCACACCCATCTGGATTGCTACGATGGTATCACCCACCGACAGGCGGAGGATCCGACCATTCACGCGCACGTGCATGAGTTCACCGACATCACGTCCAAGAACACCATCGCGGCGGACAAGAACGCTCAGGTTCGCGTGAGCTGGAGCATGTTTGGGGACCTGAACCCCTTCATCATGGGGACGTGGCACGTCAGTGCCACCCTGGAGTCGCTGCAGCCCGGCACGAAGGAGCAAATTACGCTGACCCCCGACACGACGATTGTCCTGACCCCTCGGCATGGCCCGGTTGACTACGCTGCGTGGGTGAAGATCCCGGCCAATACCGTCACGTTCGACGACGATGAAGTGAGTAAGTCATACCATCTGGTTGTGACTGTAACCTACACCGCGCCCCGCATTCCGGTGGTTCCACTGACCAGTGGTGTTGAAGCTCTGTCCTTCCAGTCGAACTTCGCCCTGATTGCCCCGATAACCTATCAGAAGGCCACGGGTCTTCCCGATCTAGAGACCGACTGCGTAGACGGCCCGGAGCTTCAGTTTTACATCGTGACGTGAGGGATGTTCAGAATCGGAGATGTCGGTATAACGGAAAAGCTCGATTGACACTGACCACATCAGGCCAGTATCAATCGAGCTTTATTGTGTGCTAACAACACATGCCGGGACACTTCGCTTCGCTCTGCGTGACATGCATGACAGGAGGATATTTTGCTCTATTGCTGCAAGAAATGCTATAGCTAAGTTTCTTCACTCGGCAGGGGCAACTCGGCGATCACCCGTGTACCACTTCCCTGCACCGATTCGATGGTGAGTGTCCCGCCGATGAGTTGTACCCGCTCGTACATTCCGCTCAGCCCGCTGGTTGTCTGCGCGCCCACAGATGCTGAGACATCAAAACCCCGTCCGGAATCATCCACACACAACATCAGATGTGTCTCAGTGGCAAGCAGGCGAACCGTGGCCTCATGGATACCTGCGTAGCGGGCCACGTTGGTGAGCGACTCCTGGATAATGCGGTAGGCGACGGTTTCGATCTCGGGAGGAAAGCGGCAGCTTACCCCTTCGTGGCACAACTCAATCTGGACTCCTGTGCGTGAGGTGTAGCGCTCCAGGTACCAGGTGAGTGCGGGTATAAGCCCCTTGTCATCAAGAAGGGCGGGACGAAGATCGAGCGAGAGGGCGCGAACCCGCCCTGTCAGATCATTGATCGTCGTCTGGGCACTATCGAGGGTTGCGGCAAGAGATGCGGGAGCGCCGGCCGCAGCGACGGCAAGGGTGAGCTTGAGACCTGTAAGAACCTGACCCACCTCATCGTGCAACTCACAGGCAATATTGCGTCGTTCGCGCTCGTGGGCTTCTAGCAGGCGGCGCGAGAGATGCTGAAGTTGCTGAGCAGACGCCCGTAGTTCGGCTTCGGCTTGGGTGCGCTCCGTAATGTCGCGGACGATCCCCTCAAGCGTCAGCGGGTTCCCCTCTTCATCATTAACCTTCCAACTGTATAGTTCCGCACAGCGAGGCGTGCCATCCCTATGGTTCCAGTGCAGAATGAGCGGTCGCGTAGAGATGTCAACGGAGGGGCTAAAAAATGCATCCTTAGCCATAGGTTTGTCCTCAGGCGTAAGCAATCGCACGCTGAGTTCCGGGTCGTTGTAGAAGACTTCGCGGGGGTAGCCCGTTAACTGCTCAACAATGGGACTGATGTATTCCAATGTAATATCCGGTGTGAACCTGTAGCGAAAAATCATGTCGTGGGCATACTCGGCGAGCAAATGCAACCGCGTCTTGTTCTCATGCAGAGTCGCTTCTGCTTGCTTTCGTGCCGTAATGTCACGATTGACCAAGATGATACCGGCCACTCGGCCATCGTCGTTCGTAAACGTACGTATGGTGCAATCGATGAAGATCTCGCGACCATCACGGGTGCGCTGAACAACCTCACCCCGCCACGTCCCCGTGGTCATAATGATGTCCATGTTGGGCATCGCACTTACGCCACCAATGTAGCGGACGACGGGAATAATATCCAAGACTGGACGCCCAATTACCTCGAAACGTAACCAGCCATAAATTTGCTCAGCTGCTCGGTTCCAGTGCTGGATTTGCATGGCCCTGCTGATCACAAAAACGGCATCATTTACTGCATCAAACGCATGCGCTGTTGCGGCGGAGAGCTGGGAGCTGAAAGATTTATTATCGGCGTACAACTGCTCCAGAGTTTGCATGCTCTCGGGTTCCATGGCCTCTGACGAGAAGTAGTTCATAGCATTTCACTTTCTGCACCGCAACAGCGTCATCGTACAGCCGGTGCTATCCTCGTCCGCATATTGTATACCATCACTGTATCCCAACTCGGAAACAGTACCACGGCAGGGCGGATGTGAACATAGCCGATAGCCGATAGCCGATAGCCGGACACCCATGTCCATTTTCATCGGGCGTTGTGCGCGAATCACGTGGTGGTCTGATGGCTAAAGATATTGTTCCCTGAACGAAAGTGGCGGTTTTACCACTCGCGGTAATCTCGCGCATGTAGTAAAATGCTAGTTATTGCACAAAGAACTCCATAGCCGCACAGCTTGCAACGAAGCAGGGACGCAAGACGATGATGTTCTTGTCCCCTGTTTTTTTTTGTAGTACGCTCGTGCGAACTTCTGGTTGTTTCCCTCCCCCGATACGGGTTGTGAAGGGGTCGTCTGTCCATGGAAACACACGCCTACGATACGTTAGTTGTTGGCGCTGGTATCAGCGGAATGCAGGCCGCCTTGGATCTTGCCGATAAGGGCTACCGGGTATTGGTTGTTGAGCGTCAGGCCAGCGTCGGCGGTACCATGGTCAAGCTCGACAAGACCTTTCCCACCAACGATTGCGCGATCTGTATTGCCGCTCCTAAGATGGTTGAGTTGGCTCGCCACCCCAATATTACGCTGATGACCAATGCCCGCGTCGAGCGGGTGAGCGGCTCGGTCGGTCACTTTGAGGTGGCGATTTGGCGTCAGACAACCTATGTTGACCCGGTAACATGTAAGGGCTGCGGCGACTGTGCCCGCGTCTGTCCTGTTGAGGTTGATGACGAATTCAACTCGGGACTATCCAAGCGCAAAGCGGTCTATCTCCAGTTCCCCCAGGCGGTACCGGCGATCTACACAATTGATTATGCCCACTGCGTTGGCTGTGGTGCCTGCGACCGTATCTGTGAGGTGGGCGCAATTTCGTTCCTGAAGCGATCTCAGGCGATCACCGTCACGGTGGGCAGTATGATTGTGGCGACGGGATTTGAGGTACTGGAGCCAACCGAACTACGTCGGGAGTATGGCTACGGACGCTTTACCAACGTCCTCACGGCACTCCAGTACGAGCGAATCATCTCGGCATCCGGGCCTACCGATGGCAAGATTACCCGTCCTTCCGACGGCCACAAGCCCGCACGGATAGCCTGGATCCAGTGTGTCGGATCGCGCAGCCTCAAGGGTGGCTACCCCTACTGCTCGAAGATCTGCTGCATGTATGCCACGAAAGAGGCGCTGATCACGCTTGAACACGCCCCCGGTACGCAGGCGACGATCTTCTATATGGATCTGCGGGCCTACGGCAAAGATTTTCAGCAGTACTACCGCAGGGCCACCGACCACGGGGTGCGCTATGTGCGCGGTCGTCCTGCCTCGGTTACGGAGAACCCGGATAAGAGCCTGACGATCACGTATGAAGATACGCTGACTGGCGAGGTGCATTCCGAGCAGTTTGACATGCTGGTTCTCTCAACGGCGGTAGTCCCTTCGCCCGACAATCGTCGGCTCGCTCAGGCTGCGGGCATCGCGGTTGACGAACACGGATTCTTTGTCTCGCAGGATGAACTGCTCGCCCCGCTCCAATCTACCCGCGAGGGTATTTTCCTGGCGGGCGGTGCCCAGGGGCCGAACGACATCCCCGATAGCGTAGCCCAGGCATGCGGTGCAGCGGGTCTGGCCGCGATCCCGATCAGCATGCGTAAGCGGGCTGCCGAGCCGGAGCCGCTCCCTGAGCGTGATGTGACTGCGGACGAATCGCGGGCCGGGGTGTTTGTCTGCGGCTGCGGTAAGAATATCGCGGGCTACCTCGATATATCCGCCGTCGCTAATTTCGCGGGCACCCTGCCCGGTGTGGCCGTCGCTGAAACCTGCACGTTCGCCTGCTCGGAGGACTCGCAGCGCCGGATTAGGGCAGCGGTTACGGAACACGGCCTGAACCGGGTGGTGGTGGCGGCATGTTCGCCGATCACTCACGGGCCAGTATTTCAGCAGACGATCACCGAGGTCGGGCTTAATTCCGGCCTCTTTGAGATGGCGAATATCCGTAATCAGTGTTCGTGGGTTCACTCCCAGTCGGCAGATCATGGCCCAGCGACAGCGAAGGCCGAGGATCTGGTGCGAATGGCGGTGGCCCGCGCTGATAAGCTCACATCTCTGCCCGCCCAGACGGTCGAGGTGACGCCGAGCTGTCTGGTGATTGGCGGTGGTGTCGCAGGAATGACGGCGGCGGTAACTCTGGCCGATATGGGGATTACAACCTATTTGGTTGAGCGTGAAAGCGGGTTGGGCGGCAAGCTCAACACGCTGTCAACCCTGGCCCCCAGCGACATCTCGGCGGGTGAAGTACGTGAGCAATTGGTGCGCTCTGTCCTCCAGCGCCCTCGGATCAAAGTCTTTCTCAGCGCCGAGGTGAGCGAGGTTGAGGGCTACGTGGGCAACTTCCGAGTCACGCTCGATGAGGGCGTGGGCGGCGCGATAACGCAACTCCAGGTTGGCACAATGATTGTGGCCACTGGCTACCGTGAGGTTGATCTGCGCGGACGGTACGGCTACGGCAACGATCCTCGGGTGATCACGCAGCTAGAACTTGAGCGCCGCCTACGCGACGGGACACTCGGCTCACCGCGATCTATCGTCATGGTGAACTGTGCCGGATCAATGGACGAGACCAATCCGGCATGCTGCCGAATTGGCTGTACAATCTCGGTGAAGAATGCGCGCATGCTGCGTCGATCCGCCCCCGAGGCGGGTATTTTTATGCTCTATCAGGAAATGCGCGTGTACGGCAAGGGGCAGGAAGAGTACTTCACGCAGATGCTTGAAGAGGTGCAGCCCTTCCGTATCCGCTACGATAGTACCCGTCCGCCTGAGGTACGTGTACGTGGTCGAGGGTTGACGGTTTCGGTCTACGATACGCTGCTGCGCGAAGATCTGAACATCGAAGCTGATCTGATCGTACTGACGGCAGCCCTCCAGGGTGACGCCCAGACGCCTCGGCTCAAGCAGATGCTCAAAGTTTCGACGGACGAACAGGATTTCTATAACGAAGCCCACGCCAAAATCCGCCCGCTCGACTTCACCACCGACGGGGTTTATCTCTGTGGAGCCGATCATTATCCGCGCACCATCCCCGACACCATCGCCCAGGCAGCCGGTGCCGCGTCGCGTGCAGCTATTCCGCTGCTGCGCGGTCGTGTCACCGTCGAGCCAATTGTTGCCGAAGTGAACCCCGCCGCGTGTACAGGCTGCGGTGATTGTGCGCCGCTCTGTCCGTATGGAGCGATGGAGATGGACATCACACGCGGCATTGTCAATATCGCCGAGGTGCTGTGCAAAGGCTGCGGAACCTGCGTCGCCGCATGTCCGTCGGGTGCGCTCCAGCAGCGCGGCTTCAGCGATGGGCAGGTACTGGCGATGATCGAGTCGGCATGGCCACAATGATGAGGGAGTGGGGGAAACGGATTAATGGACACGACGTTCGAGCCAAAAATCCTAGGTATGCTCTGTAGCTGGTGCGCCTACGCGGGTGCCGATACGGCTGGGGTGAGCCGTGCGCAGTACCCGCCAAATATCCGCATTGTGCGCGTGATGTGCAGCGGTCGGATTGACCCGCTCTTTATCGCTCGCGCCTTTGAGAACGGGGCCGACGGCGTGCTGGTGGCTGGCTGCCATTCAGGCGACTGTCATTACATCTCGGGGAATGACTACGCAAATGATCGCATTACATCATTTGGTAGTCTGCTCGACTTTTTCGGCATTGACCAGCGGCGGCTCAAACTGGCCTGGGTTTCCGCATCAGAGGGGACACGCTTCGCTGCTGTGGTGTCTGAGATGACGGAAGAATTGCGGGCGCTTGGGCCGCTCAAGCTGAAGGTATAGCATGGCAACCCTGATTGAAGATCAGCTACGGGCGCGGGCGCGAACATTGCTGGCCGAAGGGACAGTTGACCTCTTTGTGGGCTACCGCCAGGGATCGAACCCGCTGCGGGTAGTACCCTTTGTCGCTCGCACTCCTGCCGAGGCCGAGCGGCTGGTCTGGAATGTGGTCTGTGTCCCGAACCTCGCCGGGACCCTGCTGAAGCATGCTGGTCGGCGGGTGGGCGTTACCTTGAAGGGTTGCGATGTACGCTCGGTGGTTCAGTTGATCACGCAGCACCAGCTTGAGCGTGAACGCCTGCACATTATCGGCGTCACCTGCCGGGGAATGGCAGATACCGACCAACTTGCGGCTATCGCCGAAGGGCCGGTGAGTGACATCACGGAGGATGGCGACGAGTTGCTGCTCAGTGTCGGTGCAGAGATGAGTCGTCACCCACAAGATAATCTATTTCTGGCGAAGTGTGCGATCTGTACAAGCCAAACCCCTGAGCTGTACGATGAACTGGTGGGAGGGGCCGTACCTGTTGCTCCTGTCGCCGATCGCCGTGCCGGGGTCCATTTTCTTGATGCGCTCGACGCACCTGGTCGGTTGGCCTTCTGGAGCGAGCAGTTGAGCAAATGCACGCTCTGCTACGCATGTCAGGCGGTCTGCCCGCTCTGCTACTGCAAACAATGTCCGATCACCCTTCCGCGTGACGATCCGCGAAAGCAGGCTCGTGAACTAACAAGTGTATTCTCCTATCACATGATGCGTGCCTCGCACCTAACCGGGCGCTGCACCGGCTGTGATGAGTGTGAGCGGGTCTGCCCCGAGAATATTCCGCTCAGTCTGATCTGCCGGAAGATCGAGCAGGATGGGAGTTCACGATGACGATCACCATGCGTGCGGGTGGCGAACCTAATGAGCTGTTGCGGAAGGTCGAGGCACTGAGCAGTCAGAACTTGGCCGATTGCTATCAATGCGGAACGTGTGCGGCCAGTTGCCCGTTGTGCAGTTCGATGGATCTGCTGCCGGATACGCTCATCCTGCATTTACGCTTTGGAATGCCGGGAGTCCTCGACCGACGCACTTTCTGGGTCTGCGTGGGCTGTGATGGCTGTGTTGAACACTGTCCGCGTGCGATAGATGTCTCCAAAGTGATGGCGGCTCTGCGCCAGATCAGCATCCAGGAGTCCGGTGATCATCTCCTGGTGGCGCACCTGCCTGATGCATCTCTACAGAAGCTGCCGGCCATCGCATTGGTCGCCAGTATGCGCCGACATATGGGGTAGGGCTAAGGTGAACATAGCCGATAGCCGATAGCCGATAGCCGATAGCCGATAGCCGATAGCCGATAATACGACAGTTGTAAATATCTTCACAGAAAGGCTCCCGCCGATCACCCCCCCTAACCCCCCCGCACGCGGGGGGGAACCAATGCATTATTCCCCCCCGCGTGCGGGGGGGCTAGGGGGGGTAATCCAAACGCCAACTGTCGTAATAGCCGATAGCCGATAGCCGGACATCAGTGACCATTTTCATCGGGTGTTGTACACGAATCGCATGGACGGCTGAGATGACAGAAAGATAAGCATGCAGATAGCCTACTATCCCGGATGTACAATCAAGGCATCGGCGCACCAGCACGAGGATGCGGCGCTGGCGGTATTGCGTGCGCTCGGTGTCGAGTTGCGTGAGATGGATGAGTGGAACTGCTGCGGCGTCGTTCACTCACTCACCAGCGACAACCTGATCCGCCATATGGCCCCGGTACGGGTTTTCACGCGGCTGCGCGAACAGGGCGCGAACGAAGTAGCGACCCTCTGTGATATGTGTTTCAACACGCTGGCGCGGGCCAATCTGCACGCACGCCAGCAACCGGAACAGATTGTGGCGATGAGCGTCACCAGCGGGGGCGAACTGAGCTACGACGGCGAGGCCAGCATCCAGCATATGCTCCAAATCTTGCGCGACCGGGTGGGCTTTGCGAAGATTCGGGCGCGGGTGCGCCGCCCGCTGCGCGGACTGAGCGTTTACCCTTACTATGGCTGCAAACTGCTGCGACCCGCCGAGGTTGGGATTGATGACCCCGAGACACCGGCGGTGCTGCGCGACCTAATGCACGCCTTAGGCGCAACGGTGGTTGAGGGTTCGCTCCAAACCCAGTGCTGCGGAGCCTACCACGTGGTTGATCATGACGAGATTGTGGCCGAACGAGTGGCGGTGACGAGCGAACAAGCCAGTGCGGGCGGGGCGGAGGCGATTGTTCTCTCCTGCCCACTTTGCCACTATAATTTCGACACACTCCAGCCCGCATCTCATACACCGCTGCCGGTCTTCTACTACACCCAGCTTATGGGCATTGCCTTCGGGTTGGAGCCGAGCCAGCTTGGTTTGGAAGAGCATCAGATTGCGCTGTTACCGCTGCTTCAGCAGCATAACCTGGTTAACGCGAAAGGACATCTGTCATGACGGAGCAGGCCGCACTCATTAGCATGCAACTGATGGGGAAGGACTACCGGGTGCCCAGCGGGCTGACGATCATGGCGGCGATTGAATACGCCGGGTATAAGCTGGTGCGCGGGGCGGGCTGCCGGGGCGGTTTCTGCGGCGCATGTCCGACGCTTTACCGCCGCGATGATAGCCACCGCATCTTCACCGCTCTGGCCTGCCAGACACTGGTTGAGGACGGGATGTGTCTGGTTCAGATGCCCTTTGTGCCGCTGATGACCAAACCCTACGAGCTACAGACGATCACGCCGCGCCCCAATACACTCCTCCAGCATTTCCCTGAGATTGCCGGGTGTGTTGCCTGCAATACGTGTACCCGTGCCTGTCCGCAGGGTTTACATGTGATGGATTATATTCAGGCTGCCTTGCGTGGCGATACCAAACGCACAGCGATGCTGTCGTTTGATTGTATTTCGTGTGGAATCTGCTCCAGCCGCTGCCCTGCCGACATTAAGCATTACGCAGTGGGTCTGCTGGCTCGGCGCATTTACGGCAAGTTTGTGACACCCGCTGCGCCTGATTTGTCGGCACGGGTCGCCGAGTTAGAAGCGGGAGACTACCAGGGCGTACTTGACGAACTGGTGGGCATGTCTCCTGCCGAGCTGCGGGTGCGCTACGAGCAGCGCAGCTTCGAGGCTGTTGCCGACGGGGGCGAGACTCATAGCGCCACGAAGCGCTACAACTCGCCGGTTGACCCAGTTGACTTTCAGGATGAGATCGAGATAGAGAAATAATCATGGAGTTGAGCGACGGCTACCCCGAATCGATGCGCGAAAGTATCGCGTTGGTGGAGCGCACCCGCCCTGACCGGCTGGGCTGCACCTTTCCGGCCATGAGTCTGGATGAGCGCAAAATCCTCCTGACCCATTTTCACCCCGACTACAAGGCTGATGCGAAGCGTCCGCTACTCTTTGGGCCGAGTAAGGGCATGCCACTCAACCACGAGCTGGCTGATCTGTTTGAGGCTCGCCCGCTTATCCGCTCCAACCTGAACCTAAACAATGTCGACTCCGACCTCGATCTGCTGGTGATCGGTGGCGGCGGCGCGGGTACGGTTGCTGCGATTTGGGCGGTGAAGGAAGGACTCGACCCCAGCCGAGTCATGATCGCCACCAAACTGCGTCACGGCGATTCAAACTCGACAATGGCCCAGGGTGGCATCCAAGCTGCCGACCGACCACAGGACTCGCCCGTTCACCACTATCTGGACGTGATGGGCGGCGGGCACTTCACCAATCGGCCTGAGCTAGTGAGGGCTTTGGTGGAGGATGCGCCGCTGATCATCCAGTGGCACGAGCGCATGGGGGTGATGTACGACAAAGATAATCAGGGCCACTTTGTCGAAAACCCCGGCGGCGGTACCTCGCGCAACCGCATGCACTCGGCGCGTGACTACACCGGCCTAGAGATTATGCGCGTTCTGCGTGATGAGGCCCGCAACCTGGGTGTCCCGGTGGTCGAGTTTTCACCCGCGATTGAGCTGCTCTGCGATGAGCAGGGCCGGGTCGCCGGCGCCGTGCTGATCAACCTTGAGACCAAGCGTTACCACATTGTGCGGGCCAAGACGACGATCATCACCACGGGAGGGCTGGGCCGCCTGCACATGCAGCAGTACCCAACCACCAACCACTACGGCGCAACGGCTGACGGGCTGGTGCTGGCCTACCGGGTTGGTGCCGAACTGGTTGACCTCGATGCCGTCCAGTACCACCCGACCGGCGCGGCTTTTCCGGCCCAAATGGCGGGACTGCTGATCACCGAGAAGGTGCGTGGTCTGGGTGCCCAACCTGTGAACTGTGTCGGTGAGCAGTTTGTTTTTCCGCTGGAACCGCGTGACGTGGAGGCATCGGCCTTCATCCGCGAGTGCAGTGAGCGCGGGATGGGTGTGGATACCATGCACGGCATCAGCGGTGTCTGGCTCGACTCCCCGATGGTAGATCTCATCCACGGGCCGGGAACAATCCGCGCCGCCCTACCCGCCATGTTCCGCATGTACACGCGCTTCGGGATTGATATGACCCGCGACCCCATTCTGGTCTACCCCACGCTGCATTACCAGAATGGCGGCATCGCGACCGATGAGAACGGAGCAACCAGCGTGCCGGGGCTTTACGCCGCTGGCGAGGTGATGGGCGGGGTTCACGGCAAGAACCGGCTGATGGGCAATTCGCTGCTTGACTTTAACGTTTTTGGGCGGCGGGCCGGAATTGCTGCGGCGAACTATGCCAAGGCCAGATACGTACCCGCTCGTCTCAGCCTAGCCCACGTAGACGCCTACGAAACCATGCTGCGTGAGGCCAACATCGAGACAACCCGCACCGCCCCGCGCATCCTGCCCGACTACCGTGGCAAAGAGGCGCTGGAGCGGTATTTGGATATTCCGTTGTAGAACGGGAAGATCTATGCACATGATCCTGATAGACGAGCGCTGGTGTAAAGGCTGTAAGCTCTGCACCGTCAACTGCCCAACGCGGGCGCTGCATATGGCTGAGCGATTCACTAAGCGCGGTATCCACCCGCCTGAGTTGGCGCAGAACGGGCGCTGTAATGGCTGTCGGCTGTGCGAGTTGCTCTGCCCCGATTTCGCAATCACGGTGATGGAGGGTGTTGGTGTCCACCTATAGAGAGCGTATCCGCCAGGCGCTAGGCGGCAAAGTTCAGTTTGTGCAGGGCGACGATGCGTGCGCCTATGGGGCCATCCTCGCCGGCTGTACCTTCTTCGCCGGCTACCCAATCACCCCGGCGACCGAGGTTGCCGAGCGGATGTCCGAGATTCTTCCCAAGCTTGGCGGCTGCTACATCCAGATGGAGGATGAGATCGCCAGTATTGGGGCGATCATCGGCGCAAGCTGGACGGGTGCCAAAACGATGACCGCCACCTCTGGCCCCGGTTTCTCGCTGATGCAGGAGAATCTCGGCTACGCAATCATGACCGAGACACCATGTGTGATCATCAATGTGCAGCGCTCCGGCCCCTCAACGGGACAACCCACCCTCGCAGCCTACGGCGACATGATGCAGGCTCGCTGGGGGACCCACGGCGATCACGAGATCATCATGCTCTGTCCCTCGAATGTGCAGGAGACTCTAGATCTGACGATTGTGGCCTTCAATCTGGCCGAACGTTACCGTACTCCGGTGCTGCTCTTTATTGATGGCGAACTGGGCCACATGCGCGAGCGACTGGTTATCCCCGACGATACTGAATTTGAGCTGTGTGATCGTGTTCGCGCCACAAGCCCGGTGGGCTACAAACCTTTCCAGGCTGGCGAGAGTTTGGTTCCCGCCTTCGCGCCCTTCGGATCCGGCTACCGCACCTACGTCACCGGGCTGACCCATAACGAGCAGGGGCTACCCCGTACCTCCAGCGCACCGATTCACGACCAACTCGTGCGGCGTCTGTCAGCGAAGATCACGAACCATACCAATGACATTGTGCGCTACGAGGAGTTCTACGCCGACGACTGCGAGATTGCCATCATCGCCTACGGCATCACGGCCCGCACCTGCCACGATGTCGTTGAAGAAGGACGCCGCCGAGGAATCAAGGTGGGCATGCTGCGCCTGATCACGATCTGGCCCTTCCCGGAAGAACTCATCGCCCGCTGGTCGGCGCGTGTACACACCATGATCGTCCCAGAAATGAACCTGGGACAGATTGTTCACCCCATCCGCGAGGCGGTGGAAGGGCGCTGCACTATCAAACTGTTGGCGAAGATTGGCGGCGATCTGCATTCGCCCACTGAGCTGCTCGAAGCTCTGGAGGAGCTGCAATGTCAACCACGCTGACGCTCAAGACGGCTGCGGATCTGCGCGATACCTACCTGCGCCAAGAAATGTTCCCGACCATTTTTTGTGACGGCTGCGGTCTCGGCAATGTGCTGAACTATACGCTTTGGGCGATTGATCAGCTTGGGCTCGATCTCGACCGCACGGTTTTTGTCTCTGGGATCGGCTGTTCCTCGCGTCTCTCGGGCTATGTCAACGCCGATGGCATGCATACCACCCACGGGCGGGCTCTCTCCTTCGCCAGCGGGATCAAGGCAGCCAACCCTGAACTCACAGTGATTGTCTTCACCGGCGACGGCGACGGCGTAGGAATCGGCGGGAACCATTTTCTGCACGCGATCCGCCGCAACATGGATCTGACCGTCATCCTGGTGAACAACTTCACCTACGGCATGACCGGCGGACAGGCTGCGCCCACCACGCCCGTCGGCAGTTTCAGCACCACCACACCCTACGGCAATATTGAACACCCGGTGGACATCTGCGAACTGGCCAAGGCGATTGGTGCGCCCTACATCGCCCGCTGGCCGGTCAGCTACCCGTACCAGCCTATCAAGTCAATTGCACAGGGCATCAGCAAGCGCGGTTTCTCGCTGATCGAAATGCTGGTGCCGTGTCACACGGCCTACGGGCGACGCAATGGCCTGAAGGATCTTGACGTGATTTGGCAGTGGTACCGCGACCATGTGGTACAAATTGACGATTACGATCACATCACCCAGTTTGGCTCGCCCGAGGAGCGTGCGGCTCTGAGCGATAAAATAAAAATCGGCGTCTTCCATGATGTCGAGCGTGAGTGTTTTGATCAGCGCTGGGCCGCCCTGGTCGAGAGGGTCAAATTATGAGACAAGAGATCCGCATCTGCGGCTTTGGCGGGCAGGGTGTGATTACCGGCGCGGTCATCCTGGGCAAGGCGGCGGCGGTCTACGACGGGAAGATCGCCTGTCAGACCCAATCATACGGCCCCGAGGCGCGAGGCGGTGCGGCCAGCGCGATGGTCGTCATCTCCGATGGGCCAATTGGCTACCCCGGCGTCCATGCCGCTGATGTACTGGTTGCGATGTCGCAGGAGGCGTTTACGCGCTATTCACGTGAAGTTAATCCCGACAGTATTATTATTATTGACCCCGATACTGTTTTTAACTACGACGCCCCACAGACCATCTACTCAGTTCGCTCAACCAAAATCGCCGAGGATTTGGGCAATGTCGTCATCGCCAACATCGTGATGCTGGGCGCACTCACCGCCCTAAGCGGAGTTGTCTCAACCGATGCAATTTTGGCGGCGACACTCGCGAGTGTGCCGACCCGCTTTACGGAATTGAACCGCAGCGCCCTTGAATCCGGGATCGCCGCAGGCTTAAGCCTCAAGATCTAGCCCTCGCAAGACAAAACATGGAAAGGGCGGGCATCGGGACGTATCCCGATGCCCGCCCTTTTCATATGCCGCTCCCCGCTCACTCCACGAACACGATACGCATGGCACACACCACCCCATGAAAATGGCCACGGATGCCCGACTATCGGCTATCGGCTATCGGCTATCGGCTATTTTTACCTCAGAAGATCCCAAACACCACCGTCACCACTCAGCCCACTTCCGTGTATAATAGGAATGATTATCATTCTTATCTGTTATGACAGTGTTGTCTAACGAAAGAGGGCAGAGCCATGATGAAGCTAAGTGCCACGGGTCGTGCATGGGTCAAAGGCTTTCACATCGTCTGTACCTGCGCATGGATTGGTGCGGGTGTCTGCATGTGTCTCCTCAACTTTGTCGCCCGTCCCAACAATAGCCATGATCTCTACGTTGTGATGACCGCCCTCAAACTCATAGATGACTGGATGATCATTCCCGCCGCTCTCGGCAGCCTGTTTACCGGACTGCTCCTGAGTTGGCTCACACCGTGGGGTTTCTTCAAGTGGCGCTGGGTCGTCGTGAAGTGGGTTCTGACGATCATCATGACGATCTTCGGTATCTTCTACCTTAGCCCATGGCTTCACGAAATGGCAGATATTACTGTCACCGACCCGATAGGGGCATTCCAGAATGAGGCATTCCTAACCAACCGCTGGCTCCTCTCGATCAGCGGTGGCCCCATGTTTGTGGCAATGTTCTTCCTTGTCTTTATCTCAGTGATCAAGCCCTGGAGCGGTCGCAACAAACGCACGGCACCCTCGCGCTCTTCTGCGCAAAGCACGCCGATCAAAGAGACACCAAAATTAGAAGGCACGAATCGCTGGGGACGGGGACAGCACAGCGGGCTATCGGCTCCGATCAGCGATAGCGGCGATATTCTCCTCTCCCGACAGCAAGGCGGCGTAACGACCCAGATCAACAGCGATCACCAGCCCGTGGTCTGACGAGCTGGTGATCGGCAATCCTCTTCTATCCATGAAGGGGAGTCAAAGCTTCAGCCGACTGAAGCCTTGACTCCCCTTCACAACCGGGATAGGACTGCTATCGGTGCGTTGTTCGTCGGCTGCTAATCTTGTGGTGCGGATGTATCCGAATTGGTATTGAACTCGAAGAAGTAGTAGATCGGACACACACCCACAGCACCGGTTATGAGCATGATCGTGCCAAGGATGCCTGCGATGATCTGTCCCGCACCGCCCAGGATGCCAAAGGCGAACATAAAGAGGAACACGCCCAGCAATAGACGAACGGCCCGGTCGAGCATTCCCGTGTTGAACAGACTTCTCATGACAGATCTCCGTTTCCTATACGTATAGGGTGATACACTTGTCTCTATTCCTTTGATGCAACCATCAAGGAAAGAGTTACCGTCAAGACACAAAAATCCGCTTCTCGGATCTGGTGTACATAAACATAACCGCTCGCGTCCGGCTATCGGCTATCGGCTATCGGCTATCGGCTATCGGCTATCGGCTATCGGCTATCGGCTATCGGCTATCGGCTATCGGCTATCGGCTATCGGCTATCGGCTATCGGCTATCGGCTATTTTCATGTTAGCCTCGGCGTACCTGCCTGCACCATGTACGTTATCATCGCAATCAGTCCTTTGAGGTTCACTGGCTTGGTCAGGTATTCGTTTGCTCCAACTGCCAAACATCGCTCGCGGTCGCCCGGCATCGTGAGTGCCGTCAGCGCAATGATCGGCGTATTCACATGGTCGGGCATTGCCCGCAGACGTCGGATGGCCTCGATACCATCCATTCTGGGCATCTGAATGTCCATGAGAATCACGGCAGGTCTTACCTCGCTGGCCTGGGTGATGGCCTCGTATCCATCATACGCGACAAACATCTCATAGCCTTGCGCTTGAAGATACTCGCGTATCGCTAAAATGTTGACCTCGTTGTCTTCAGCAAGCAGGATGCGTACGCCCTGTGCATGTGCTAAGGGCAATCTCTCTCTCTCGACTGTGTCCAGAGGTAACGGCCCGTCCTCATTGCTAGTTGTCACGATAGCGTACGGCGAATGAGAAGGAAGGGCAAGCGTAAATCGGCTGCCGTGGGCAGGCTCACTCTCGACCGTAACACTGCCTCCGTGAAGTTCGGCGAGGCGGCGCACCAGTGATAATCCGAGCCCGGTACCTTCGTGATTCCGACTCAGACGCGAGTCCAGTTGGCGGAAGGGCTGGAAGAGCCGAGAGAAATCCTCGGGTGCGATGCCGATGCCGGTGTCTTCTATCGCGAAATAGACAACATCCGCCTCGACATTGACATGGACATCAAGGCGTACCTGTCCCATAGCTGGTGTAAACTTAACCGCGTTATTCAATAGATTAACGAGTATTTGTTTCAGGCGTTTGGCATCAACATCTATCTCGGCCATCTCGTCGTTTATGGTGAAGTTGAGCTGAATCTGTTTCTTGTGCGCGATCTCGCGCACAAACATAAGGCTGGCCTGACACATATCAGCAATACTGATGGGCTCGATTTGAAGATCCAACCGACCGGCCTCTATTTTGGAAAGATCAAGAATGTCGTTGATCAACGTGAGCAAATGCTGTCCGCTCATCTCAATATTGCGGAGTGCCGATTGCTGACTCTCGTTCACCGGGCCGTGAATTTCATCCTGGAGTACCTCACTAAAGACGAGAATGGCATTGAGCGGCGTGCGCAACTCATGGCTCATATTGGCCAGAAACTCATCCTTCGCCCGCGATGCCCGGGCGAGTTCGGCATTGGCCAGACGCAGCACATCCTCGGTCTTTTTCTCGATGGTAATGTCGCGCATGGTAGTGAGGTAATGTGGACGGCCCAGAATCCGGAGTCCGAACACACGCACCCCCACATCACAGAATTCTCCATTTGATCGGGTGAGCCGGAGTTCAACGGCAGCAAAGTTTGTATTTGCCTGAAGATGCTGGGCAATGGCAGTTGCGAGTTGCCCAACCTGCGACGGTGCAACGATCCCATTTACATCAAGGGTTCGACCAACGACCTTCTCACTTGGATAACCGGTGAGCAGAGAAAACGCACGGTTCATCTGGACAACGGTACCCGTCACATCGAGTAAGACGACCGGATCCGGCGACTCTTCAAAGAGCAGGCGATTCTGCTCCTCGCTTTCGCGCAGTGCATCCTCCGCTTTCTTGCGCTCGGTGTTATCAAACACCGCAGAGCGACTCATCAGGTAGGTGCCTTCATCATTGTAGACCGCAGTCGCACTGATCAGGATGGGGATGCGAGTGCCATCCTTGTGGAGCAGATCATATTCTAAATTGCGCATCCAGCCCAGTTGCTTGAAGGCCATAAACTGGCCTGGAAATGCCACCTGACTCGATGGGGAGAGAAAATCGGTGAACGGACGCCCGATCAATTCATCGTAGGTGTATCCCATCCAACTCAACTGGGTCTGATTGACCATGATCACGATACCGTCGCTATTGAGCGAGTGATACCCAATCGGCGCTTGCTCGTAGAGGTCAAGAACCTCGGCCGTACGCTGCTGAATCCGTTCTTCCAGCGTCCGGTTCAGATCTAGGAGTGCTTGTTCGGCGTGCTTACCCTGGGCAATATCCAAGTGTGTGCCGGTTACATAGATCGGATTACCGCTGGCATCCCACTCAACAACCTTGCCGTGATCAATCACCCAGATCCATGCGCCATTTTTATGGCGCATACGCACTTCGCACTCATAAAAGTCGTTCTCGCCGGCAAAGTGTCGCTCCGCAAGCGTGATCAATTGCTGGAAGTCATCCGGATGGTATAGATTTGTCCACGTCTGGTAGCTCATCGGCTCAAGCTCAGCCAGAGTGTATCCAACCATGTCGGCCCAACGCTCGTTAACAATGATACAATCCGTTGATATATACCAGTCCCACGTGCCTAAGTTAGCGCCTTTGAGCGCCAATTCCATGCGTATCTGGCTTTCACGTAGTTGATAGACCGCTTGCTTACGCTCAGTGATGTTAGTAGCAACCCCATGCCAAAAGATGCTGCCATCATCTTCCATGACCGGCATCGAGTAGCCTTCAATCCAGATATCACCCTTGGTAGGGTGATGATACTGATATTCATTGCGCCAAGGCTGGAGGGTACGCGCCGACGTGGTGACGGCCTCGATCAAATGGGCAACCTGATCGGGCGGCACTCGTGCGATCAGAGCGTCAATATTTTCTCTCACATCAGCGATAGACAGCCCGTAAAGATCTTCAAATGCATGACTGGCATAGGGGATGCTCAACCTTCCATCTGGACGGAGCAAGAAGGTGCAGATCGCCCCAGGAATGGATGCGATAACATGGGCAAAACGGCTCTGTTCCTCCTGCTGACGCCTCGTGATATCATGAATAATACAGAGGAGCAGTGGTGGTACGGGAAGCGTGATGGGAGATGCCACAATCTCCACAGTGCGCGCGTCACCGCTAGCGATGGTATGGATCACCTCGAAACGATCCTGCGTTTTCTCTAATGCCAACTGGCATGCGTCCATCACATGCGCGGATGCGAGCGTACCAAGATCCTGCAAGTGCATTGCGCACAATATTTCGCGGGGATAGCCGTAGAAACGTAGCGCCGACTGATTTGCCATACGGATCAATCCGCTGGACGGATCGACGAGCAGCATAACAGCGGCATGCCCTTCGAGCATCGCACGAAAACACTCTTCCACACAATTGGGATGTTTCCCGCTACCAATCATGGATTGCTCCCTTCCGACCACGGTTGATATAGTGCAGTTCTACATTGATATGGTGGTCGATCAGGCGCAGTCGCTCGTGACCGAATCGCATGACTGACCGATAGCAATCCCATTGGCGTTGTTGAGACGAGTCGCGGCTTTTGCCGACAGAGCCGCCTAACGATCTAAGATAACGATGAATACAGATATTATATCATACGCACATTCATTCATGGCAGCTCACAGGACATAAGGCTGCTATAATGCGGTAGTATTCCAGCAATAAGGTTGTTGGGTATGTAGAAAGTAGCAAGACAAGAGGGCATCATGACTGATTCACCAACAGAACGACTACCATCACCCCAGTCCCCGAGTGACGATCTCTTTCTTGGTGAGACGACAGGCGTGGTGTTCGTTTTTTACCACACCCATGGCTTTATTCACACCGAACACTTTGGTTCGATCTTCGTCCACGAATCGGGGCTCGCTAAAGGTACTCGTCGGCTGGAGCCAGGGCAACGTGTCTCCGCACGTATCCTTCAAGGGGTGCGTGGACGCTACGCACACGATGTACAGATTCTCACTAATGGCATAGTCACCGCATCGGGGGAGACTTCCCCCGATCCGTTTGCCCACCCGCCGTCCAGAAAAATGATCGCACATATTGCCAACCGACTCCGCGAACGTAACCCCAACGCCATCATCCAGATCGGTCGGCTGTACCAGCACTTCGGCTCCGACATTATAGGGGAAATTGTCGCCGAGACGGAACACATTGAGGCAGAAGGTGGCATGCTTCTCCCTGATGGCTCACGTCGGCGGACACCGGGAGGTGTGTTTTTCCTTCAGGCGCGGAAACGTCTCGCCCCCGGCGAATGGGAACGTATTTTCCCCCAGAAATCCTGGAAGGAACAGCGCAAGCAGAACAAAACAACCCCAGAGTCGGCAGCAACCATACAGAAGCCATCTACACCCACTCCTGCCATTGTTACATGGGAGACACGTGGGTCACTGATTGACGAGGCGAGAGCAGGTCAAGGGAGAGCGACATCTGTGAAAGTAACTGTGATAGGTAGGCCAACGTCCGTGGTCGAGCGAGGTAACACCGTGATCCTCATGCTCACCTACAGCGGCCCACTACCGTCTCTGCCCAAGGGCGTCCCGACTCCGACGGTTGTCCCAACCACGACCTACACGGTCTATGTGGCAGCGAAGCAATGGCGTGGTGTGGCTGAGGCGATAAAGAACCCAGAGGATGTGCTGATCATCGAGGGAGCGCAGACATGGGATGCGGAGCAGCAGGCCATTGCGGTCTACACTACGAAGATTGCAACCAAACTGCAGCAGCGCGCCAAGCGACCGGCTCCGCCAACCGAGCCAACGACTCCGGCATAGATCAATCCTCATGTAGGTGATGATAGGAAGAACTGTACCGATAACTTAACTTTTCGGCACAGTTCTTGACATGATGTGCTATCTTAACGGTAGAGTTGGGGGTTGTATCCCGTCAAAAACTCTACCGTTAACCCAATTCTTCCGATAAGTCACCACAGAACCATGGATATTGATGTCACCATCACAACCTGGGAACACGCATTGACGTGCGATAGCGGACGCGCCGCCACAACCGTGCAGCAATACGTGCGCGATGTCCGCCGCTTTGCCTTATGGCTCCAATCCTATGCGCCCGGTAGTAGTATTGCCGACCTTACCCCTGGCGATGTGCGTGCGTACCGCGATACCGTTCTGTCGAGCGGTCGTGCGCCAAGTACGATTAATCGTGCGCTGGTGAGTCTGACTCTCTTCTGTGACCATGCGGGGCGACAGGGCGACAACCCGGTGCGGCGAGTTGACCCCGTCAATGAGGTAGCCCAGGCTCCCCAGGCACTCACCCGTCTGGAATGGAACGCTGTCCATCGTGCTGCGGAGCAGCGTGTGCGCCGCGATCATGGACTCGCCCTCGCCCTCGTCTGCCTCATGCGCTACGCCGGTCCCCGCGTTGGGGAAGTCGCCGCCCTCCAAGTATCTGATGTCGTCATCTCGGCCCGTCGCGGCACCCTAATCATCCGTCGCGGCAAAGGCGTCACGCATCGCGAGGTGCCCCTGATTGCCGAGGCCCGTGAGCCACTCCAGATCTATCGAGAGACACGTCAGCAACTCGCTGAGCGATGGACACAGCGATTACATGTTCATGGGCAGCTTGTGCCACCATGGGCCGCCTGGCCGGACGGACACCTGTTCCTCAGTCAACGTGGCCCACTCACAGATCGCGGAATTCGGGTGATCGTCGCCCAGCTCGGCCAGACGGCAAAGCTTGATCATCCACTCAGTCCCCATCAATTGCGGCACACCTTCGCCACCGCCCTGCTCGATCCGTCAGCCTACGGTATCACCCGCCCCCCCGCCACTCTCCCCGCTGTTCAAGCACTCCTCGGCCATGCGGATATTGCCACAACCGCTGGGTACACCCGTGCCTCTGCCGCCGACCTCGCACGTATGCTCGGCGAGCCATCTGAACTCTGCTGATCCCTCAACGGCGACCCTCCTATAAGACTCGGTGAGGAGCACTATTGTGGACGTAATTGTGATCAGCGAGATGCTGCGGGGATTAGGGCTAGAGAGCCCAATCGCCAGGGAGCAGGCCCGATCCATCCTTGAGCGCCACGGGATGACCAGCCCACGCAAGACGAATATGTCCGCCGAGAAGGTTCCCGAAGTTCGCGCACTCCTCTCTACCCACGCTCTGCTCTTATGCAGTAATCCTGACTGCATCAAACTGGCCGTACCAGCCGCCGCTGGTCGTGAGATGATTGTTGTCGAAACATCCCACTGTGGAATCTGTGCGGGATCGGGCCAACGCCGGGCCGCCCTGCTGCTCGCTCGTGACATGGTGGCCGCCGGAAAACCACGCCTGCTGCTCATCGGAGGCACACCGCACCAACATCGCGAACTGGCGCAGCCTCTCGGCGAAGGCGGTGTCGAAATGCGTGCCGTTGATGGTCTCAAACGAGCGCATAGCGCAGCCGAGGCCGCTCGCCAAGCTGCATGGGCCGACATCGTCGCCATTTGGGCCGCCACACCTGTCAAGCATAAAGTCACCCAAGTCTACACCGATGCCACATCTCCCCGTGCCCTCCGCGTGATGGTAGCACGTCGCGGACTCGAGTCCCTCTGTGCCGATATTCGCACCGCACTCAGCGGCAGATAAAAACATGGCTGTCGAAAAGACAGCACGATTTTGCCACAGAAGAACACAGAAGAACACAGAAAATGTGTTCTTCTGTGTTCTTCTGTCTCTTTCTGTGGCTGCAAGGTCGTCCTACGTCCCACACTGCTCAGGTGTCCCAGAGAGAATGGGCTGTACTGGCACCCCATCAGACCAGACCCCCATGTCAAATTGGAGTTGATCAGCACGAACACCGCCGCGAATCACCTGATCGAGTGCGTGCCAGAAGTAGCGCCAATTGAGGGTGTTCTCGCTCCCCACCCCGCCCACCGACATCATCGCCATCGCGTCAGGGATGAAACTGGTATCAACCCCCACCTGAATATGGTCAGCAACAAGGGCTGGTGTCCCGTGGGAATCATTCTGCGAGCAATAGAATCGCTTTTTTTTCGAGGCAATCGCGCCAAACGGTTTCGCCCACGCCCGTTTCGCCGGCACCAAAATGTCGCCCAGCCCGTGCAGAATCGCCACCGGCACCTGGAGATCTCCGCCTGTGTCCGCAACATCCACCCGATCTTTGAATGCGCCGATCAGCCGACCAATAAGTCGAATGGGCGTCGGAATCAGCGACTCTGAGTCAGGGATAGGATTAGCTGCGATCACCTGCGTGGGCATCAGCCCAGCAGGTGCTTTGTCGTGGGCATAGGCCGACCAACTGAGAGCAAACAGTCCGCCAAGCGAATGTCCAAATACGTAGGTATCCACCGAGCAATCGGTCAGTTTTGCCCGCTCGTAGGCACCACAGACACTGGTAAGGGCATTGCTAAACCAGCCCTGCGGGCTCATGGGGAAGGGACGAAACAGTGCCTGGAGCAGAGTCTTTATCGTCTTCGGCAAGCTCTCCCCATAGCGACAGAATCCATGCTGATACGTGGGGAAGAAGACATAATATCCCTGTTGTACCAAATGGATAAGGTGACTCTGATAGATCTCTGCCGCACCCAAGCAGAATCCGTGCAGATACACGACCGCCTTGATCCGACCATCACCATCACGATACGGACGCATAGGGATATAGGAGCGGATGAAACTACCATCTTCAGCTGTCCCATCCTCACAAACACAGTAGTGTGGCGAGAGATAGTCATCGCAATAATCTGGCTTTGGCGGTTGGAACACCGTCTTCCGGCGCATGGCTCGGCTCCTCCATCTATCACAAGATCTTTACCGTTCAGACCAGAATGTGGCATCTTGACGCGCTCGACCTAAAATCTGAAACCTTGCACCTGAAACTTTGTCTAACGACAAAAGCAGATCTGTTGTTTGCGGCGCATATATCCGGAAGATGTATATTCCCTACGTCGCACCTACGTTTCCTCTTGAGACTGATGATGTTATAATCAGTGGTGCGGCTATCTCTGTCAATCGTACCACCGAAGGAGCGCTATTTCATGGCTACGTCGAAGACCCCAGTTCCCGCTGCATCCAGCGAAGGACTATCGGCCTCGTCCATCGCCGATGCAGGATCCGGCCTCATCCGCCTGGTTGTTGCCGCCATTACGCTGCCCCTGACAGCGGCAAACGCCATCAGCACCAACGTGTCCCGCCTCATCACCAGCACAACAGCGGCACTCGATGGGAAGGGATTCCCCCAGGGCAGCAACGAAATCGTAAAAGCCACCACCGATCTGGTCGGTGCCACCACCGGACTGTACGTCGCCATCCTCAATGCGGCCGTGGGCGGCCTCGACGCAGCGGTGCGGGCCATCAACACTGCAGTGACGGATTCCAGCACGCCACGCAAGTAGCACATGTTGTTTTCGGTTGCGAACACGATAAATGGCGCTCTAGAGCGCCATTTATCGTCTCCGCGACATTTCCTCGACGTTAAAACCTGAAAGGGGTGGGCAACGTGACCAAGTCACGTTGCCCACCCCTTTCAGGTACGAAATTTCTCTCTCTGCGTTACTTGAATGACAACGGCAGGAAGGTCTGCGTCGCCTGGTTCTGCAGAATGATGGTGGTGATCGTCCCGTCCTTGGCCTTATTCGTGAGCGTCACGGTATAACCGCCCGTCGCCAGCTTGCTGTAATCGAGGGTCTGAGTTGCGCCTGCGAGAATCTTGATGCCGTTATTCACGAAGATTACCTCACCACCCGTCGCTGTCAGCACAGAGATGCTAAGGTTGTACTCACCATCAGCTGCCGCTGCCAGTGCTACCGTACCCGATATCGGGGTTGCCAGTGCTGTGAATGGCCCAGCCGCGTTCACATCAGCACCGACGACCTGGATTTCCGCGCTCGTGGTCGCACCGTCGTACGCGAGGCTCAGATCAACGCTGCGAGTCTGGTTGGCCGTATACGCAACGCTCGTCCCATCAGCCGACACCGTCGCCGAATCCGCCGAGGTTGCATTCAGGGAGAGATTCGACAAGCCTACCGCAAAGTCAGGCCCGACCTGAGAGACATCAACGACCTGCGCCGTCTGCGCCAGGCCCGCATTCAAGTTCTGACCATCAAGGCCAATCTTGTACTCATCCGTCGGCACGTAGTAATTCGGCTCGCTGTAGACATCAAGGCCACCGGCAGGAGGGGCAATAAAGGCACCCGTGATCGTGTTACCGAAGACCTTCTTGGCATAGCCGATAAACTGGCCTGCCTTGTTGGTCAGCAGCAGGTGACCATGCCCATACAGACGGAAGTGGGAAGTTTTCTCCCCGGTCTGCCAGGGAGCGGTCGGCTTCTGTGCGTAGACGGAGACCGGAATCGCGCCAAAGTTCTCGCTTGTTGCCGTACCACTCCACACCCGTGGGGTGGCCGTGGTACCCAGATCGTAGCTCCAGGTATTGGCTACGGTATTCACCGCCACAAAGCGGGCCGTATCATCAGGGAAGTTGCTGTCGTACACATAGATCTTGAAGCTACCGAGGCCCAACTCATCAATCGCATAGGGCAGCAGCGAGTGTCCGGATGTGCGATCGGTGTTATAGACAAGCAGCGTAGTCAGGTCTGATGTGGCCAGATTGACTGTCGCACTCACGAGCGCAGTTTTGACCAGTGCGACCACTTGGCTCGGCGTCTTCTTCAGTGCTGCAGCACGAGCCGACGCCCCCTGGATGGGCTCCTGCAATGCCCAGAAGTAGGAGATGTTGCGGCGTGCATTAGCGAAGAGCAGGTCGTGTACCGTCGTGGCACCAGCCTGGAGTGTGGCGACACTATCGGTACCCTTGAAATACCGCAGAGCTGTGGTGGTAAACCCATCGCTGTGACCGGCACTCATGTCATCGTTCACATCCGCGAGCCAGTGCTTCGCAGCATACCGAATTCGGCAAACGGTACTCGTTGTCGAGCGGCAGACGCTGGCATCGCCAAACATGAGGCGCAGGTCAGCGAGAACGAAGTCCTTGCTGCTCTGAGCATCAATGCCCCAGTTCACGAACTGATAGCCATTTGAGCTAGGCACAAAGGGAATACTGGCGACACGCGTGGCTCCGGGAACCGGCGTGCTGGTAGCAGGAACCGGCGTGCTGGTCTTAACCGGCGTGCTGGTGGCGGTTCCGGCTGTAGGGGTGGCGGTACCAGCTGTAGGGGTGGTGGTACCATACGCATTGAGGGCAAGAGCCTGGAGCGATTGAGACGGGCTGAACGACAGTGCGAGATAGGGCACGGATAGTAACCCCAACGCAAGCGACACGACGATAGCGATACGACGATGTGAGTTCTGCATAGACATCCTCTGACTATTCAGGTATGCGCCGCCCTAATTCCTTGTTACCCACCTGAGGCATAATCCGATACCCATTGCCAGTAGATACCGCACGATAACCGTCAGGGAGTACCAATTCCTGGGATGTAACATAGACTGGTCGCTTCCGCTGGATTGCGGTAACGACCAACGGAACCAATTGATCCTCGGGGACAAAAAAGCGGTTCACCACCTGCACGTCAACCCGCATACCATCAACGATTTGATAGTAGCGCATTATATCAGCATCGCCCCATGTCGCAAGATAGAGCGCATACGGCGCCGCCTCTCGCAGACGCTGCCGAGCCAAATCTGCCGGATCAGTGACAGTGCGGAGGCTGGCAATGGGCGCGTTAACAAACAGCATCATCAATGGAAGTAACGCGATCAGACGCGCAGATGTTACGGAGAATTCTCTAAAGAGCATGAATATCCCCATCCCAAGAAACACGGTCCATACGAGGTAGACCGGAAGGAACATCAGGGATGTATCAAATGCGCCATAGGTAATGAAGAAAATAGCATGCGGAATGGCCGTCAGTGCCAACCCCACCGTCAATATTCGATCGCGCCGCCAAAGCGACCAGAAGCCCCACACACCGAGAGGCAATCCAATGCCAAAAAACGCAATCGTCAGATTGGAGAGGAAGGTTAACACATGCAGCCCAGGCTCTGAGGTCAAGTTCGCGAAAAAGAGACCCTCAAACTGCCGCCCAGACATATAATCACGCAAGCTGGCAAAACTCGCTAAGTCGAGAGGATGAAAGATCGCCTGCGCATCATAGAATCCGACACTGACAAATTCCGGGTGGGAAAGCGAGCGTATCGGAAGGTAGAGTATAGGACTCAACGCAAGAATGGACACTCCCACCAATGCCAGGACGTGGCGTCTGCGTAAGACGTGCCGTTGCGGAGTGATTAATGCAATCCATGCCACTCCCGGAGCCAAGAGCATCGTGGCTGATGAGTTTGCCACCCCCAGGCAGAAGACTCCAACGGCTCCGATAAATGCAACCGGTTGTCCAAGACGCCGCCATCGCTCCAGCAAAAGAAGAACTGCCGCAAGAATCGCACCCTGAAAAGTGTAGACCTCAGCGTCAACCGAGACGGACCAGACTGATACGCTGAAAGCGAAGCAGAGTGCAGCAATGACTGCCGGTTCCCAACGACTACAGAGTTGCTGACAAATGAAGGTGAGTGCGCCAACACTAAAGCTATTGGCGAGAGCAGAAAAAAGATTCGAACGGTACCCAACATCGCCAATCGGCAACTGCTGGAACATGTGGAGCGAGAGGAGGTACGTGGGATAGCCTGGGCTGTGAGCCAAACCCAGCGTGTATGCCGCCAACGTTAGTTCGGCGCTGTCAAGCGTGAAAACCGTAGGGGCGAGGGTGAATAGGTAAACCGCACATGCCACATAGGACGCGAGAAACGCGGGACTGATCAGCACCATACCAAGCACCGCCATAGTGTCGCGGCGTTGTTGATGTGGCACAGGGACATGTGATGCCATAGGCAATCTCGCACAAGATGAGTGGCGAATGATCACGTGTTCTACGCACAAAACTCCCACTTTCCAGCAGGAAAAATGCCTTACAAGAGACCCGGGTAGTATACCATATGCACTTAAAGAAGTATACGGTATAATGTGCGTGGCTTGAGCCTATTTAGATAATTTTTGCGAATACATTACTATTTGTAACGTTCATCCGTGGTGTTTCGGCACCCAAGCGTCGGAATGTGCCACAACAAACGGTAAAGGCTACACTGTCGGTTCTCAAATATGTTTTATGACGTGAACCTCTAGCAGCCTGTCGGAGAGACGGTGGTAGCATCCGGCAGGGGTCGTTCTCGGACACTTATCGTGGTACAAACGTGCGATTTCATGCCGGATGCGCGCTTCATGTCCGGTAGATGGAGCCCGATACCG